>JGI24025J20009_10001788_pt1 | contig 15954 bp, 19 predicted proteins | sample Cruoilmetagenom3_FD_20009 | JGI IMG/M metagenome (IMG submission 20009)
CAGGCATGTCAATAGAGCCATGGATAAGGTAAGGAGCCGGCTCCAGGGAGGAAACAGGAGAGGTAAGAGAAGGGACCTATTCAGAAGCAGGTATACCTGCTTAAGGGCGCTGAAAGGCTTGCTGGTTGGGAAAGGGCACGGTTAAATCGGCTATTCTACTACTACCCTGAACTCAGGAAGGCATGGGTGTTTAAAGAGAGCTTCAGAGCGTGGTATAGAGAAACAAATAGGGGCAGAGCTGAGGAAAAGCTAGGGTCATTGGAGCAGACAATAGCCAATAGCGCCCTGCCTGAGTTTAAGGAGCTTCTGCACACGCTAACTAACTGGAGAGGGGAGATATTAAACTACTTCGATTACCGGATAACCAATGGCTTNGTNGAGGGGAAGAACAANCGCATTAAGACCATAAAGAGGATGGCTTACGGCTACCGCAACATGGATAACTTCCGGATGAGGATACTAGCCGCCAACCCAGGCCCTGAGGTCAGAGTTTCACACTTATTGACGTAGAACCGTTAAAAAAGTGGAGCTAGGATATTGACAAATATTGTGAATTGTAATATAATATGTTTGTGAGGTTGAACGTATGAAAAAAGGGAGACGGAAAGTAAATCCTGACCTTTGGCTGACACCAAAAGACATAGCTGAAAAGTTAAGTTGTCACCATAACACACCCTTGAATTGGTGCCGCCGAGATGGACTTCGCCATATCAAGGTGGGCAAAGGCGGATACATCAGAATCAGGAAATCAGACTTACAGGAGTTTTTGGATGAATTTTACCCCGGATTACAAATATAACAATACTCATGCCAGGCGCAAACAAAGAAGGAGTCCAAGCCAGCGTTACATAATCTAAAAAAGGTAAGGGGGTTGAGAAAATGGACAAAAATGTAACTGAGGAACAGGCAAATGAAGGCTTGCAAATGCTAGTCGGTGATACTAGACAACCTCTGTCTGAGTTTTGGAGACACTTCAACGCAGAGAAAGAGAAGGAGTGGAAACGGGTAGAGCGGAGGTTACTCAGGTTGTCTTTTGAGAAGAAAATGAGGTTACTTGAGGGCATAAACAACCTAATAGATGAAGCAATAAAACCAAGAAAAAAGAAGGAGAACAAAGAAGATGAAGGAACGAACCGACTTTCAGCCAGACCTGAGCTTTAGCCTTGAAGATTTAGTAAAGGAAGAATCACCAAAAGACCTCACTGAAGACCAAGTATCGGACTTGATGAAGAAGGTTTACTCCAAAATAGAAAAGGAAGCCTTGTCCGTCTATCACTCAGCCGAGCCTTGGGCACTGAGGGCTTGGGCTTTGCAAAATATCCTCAGAGAGAGTGTAGCGGATGAGGCTATGAGTGAGGTGGCTCATAATCTAATATCACCAGTTATTGAATGGCAAGCCTCACAAGCTATAGACCCAGTAAGTAAGTTTCACCAAAAACTAGTTGCGGATGGTAAGCCTACTCACAGTATCCGACAGTATATGGTATCAGCAACCAAGTTTGTGGCTCGCAAGGGCAGGAAACGAGTTTATCCTGAAGCCGATATTATTGAGCACTTTGCCTGGCTAAGAGAGAAGGGCTATGTGAAGAAAACCAGAAACAGGAAAACGGGTGAGGTGAAGTGGACTGAAGCCAAGTATACCCAAGCCTCACTACGCCGTGAGTATGTTATGCTACAGGAGTTCTTCAGGTTTCTTCATAAAGATAAGAAATGGAGTATGCCGGTGGCAAGGGTAAAAGTGCCTACTGCCGATGAACTCAATCAACCGATGCTCACTCACGAACAGATTGAGGAACTCATACTCTCCACTGTTATTGATAGGTTACCTTCAAACTGGATAGCGAGGCTTGCTGTCTCCACTCTGTATGGAGCAAGGGTATCTGAACTCACCGATATTCAGGTTCACCTAGATGGTAATGATAGCTCTGTTTTTATAAGGACAAGAAAAGGTGGTGAGAGACGGGAACAACCAATACCAGCTACACTATTACCAATATTCGCCATTGGTATTGAGCCTATGAGTGAGTGGGGGCTATATTATGCCTTCAGGTCTATTGCTGGTAAGTTAGGTTGGGATTTACCAGAGGGGTCGGGCTGGCACTCAGTGAGACGCCGCGTAGTAACCGATATTTACACAGCAACAGATGCCAAAGATATTCCCATTGCCAAGTTCTTCAGGTGGCGTGTGGGCGGTATAGCTCAACTACCAACTTATGTTAAGGTCCCATCTAAGACTAGTGATATTGATATACTAAAACAGCATCCCTTCTTAGAAATGTGGGAGACAGTGGTTCCTCTCCTAATGGAGCTTCACCCCGAATATATCAGGTGCGATAAGGCTCAAACCATATATCATACAATGAAAACAGGTGTTTAATCTGCTCGTAGGTAGTAGCTCCGATACCCTCTACCCTGGTTAGCTCATTTATATTACGGAATGGTCCCTCGCGAGTACGATAGTCTATGATGGCTTGAGCCCGCGTCTCACCGATTCCGGGCAGGGTCTCCAGCAGCCAGGCTTCTGCCCGGTTAAGGTCTACTTTTTGGGGTTCCTGCTGGGTTCCCCTTTCAGGGACAAGCAGTTTAAACTGATTGGGGTCGGCGTTAGCGGTGGTACCACCGGCTGCCCGGATGAGGGCTTCAATGCTGTCGGCGGCGGACAGGGGGTAGTAGCCGGGGTTGTTGACGGCGCCGCCAATATAAATCTCGCCGTCTAATGCCTGCTGCGGGGGTATCGAAATCTCTACGGAACAGCCTGGGCGGTATCTCATCCAGGCTATGATACTGCCAGTGATGATAATAGCTACCAGGAGAATGATAATCGGTACCTGGTATTTCTTAGCCCTGTCCGTCGTCATAGAATGTCCGGTACTACAGGTTGTAGGCTTCTTGAATCAGGATAATGGGGTGCTCCACTCTGGTTCCGGTGCCGGCTTCAATCTGTAGTTTGCAGCCGCCACAATCGGTTACTATCCGGTCGGTGGGGTTTTCCCTTATCTCGGCATACAGCTTACCGGCGATATCTTTGGAAAGCTCGTAGTTTATCTTTTCGTAACCGTAGGCGCCGCCCATCCCGCAGCATTCCTCACTGATATGCCTGATGGTAATATCCGGGATTAACCCCAGCAGCTTGACCGTCGGGCTGTCGATTTCCTGGGCTCTTAAGTGACACGGGGTGTGGTAGAAAATGGTCTGGGGGATGGGTTGGAAGTCGGTATCCAGCTCGCCTATCTCATCCAGCTTCAGGAGGTATTCACTGAAGTGATACAGGTTCTCCGACACCTGTTTTGCCTCTTCGCTGCCCAGCAGCCGGGGGTAGTCCCGNNTTATCATTAACCCGCAGCTGGAGCAGGTAGTTATCAGGGCGTAGCCGCTGGCTGCTGCCTCGCTGAACATCTTCACATTGTGTTTCATATTCTTGTATGCCGCCCGGGTATTACCCTTGGCTATCATGGGCAGGGCACAGCATACCTGGTCAGGCACGATTACCTCTACCCCGTTTTTCTGGAGGACCTCGACCATTGCCTGTCCCACTTCGGGATAGTAGTAGTTGGCGAAGCAGCCGGCATAGTAGGCTACCTTTTTATTGGCGATTAAATCATTATCAGGCATGTTGTTTAAACCATCTTCGGAAGGTATTGAAGTGAAATACGGGCAGCCTGGTTTTTCTGTCTACTCCGGTTATGATTTCCATCGGGATTCTTACCAGTCCGAAGTCCATCATCCGGTTGGCCAGAGGGGCAAAGGCGGTGCCCAGTTTGGCAAGCAGCTCGGGCATGCCCAGTATCATGTGGTGGAATGACCTGCCATGCTTTGAGATGTAGTCTATCTTTGCCTCCCACATTAGACCTGGAAGGTCAATCTGAAGCGGGCATTCCAGGCGGCAGGCTTCACAGTGCAGGCAGATGTCAATGGACTTTTCTCCTCCATGCAGAAACTGGTTCAGGTAGTTACGCGGTGTCCAGACGTAGTCAACATTGGTGAAGGAATGCCGGATGGGGCAGTGCTTGTTGCATGCCCGGCAGCCAATGCACAGGAACAGTTCCCTGAACTTGCCTTCCAGCAGCTTGCTTCTACCGTTGTCCAGAATGACAAGGTGCAGTTCCCGTTCCTTATCAGCGGGTGGTAGTGATAGCCCGGCGATAGCTGTTCCCCCTCCCGCCTTTGGCTGGATACCGAGCAGAATGCTTTCCATGCCGAATATACCCATACATTTGGTCTGAAAAGCGGCGTCCTGTCTATGCTTGACTATCTTGTCCAGCCCGATAACAATCACCACCTTCTCTGCCTCTTTCAGGTCTTTGTGGATATTGGAGAAGTGCTCCAGGAAAAAGGCGGTGGTGTCCTCGGCCGATATGGCGTTGGCGCCAAGGACGGCCAGGTACTTCCTGGGCTTGCTGTCGGTGGGGTGGGGCTGGTCGATGCCCGCCATTTTTATGGAGACATCGAAGGTCCCGCTGAGGTTTTTGTCCTCAAGGCGGGGGAGGTCCCAGTAGTCGAGGATTTTTCTCTCCTTAACTTCAAACTCGTCAAGGTAGGAGTTGATGACATTAAAGCCGCTGGCGAGTAGTCCCGGCTTGAGTTCCTGGGAAACTACGCTTGAGTTATTGATAGATATAGTCCTGGTCCCGTCTGAAATCCGGGTGATGTAGCCTACTGCCTCTGCCTCGTCTTTGGCCTGGGTCACCTTAACCCCGGGGTATTTCTGGTTGAGATTGGCTTTAAGTTCCCGGGTGAGGTGGTCTATCTGGCTTAAGGCATCTTCACGAATTCCCTTTAACTGCTGCTTGATATCATCAAGGCTCAGGGTCTGGGGAATATTGGCCTTCTTCTGGCCTCCTTCGAGTAGCTTTCGGGCAGCCAGGTCCCGCTTTTCGGTTAGCTCCGGTTCCATTATCCAGATGGGTAAATCTTTGCTCATCTCCCCATTAATCATTGGGGCATCTTACTCGAAGACACCCCAATGGTTCCCGCCTTTGTCTTGACGAAAGTTTAACTGGCTATACTTTGGCCAGCGTCGCCGTAATTTCCTGCATTATACCCAGGAACTTTTCGGCGGCCGCTCTCTGTTTTTCTACATTGACTTCACTGGCGTCGACATACTGTATTGCTTTGGTATCGCAGAACCTGACGCACTGGGGGTCGCCATCGCAGAGGTCGCACTTGATTACCTTGCTGGCGAGGGTGTCGAATTTCATTGCCCCGAAGGGGCAGGCAGCGACACACATCCGGCAGCCAATACACATGTCATAGTCGACGACCACCCGGTTTAGCTCTTCATCACGGGAGATAGCCTTTACCGGGCACACCGCCATGCAAGGGGCTGACTGGCATTGCTGACAGGCCATGGGGATATAGCGCCCTTCCCACTCCCACTTGACTATTTTTACACGGCTGCGGGCAGGGTTACTTACCCCTTCGTGTTTAACGGAGCATACCAGCTCACACATCCGGCAGCCGGTGCACTTTTCATAATCTACCATTAAAACTTTAGCCATAAAACAGTCCTCCCAATAGAATGTTGCCGCTTCTAGAGCATGTGCGACGGTTCTTTATCCAGGCCCAGCCGGCTTAAGGTCTCGGGAGTAGGAACCCCATTCTCGTCCCAGCCGTGGTGCTGATAATACTCGTCAATCATCTTCTTGAACTTTTCTCTGTCTATACTCCTGCCCTGGACTGCGGGCGTGCCGCGGGTAGTTGGCTCATCAAAGTAGCGGTCAACCAGCCAGTCATCCTTTCTGGTCAGTCCCTCCCTGATGTTGAATAACCGTTCTATGTTGTAACCCCGCTCCCCCACCGTCCAGATATCAAGGGGGGTGAACTCCAGTCCGGTGTTGTAGTAGATTACTTTAGTCCACTCTTCGAAGTTGGGCAGGGTTGCTCCCAGGAAGGTGGTGTGATACTTACAGATACCCAGGCAGTCTACCGCATCGTAACATATCTCCTGCCACATAACCTGCCACGGCTTACCTTCGTAGTCCTTGTAATCTGAGGTTAAGGGGCCATCGTAGGGGACAGGCTGAGAGTATATTTTTCTCAGTACCGGTTCGGGCAGGTGATAGAGGTCAATCGCCGGGCGGCTTCTCAGGTGGTCGGAACCCCTGGAGCCGGTGGCGATACCCAGCGCCAGCGCCGGGGTTGCCCTCTCGTCGGAGTGGAGGTTACTCATTCCTTTTACGTGGATGAGGTATTTGATTGAGTCCTTACCTATCTTTTTGGCGGCTCTTAAGCCCCCCTCGGCCAGGATGTCCCCGATGTTCTTCCGGTAGGCGATGCGGTGGCACATCTCAATAACCGCCTCATCGTTACCGAAGCTGAGGTCCAGACCGTCGGTATCCTCGTCGGTGAGGATACCTTTTTCATAGAGCTCCATCGCCCATGAGGTCAGGCTGCCTACCTCAAGGAGGTCCATGCCATAGATGTTGGCCAGATGATTACCTACCAGCACGGTCTCCTTGGAGGTGCACCCGGGCTCGCCGGCGAAGGCGCCCTGGGCGGTGTATTCCGGCCCCTCATCGTAGACCCCTTTGTAGGGGCCGCTGGGGATAATATATCTGCCCCGGCAATGGACCTGGCAGGCGAAGCAGCCGGCATAGCCGAACACCTCTTCGTCAATGGATTCTCCCTCCATGTCGTCGGCATACTCCAGCTGGTTGTACTGGAAGTTGTTGGTCCTGATGCCGCCCCAGGAGTTGGTTGAGCCCCAGATAAACGGGGTGCCCAGCCTGCCCTGCGTCTGAGATACCTTGGCTGAGGTTACCTGGTCGGTGAATTTCTTGTTGTAGTCCAGGGCTTCCTCGGGATGAGCTATCTTGATGTCCATCGTGCCCCGGGCGGCCACTGCCTTCACGTTCTTGGAGCCGAGCAGGGCTCCCATCCCTGACCTGCCCCCGGCATTCTTGACCCCGGTCATAACATTGGCGAACCGCACCAGGTTCTCGCCGGCCGGGCCAATGGTCAGCACCTTGATATCTTCATCGCCCAACTCTTCCCGGATAGCCTGCTGGGCTTCGGGGACTGTCCTGCCCCAGATATTTCCGGCGTCTCTTATTTCAATTTCACCATCATGGACCCAGAGATAGACTGGCTTTTCCGCCTTGCCCTTGAGTACCAGGTGGTGAAAGCCGGCCCATGCCATCTCGGGGGCGAAGAAGCCTCCCATGTTGCAGCTGCCGAAGAAGCCGGTAAGCGGTGACTTGCCGGCGACATGAGTCCTGGCGGTAGCTGAGGCGAGGGTCCCCACCAGGAGGCCGGCGCTGATGACGCAGGCATTATCCGGTCCCAGGGGGTCACAGTTGGGCTTGGCGTGGTTGTATACCAGGTACGAATCAAGCCCCCTGCCTCCCAGCAGCAGTTTTCGTACCTTGACAGGGATAGGTTTGGCTTCGATTTTACCGGTAGTTAGGTCTATATAGGCTATTTTTCTATTCAGGGCCATATCTACTTTACCCCCTTTCCCCTTTTGCTTACTTCTTCAGCCGCTAACCGCCGGTTTACCTCCCAGACCGGTCCTCTTATTCGGGGGAACTTGGGGTCTATCCAGGATACGCGCCACTCAAAGCTGCACTTGGGACATTTAATGGTCTTACTTCCATGGGGGGCGGTAATTCGCTCGAAGCAGTTGACACACCTGAATTTCCCCAGCGTTCTGCCTTGAATCAGGCTTTCCATTGTGGAGGGGGCCGTTTCTTTCACAATAATTCCTCCTTCTTTCAAAGTAACAGCTAAGCCGGTAATTTGGTAAACTCACGCTATATGATAAGGTAATAGGGGGATCTCTGTCAAACGTGCCGGGCCGCTTCTTTTTCAGGAACCTCTCAGCGCCGCACGCACTGCCTGCTCCGACTCAGGTGGGGTGACCGCTATTATCTGGTCTTCCGCCCGAAGGACAGTGTTACCGGTGGGAATACGTGGTTTTTCCTGTTTACGGATAAGCAGGGATAGCGCGCTCTCCGGTGGCAGTGGGAGGTCTTTAATTGCTTTACCTACCGCCGCTGATTCAGGTGGAATTTTCACCTCTACAATCTCCAGTCCCTCGTCTCTGATTTCGAGCAGGTGTGTTAAAGGGTGCGTTGGTACCTCTTGTTCTATGTACTCCAGGATGACATTGGTGCTACTTACGGTGGCATCGATGCCCAGCTTCTTGAAGATGGCTTCGTTCTTGGGGTTACTGATACGGGCGATGGTGCGGGGTACATTAAACTTGTGTTTGGCTACCTGGCAGGCAACCAGGTTATCCTCATCATCGCCGGTTACGGCGATGAGCATATCAGCCCGGCTGGTGCCGGCTTCATCCAGNGTGGTTGTNTCNCAGCCATCACCCCGGACGCAAACACTGCCCAGNTCNCNNCAGATGAGTTCCACCTTATCGGCATCCTTTTCTATTACCAGGATTTCATGCCCTTCGTCCAGCAGTGCCTTAGCCAGATGATAGCCTACCTTGCCGCCGCCGATAATGATGATGTACATCTTATTTCTCCAGTCTCTCCTTTATCATCTGGGCGAATATTATGGTCGGGCTGATGGCTTCGATACCCAGTGAGTTGTATAGCTGGCGGCGCAGGGGGTCATAAATCCGGGAGATTACCCGGGGCACGTTGAAGATATGCATGGCAATCTGGGCTGCCATGACGTTGCGGTTATCTCCCTGGGTTACGGCAATGAAGGCATCGGCTTCCTCAATGCCTGCCTTTCTGAGTGCCTCCTCATCGGTGCCATTACCAAGGAGGGCGGTGCCGTTGAATTCAGGGGGCAGTCTACGGAAGCTGTAGGAGTTGGTGTCCAGAATGGTAACCTGATGTCCTTCAATGTCAAGTAGCCCCGCCAGCCGGGCACCGACTCGTCCACAGCCCATAATTATTACTTTCATAGGTAGTCTCTCTTACTTATGGAGCATATTGATGATATAGTATAACACGGCACGGAGCGTTCTTCAGCATATAGGGGACGATGTTGCCCAGGCTGAACTGACCGAAGCGCCGCTTATAGGTAATACCGATTAAGATCAGGTCGACCTCCCTCTCTACTGCTTCATCAACAATGGCGGGCGCGGTATCGCGGGCTTGAAGCAGGTCGGTCTCAATCTCACAGTCCTCTTCCTCAGCGATGCGCTCCATGCGGTCCAGGATACCCTCAGCTTTTCTGGATTCGGATTCAATTTCAGCGTCCAGGGGCAGGGAGCGCTTTACTGTAATGACATAAGCTGCCAGGATTTTGCCCTTGTTTTTCCTGGCCAGCTGGCAGGCTAGTTTGACCGCTTCTTCATCAGCCTGGGTGCCACTCACCGGCACCAGGATCTTGCTAAACTGCACTATTTCCCATTTCCATTTATTATTAGTGACATTATAACTTTCTTATCAAGAATCTACAATCTTTTCCTTAATATTACCTTACGGCCCGTTGCTGGTTTACCTCCCCCGGTTTTCTGGGTACGTGGGTCAGGGGGAGATGTTCTTTCCGCCGGTAGAGATAGTAGATAATCCAGCCGGTAACCATCCAGATAATTCCTACCCAGCGGCTGTAGGGTTGGGTAATTAATATTATAATCCAGATGGTGCTGGTAGCGATTAAACCCAGTATAGCGCTTATCGGCAGTTCATGGCCCTTAATCTTTATATTCCAGCCGAGCTTGAAGGGGCGGGGTAGTTCCGGTTTCCTGACTCTCAGACTGAGGACAGAGGCATGGGAGAAGGCGAAGGCGAGCAGGGAGCCGAAGGCATATAGTGCTCCCATCTTTTCAAAAGCGGCGGTGCTAAAGAAGGCGGGGGATAGGATGATGATGGCTACTACGCTGAACAGAATTATCGAGATGTAAGGCGTCTTGAAGCGGGGATGCACCCGGCTGAGAGCTGCCGGCACCAGCTTGTGACTTCCCAGGGAGAAGGCAAGCCGTGAGATACCGATCAGCCCGGCATTGGTGGCGATGAGGAGGATGGTCCCCGCCAGGAGTGCTATCAGGGGCTTGAGGACATCACGTATCAGCGCGATGGGAATGCTGGCGGCAATACCGGCGACCGGGTCCCTTGCCCAGTCGGAGGCGAGCTCCTGGGGTGTCATCGCTGAGAGGGATACCAGGGAGATACCGGCAAAGATAACGAGAACGGTAACAATCATCATAATCAGGGCCCGGGGCACCTTCTTTTCGGGCTGTTTTGTTTCTTCGGCCATCTGGGACATCGTTTCAATCCCGGTGTAGGCGATGGAAGCTAAGGCGATGCCCAGAACCAGGTTATCTACCGTCGGCCAGTTGTCGATAATACGGTGAAAGACGACTACCGGGTTAAAAAGGACGATGAAACCGATGACCACCAGTGAGACCTGGGTAGTTATATCCACTATGGCGGCTCCTACGTTTATGAAAGAGGTCTCCTTGATGCCGATAACGTTTATTGTCATCAGGAAGATAACGATGCCGATGGATGCTGCCGTGCTGATGAATAAAGACTCTTTAAACGGTGCCCAGAAGTAACCCAGGTAGGGGGGGATGGTGAAGGCTGAAATTGAGATGGTGACGATATAGCTCAGCATTAGTGCCCAGCCGGCGGTAAAACCAATGGCATCATTGAAGCCGTGCCGGGCAAAGCTGGCCGAGCCGCCTGCCTCGGGGAGCATGGCGGTGCCCTCGGCGTAGGTGAGAGCGGTAAATATAAAGAGGATACCGGCAATGCCGAGGACTATCGGGGTGGCTCCCAGGGCTACCAGGGCGACAATTCCCAGGGCGTAATAGATTGATGAGCCAACATTCCCGTAGCCGGCACTGAAGAGGGCGGGAACACCTAATACTCGCCTCAGGCGGAAGCGCTTGATTCGACGGGGGCGAAGGGTTACATCACCGGGTTTGGGTCGCCAGTTACTTTGCATATTTTGTGCTTGGGCCGGCTCTCTATGCACAGCCCACAATTGGCAAATTTTACGCCTCTACCGGTTGCCTGTCAACANGCCCCCTGGCTTGGAAAGGGAAGGCTGTGGTCATGCCTTGTCTGGTTACTTAAAGGATGGCGAGGACTATNATTCTTTCAGATACTCGTTTATGGCAACGGCGGCTTGTTTGCCGGCTCCCATGGCGCTAATCACGGTAGCTGCTCCGGTAACTATATCGCCCCCGGCCCAGACGCCGGGTTTTACTGTTTTACCTGTCTCTGCGTCAGCTACCACTGTACCCCGCCTTGTTGTTTGCAGCCCTTTAGTGGTGGAGGCGATAAGGGGATTCGGAGTTGTGCCCAGGGCTATTATTACCACATCGACATCAATAACAAACTCGCTTCCTGGAACGGTAACGGGGCGGCGCCGGCCACTGGCATCAGGTTCGCCCAGCTCCATCTTGTAGCATTCGATTCCGGTTACCCAGTTTTCCTCATCGCCCAGAAGTCTCTTGGGGTTGGTCAGCAGTTTGAATTGAATGCCTTCTTCCTGGGCGTTTTCAACCTCTTCCCGGCGGGCCGGCATTTCTGCCTCGGAGCGCCGGTAGACGATATAGACCTCATCGGCGCCGAGCCTGAGGGCACAGCGGGCTGAGTCCATTGCCACATTACCACCGCCGACTACTGCTACCTTCCGTCCGACCTTCACCGGGGTATCATATTCAGGAAAGCGGTACCCCTTCATCAGATTGACCCGGGTCAGGAACTCGTTTGCCGAATAGATGCCATTGAGGTTTTCCCCGGGAATATTTAGAAACATGGGTAGTCCGGCACCGGTGCCCAGGAAAACAGCCTGGTAATCGCTATCAAGCAGTTCGTCCACGGTACTGATCTTACCGATTACCGAGTCTAATTTAAGCTCTACCCCTAAAGAGGTGACATAGTTAACCTCGTTCTGGACAATCCCTTTGGGCAGCCTGAATTCAGGGATGCCATACATTAACACTCCTCCAGCCACGTGGAGGGCTTCGAAGATAGTAACCCTGTGCCCCAGCTTGGCCAGATCAGCGGCCACGGTCAAGCCAGCTGGCCCTGAGCCGACCACAGCCACCTGCTTTCCTGTCGATTGGGGTGGTGGTGCCGGGGTGTCCAGGGCCTCCTGGTTGGTTCGCTCCCAGTCAGCCACGAAGCGCTCCAGGCGGCCAATAGCGATGGGTGCCCCCTTCTTGGCCAGAGTGCATTTAGCTTCACACTGCATTTCCTGCGGACAGACCCGCCCGCAGATACCAGGCAGGCTATTTTTGCTTTTGAGTATTTTTACTGCTTCTGGCATATTGCCGTCCTGGAGAGCCTTGATAAAGCCGGGGATGTCTACCTCTACCGGGCAGCCTTCAGTACAGGGGCGTTTGGGGCACTGGATGCAGCGGCTTGCCTCAGCCTGGGCCTGTTCTGGGGTATAACCTAAAGCGACCTCATTAAAGTTCCTCCCCCGTGCTTTGGGGTCCTGCCTTGGCATCGGCTCCCGGTTTAGATTCAACTTTGCCATGTATGCTTACCCCCTGCAATCCATTTAAGAATGGTGCCCGGCCTGAGCCTGCCACTGCTTGAGAGCGCATTTCTCTTCCTTGAGGTAAATACGCTGCCGGGCCATGAGTAAGTCCCAGTCCACCTGGTGGCCGTCAAAATCAGGGCCATCTACACAGGCAAACTTGGTTTCACCCCCGACAGATACCCGGCAGCAGCCACACATACCGGTACCATCAACCATTATCGGGTTCAGACTGACAAAGGTCTTAACCCCGAAGGGCTCGGTGGTTTTGGCACAGAATTTCATCATAATACTCGGACCGATGGCAATGACGCGGTCAATTTTCTCACTCTCGAGTAGCTCCTGCAGCGGCTCGGTTACCAGCCCTTTGCGGGCATAAGAGCCGTCATCAGTGGTAACTATCAGCTGGTCGGAGGCACTGCGCAATTCGTCCTCCCAGAAGAGCAGGTTTTTGTTCCGTGCTCCCATAATTGAAATAACCCTGTTCCCTGCCTGTTTGAGAGCCCGGGCGATGGGCTTTATAGGGGCGACGGCAAACCCTCCGGCGACGCAGACCACCGTGCCGAATTTATCGATGTGGGTGGGTACACCCAGCGGTCCGACAAAGTTCTCGACAAAGTCACCACCCTTGAGCTGGGCGAGGCGGTGGGTTGTTGCTCCTACTTCCATAAAGATGATGGTAATGCTGCCCTCCTGCTCGTCCCAGTCGGCGACGGTCAGTGGAATACGCTCACCCTTCTCATCAATTTTGATGACGATAAATTGCCCCGGCCGGGCCTTTCTGGCTACAGCCGGCGCCTCGACCTTGAATAGATGGATGTCGGGCACCAGGTCCTGTCGCAGCAGTATCTTATACACTTATTTCTCACCTCCAGCACTTCTTGCCCTGGTTAAGGCAACACCGGGTAGCCTCAAGTTATTCTCTATTTAATAAGCGTGGTATGAGGGGGAAGCACGCTATATCGCCTCGAGCAAAGCACTACCTCGACTGGCTGTCTGCAATTATGGAGGCGAAACCGGGGTGGTTGCTAATGTGCAACATTTAACCCGAAGTTATAATTTACCACCAAGTAGTGTATAATTCAAGTCGCCGGGTTTTTGGGCCATAACCCTATTGCCTAATTGCTATCAAAGGTATAAGATAATAGGCATTCTGGGGCGAAAGCTGTAAAGGGGGTGAGAAGCATTGACTGGTCGATAGAGGGGACTTTGCAGCGATTTGATTAATTCTACATCAGGTAGCGGGCAGTCAGTCATGAGGCTGGAGAGGGTTCGGTCTGGTGTTTAATAATTGAAATTGAGCATTCAGGGTGAGAATAATGGTTGTAGAACTGGTTCACATCGGGTTTGGTAACATAGTAGCCATGAACAGGATTATTGCCATCGCTTCACCAAATTCAGCCCCTACGAGGCGTACCATCCAGGAAGGAAGAAACAAAGGCCTGCTGGTAGATATGACCAATGGCAGGAGGACCAAGGCGGTTATCTTTACCGAAGGCGGGCATGTTATCCTGGCAGCCCTGGCTCCGGAGACTATTGCCGGCAGGTTGCAGGCCAGTCGAGGAGGGCCGCTGTTAAGGCCAGAACAGAGCGATGAAAGGGACGAGCTATCAGGATAAAGTCTGGTTCGACCGGGTGACACAACCGCTGCTGGTGGTTCTTTCCGGCCCGTCGGGGGCCGGTAAGGATGCCGTCCTGGGACTGATGAGGGAACTGGGCTATCCTTTTGAATATATCACCACTGTAACCACGCGACCCAGGCGAGCGGGTGAAAAGGATGATATAGACTACCACTTCACTTCGGCAGAGAGCTTCCAGGAGATGATAAAGCATGAAGAGCTGCTGGAGTGGGCAAATGTCTATGGCAACTGGTATGGCGTACCCCGGGAGCCGCTGAAGCAGGCACTTGCTAAGGGAAAAGATGTAGTGGTGAAGGTTGATATTCAGGGAGCCGCTGCCATCAAGAAAATCCTGCCGCAGGCGGTGTTTATTTTTCTCATGCCGGCATCGATAGAGGAGCTTGTAGCCAGGCTCAAGCAGCGCCATACTGAATCACCTTTTGACCTGGATTTACGTCTGAGGACTGCCGAAGAAGAGACAAAAAAGTTATCCCTGTTTGACTACGTTGTGATAAATAAGCAGGGTGGAATTAGGCGGGCGGTGGCCGATATTAAGGCGATTGTTACCGCTGAGAAATGCCGGGTGGCGGCGAGACGGGTTTCTCTATAGGCTAAAACACCATCTGCAGTAACCAGGCAAACAGGTATCCGAGCCCGGCACAGACAGGGAAGGTTATTATCCAGGCGGCGATGATGTTGCCTGCCACCCCCCAGCGTACTGCCGAAAGCCGCCGTGTTGCTCCCACCCCCATGATGGCGGTGCTTATGCAATGGGTAGTGCTTACCGGAATGCCCAGTTGTGAGGCTACCCAGATAACGGTAGCCGCTGAGGCTTGAGCGGCAAAGCCGTGAACAGGTCTAAGGGTGGTAACCTTCATTCCCAGTGTTTTAATAACCCGCCAGCCTCCGATAGCCATACCTGAGCTAATGGCTAAAGCTGATATAGTTATTACCCACCACGGGATATTGCCCCATAGGCCGGTTTGACCGCTATAAATCACCAGTGCCATGGTGATGACACCTATAGGCATCTGACCATCATTCAAGCCATGGCTGTAAGCTGTGAAGGCGGTAGAAAGGATTTGCAGATTGCTAAAGAGGCCTCGTATTCTGGCTGGGGCACTTCGCCGGAAGACCCAGAATAGAATAATCATCAGCGTAAAGCCAGCTATAAAGCCGAGGAGAGGAGCCGTCACTACTGCCGATAGGGTCTGTGACAAACGGGAGCTCCATCCCCACATTACAGCTTCACTACCTGCCAGGGCTACCCCGGCGGCTGCCAGCGCGGCAATAAAGCCATGACTTAAACTCACCGGCAGGCCATAGTAGGTAGCCAGGGTAGTCCATATAATGACCGAGACTAGAGCGGCAACTATTGGCACATAGCCAAACTCTGAGATAACTTCCGGGGCTAGAATACCTTTCCCAATGGTTATGGCAACGGCTGTGCCAGTAGCTGCGCCAGCAAAATTGCAGCAGGCAGCCATTACTATAGCGTTTCTGGGGGAAAGAACACGGGTACCAATCGCGGTGGCAATGGCATTGGCGGCATCGTTGAAGCCGTTGGTTACGCCAAAGCCAATAGCCAGGATGATAATGAAGCCAAGAATCAAGAGCGAAGGGTCAGGCATGCTTGAGGGCTACCCCTTCGAGGACGTTAGCCACGTCCTCGCACCTGTCGGTGGCGCTCTCCATCTGTTCGTAAATCTCGCGCCATTTGATAATATAGGCCGCGTCCTTTGAGTCGTCGAAAAGCTCAGCCACTGCGGAGCGGAATATCCTGTCAGCTGCGTTCTCCAGCCGGTTAATCTCGACGCATCGCTTGAGAATCAGGCTTAATTCAAGGTGACCCCTTAGCTGGGGGATTACCCTCTCCACCTCGGTTACCGCCTGATGGATAACATCGGCCAGCTCCTTTGCCCGGGAG
>JGI24025J20009_10001792_pt1 | contig 15943 bp, 13 predicted proteins | sample Cruoilmetagenom3_FD_20009 | JGI IMG/M metagenome (IMG submission 20009)
CCATCGGGGATATTCCTCCCTCAGTTTGAGCACAGCATTAACCAACTTTGCTGAATAAGTGGGCTGTCTTACATGCCGGGGGCGACGAGAGCGATCCTCCAAACTCTCTATATGCTTGGGGCTGTAGCGCTTGTTCCAGCGATAAAAGGTTTGAGGAGAAATATCGAAGTGACGGCAGGTAAGACGAGCATTCTGACCGCGGCAATAGTAGTAATCAAACCATTTGAGTCTTTGTCTGGCTTCCTTTGGCAACCTGGGAATATTTGCCAGGCGTTTATATCCTGGCATTGAGTAATAAACGTTCATAGCATAGCCATTATAACGCCCTTTCATGACCCATGTATGTGTCACCCATCTGTCTGAACTAGTTCATAGTTCTTTGTGCGATATCCAAGACATACTATAGAGTTAAGGAGCCTCAATTCGCTATACTGTTATGTCACTAGATAATCAATAATCCAACCAATGTAAAGGCAGCGATAGGTGGCAGAGCCGGCATCGGTTTCCCCTTTAAGAATCTCGCTTGAATCGCATAGACGCTAACCAACCCCAGTAATCCGAATACTGCAATAATAGCTGCTGGGACTAGACCCCTGGCAAAATAAACAGAGGCTGTAAGTAGACAGGGGAAGGCAATATCACCACCACCCAGTATGGAGTATTTCCTGGCGGCGGGATTCACCTCTATTGTTTTTTCCCGTTTTTTTAAGTTTAAGTTCCACTCAGAATAATTTTTAGGAATGATTAGCGCCGGCAAGGCATTTATTTGCGATAGCCTGTCTGCCATCCAGAGCATAAATCTAAAACGAACCGCCAGGAAGTCATAAAGGGCAAGTGCCAGAATAATAGCCATTGCTGTCCACGGCGTAATGAAGCGACCAAAAACTGCTCCCAAACTACTAACCGCCAGAATCAATACCAGGTTATGTAACCAGACAAGTGGTATCAAGAACCAAAATGTTCCAAACACGACAGCGATGGCGACAGCTACTGGAAGGGGCACGTAGAAGACAGTTGCGATGAATGCGCCCCAACTAAACAGAAGGGCAAACAAGAGCCTAAGAAGAACCTTTAAAGCTGTAAGTGGGATCTTGGAGAGTGTAATTCCAAGCACGGCCGCTGCCGCAAGAATATATATTAAAATCGGTCCTAACGCTGAATGGGCTGGTACCTCGATAACCTCTCCATCGGGTAATGTCACTTCCCCAGGCCACCAGGATATCGGTGCGGATGGCTGGGTCGGTATATCTATATCATTTTCTTCCAGGAATGGGTCTATACGGGGAGCAACAAGAAGAATGAGCATTTGAGCGACGACAAAAAGAAGAAGGCCCCAGTAGACCGTATTCAGCTTTACCGGCCTCTTTGTGCTCATATTTGGGATATTTTATATCGAAGAAGGTCCAATGTCGAAGTATCGTTATGACACTGCCCGCTTCAGCACAATCCCCAGCGTTGTGCAATCCTCTTTGTGAGGCTAGGATTTCAAACAGAGATTGCTCCGCCCTTCTCTGTCATAGTATCGTAACGGGAAGCTCTCTTCTTGCGCAAAATCACCCTGGCTACTACCAGACCTGATAAGCCCGCAATTAAAAGAGCCTTTCTGCCATCGGGCATGGGACCCCAAAAGGCTTGCCAGAAGGAATCCATTACCTGGCTCAGACCAATGTCAGGAATCTGGAACTGCCTTTCACCTGTTTCAGGGTCTCGTTGGTAAAACTTTACTTGATCATTCTCAATTGAGGTCTCTTGTTTACCCTCATAGTCCACCCATACATGTATGGGAGATTGATTAACCTGATAGGGGATATTTTTCGCTTTCAAAACAGAAGCTAAGACCAGAGCTCGGCCTTTGCAATCCCCTTCTCCTCGCTCCAAAACTTTCTCAATGGTAGGAAAATACCAGGGCATGCCATAAACCTCCCAATCGTGGCAATAGGGTACTCTAGCTAGTACTGCTTCCTCTATAGCTACGGGGTCAGATGGAAGGTCATTCAGCATAAATTCAACAGCGCCAGGCTTAGCATCGAAGTTAAAAAGTCTTTGGACACTAATGATTAAGTTGAGAGGATTGGGATATAACACAAAAAGAATCCACAGTATAAATATCAGGGGAAAATATTTCCGAAAAACTCTTCTAGAGAGATTCTCCGACCTTTCAAGACTGCCCGTCATAGCTGTAGTCTCAGTCGCACTATTATTAATGTTCTTCCCTGATGACATAGCACAGAAAATTCCCACCCAGGTTCGGTAGAATCAAGCCAAATATAATATTGAGTCTCCGGAATACCTGCCCCTTACTTCCCCCGCCGTTTCTCACCCTCTATCTTCCTCAAAGTCTTTTCGTCAAGGCCGAAATGGTGGGCTATTTCGTGGCGCACTACTTCCCCTATTTTTGCTTCGATTTCGTCGCCGAAACGGCATTGCGCCTCTATGGGTTTTTGAAAGATACTTATCTTATCAGGGAGAACCAGTCCATACCTCCGCCCTCGCCTAGTTTGGGGCACACCCTGGTAAAGACCAAGCAATTGGGCGGGATGACTGTGTTTAACCTGTCTCAGTTGCCTTGTTGTGGGCCAGTTCTCTACCACAATATCAACATTTTCCAGCTTGCGCTGAAACTCCGGTGGCAAATTATCAATCACCCTCACTACGAGAGCCTCAAATTTCTCCCTCTGCATATCCAAAAATCATAGATATTGGCAACGAGTGTAAGAACACTTATCATCATCTTATCACCTGGGGCTGTTACCAGACAAGCAAATAGCGAGTGACGGTACCACTAAAGCTTAGCCCTTTGTACTGACTGAGCTGGGCATAGCACAAAGCTACTCTTCACTCACGAGACATAATCATGGCAGTCGTGCTATCAAGGAGAGCTTCCTTGACGAAGGATGATAATTAGGGTAGTCTATTAGTTTAAATCTGAAAAGGGGAGAAGTTAAATTGCAATGCCGTGGCATCAGAGGTGCTATCACAATTTCAGCAAATAATAAAAAGAGCATTTTAACTGCAACTGAGGAACTGCTTTTGGAAATGACGCAGGCTAACAAAATTGAAATTAAGGACATAGCTGCTATTTTTTTCAGCACTACATCAGACCTAAATGCTGAGTTTCCCGCCGTGGCAACACGAGAGCTAGGATGGCCATCGAACCTGGCTTTGTTTTATGGACATGAAATGAACGTTCCCAATGGTCTGCCTCGCTGCCTGAGAATTTTGGACAGAAAGCTAGCTACTCCAAGCACAAGGACCAAACCCTGAGACCATGGAAATCGAGCAAGAACTAGCCAATGTAACTCCCAAAGGAGAAACACTTCTTACCATAGGTGTGTTTGATGGTGTCCACGCCGGACACCGCTACCTGCTGGAGCAATTGCAGCAGCGAGCAGCGGAGAAAAATTTGCTTAGCGGAGTAGTCACCTTTAACCCTCATCCCCAATCGGTATTACATCCGCATAATCAACTACCCTGGCTTAGCAATCTGGAAGACAGGGTCAGGGCTTTTCAGGAGCTGGGCGTAAACATAGTCGCAGTGCTCACTTTCACTCCCAAGGTAGCCCAGCTAGGTGCCCGGGAATTTATATCCTTAGTAAAGAAACATCTCAAAATGTGTGGCATCATGGTGGGGCCCGACTTTGCTTTAGGACAAAGCCGCGAAGGCAATATCGAACTACTCCGTGCCCTGGGACGCGAAATGGAGTTCAGCGTGGAAGTTATCCCCCCCTATAAAATCAATGGCGAAGTAGTGAGCAGCACTCTCATCCGCCGAGTATTAGCTCAAGGCGATATGAAAAAAGTAGAAAGGTTAATGGGGCACTATTTCCAAATGGGCGGCAAAGTCATCACATCTGACAAACGTGGACGAGTTTTGGGATTTCCCACCGCTAACTTGGATATTAGGTCACAACAAGCATTACCGGGCAACGGCATCTACGCTACTATCGCACAGGTAGATGGCAAGCAATTCTCTTCAGCAACTAATATTGGCATCCGTCCCACCTTTGGAGAAGGGGAAGAAACGGTGGAAACTCACCTGTTAAACTATAAAGGTGATTTGTATGGTAAAGACATGAGCTTAGAATTTGTGCGAAAATTAAGGGATGAGCAACGCTTTCCCTCTTCTGAAGAGCTGAAGGCACAAATCGAAAAAGATGTTCGAGAGGTAGAAGCAGTTTTAGCCAAAGATTTGAAATGACTGATACAAGGTTTGCCACCATATTAAAACGAGGAGTGGCTGAAATTATAACGGAGGCGGAACTACTCAAGTTGCTCAACTCGGGGAGAATTTTGACCCTGAAGCAAGGCTTCGACCCCAGTGCTCCTGACATCCACCTGGGACATGTGGTAGGCCTGAGAAAGCTGCGTCAATTCCAAGAGCTAGGACATAAAGTCATTCTTATAGTCGGCGACTGGACAGCCAGAATTGGCGACCCCAGTGGTCAGTCGGCTATTCGCCCTATGCTTTCCCCCAGTGAAATAGAGAGCAACGCTCAAACTTACATGGAACAATTCTTCAGGGTGGTAGATAAGGATAAAACGGAGCTAAGATGGCAAAGCGAATGGTTTTCTCAATTCACTTTGGATGAAGTAATTAAACTTACCAGCAAATTCACCATAGCCCAACTTTTAGCTAGAGAGGATTTCAACAAGCGGTATGGTTCTGGCAACCCCATATCCCTAACTGAGATGCTTTATCCTTTGCTTCAGGGCTATGATTCAGTAGCTATCAAAGCCGATGTTGAATTCGGTGGCACTGACCAGAAATTTAATTGCTTGGTGGGCAGAGAGCTTCAACAAAGCACGGGACAGCCTCCCCAGCAAGTTTTCCTTGTTCCCCTCCTGGTTGGTACTGATGGTCATCAGAAGATGAGCAAAAGCTTAAATAACCACATAGGCGTTGCTGAGCCTCCCCGGGAAATATACGGTAAGGTGATGTCTATCCCCGACCTTCTTATTGTGGACTATTTTGAAATAGTAACCGACGTTCCTGAACAAGAAATCGCTGAGTTCAAGGAGCAACTGAAAACGCGCTCGATTAACCCGATGAACCTTAAAAAACGACTGGCTCGTGAAATTGTCAGGCAGTTCCACGGTAAACAGGCAGCGGATGAGGCACAAGAACATTTTACCCAGGTATTCCAGAAGAGGGAGATACCTAAAGAATCACGTACCGCCGAATTACGTGATACCATTGCTTTCAGGGGTGAGGCTGAAATTGAGGTTCAGAGAGACATTACAAGCCTACTAGTTGAGGCTGGTTTAGCAAAGAGCCGCTCAGAGGCAAACCGCCTGCTAGTTCAAGGTGCGATTGAGGTTGACGGAAATAAAATCAGCACTAGTCTAGTGAGTTTGAAGGACGGAAGTATTATCAAAGTAGGCAAACGGCGTTTTTTGAGAATGGTCGATAGTGCGAAAAGGAAGTGGGAACCCGCTAATTCATAAAAAGGAGTTGATAGAAATGCAGCTACGTGTTCCAGGACCAACACCTTGCCCGCCACAAGCCCTTGAGGCCATGGGGCGGCAAATGATAAACCATCGGGGGGGAGAATTTGCCAAAATTCTCAATTCAACAACGGAGAAACTAAAACAGGTATTCCAGACCAAGGGAGATGTTTTCCTGCTTACCTCTTCAGGCACCGGTGGCATGGAAGCAGCTATTGTCAATACCCTATCGCCGGGCGATAAGGTCTTATCCATCTCCAACGGAGCCTTCGGTGAGCGCTTTGCCGATATTGCCGAAGGATATGGCGCTGATGTAATCCGTCTTAGTTTTGAATGGGGGAAGGCAGTTGACCTTGATGCAGTAGAAAAGGTATTAAGGAAGCATGACAGTATCAAAGATGGCGATATTAAGGCGGTGCTGGCAACTCATAATGAAACATCCACAGGGATGACTAACAGGCTCGGTGACATAAGCGCCACGGTCAAGAAATTCGATAAGCTTCTCCTGGTTGACGCTATCTCAAGCCTGGGCTGCATCAATTTGCCCACCGATAACTGGCATTGTGATATAGTTGTCACTGGTTCCCAAAAAGGATGGATGGTGCCTCCTGGTCTAGCCATGGTTAGCGTAAGTGAAAAAGCCTGGCAGGCTCATGCTAAGGCCAAAATGCCACGCTATTATTGGGATTTTTCCAAAGCCAGAGATTTTCTCCAGAAGGGTCAAACTCCCTGGACACCAGCTATTTCTATTTTCTATGCTCTTGATACCACTTTAAATTTAATGCTAAACGAGGGACTAAACAACATATTCGCCAAGCATGCCCGAATAGCCCAAATAGCCAGAAATGGAGTCAAATCACTGGGATTATCTCTTTTCCCTGAAGAGGATTATGCCTCCAACACGGTAACGGCAGTTAATGCCACTGACAAGATTGACATCCCTAAATTAATTCAGATGCTCAGAGAGGAGCATAACGTAGTCATTGCTGGAGGCCAGAGGAAGCTAGCAGGCAAAATATTCCGTATTGGCCATCTCGGCTCCGTGGAGGATGATGATATCAAGTCGGTATTGGAGGCGTTAAACAAAGCTCTACCCCAAGCGAAGAAGGTCTAACCAAAAGATGAAAATTTTAGTCGCTGACTCAATTGCTGAAGAGGGGATACGATCCCTGCGTAGCCACGCTCAAGTCGATATCAAGACCAAGCTGGAGCCTGAGCAACTCAAGGCTATAATTGGCGATTACGATGCTTTGATTGTGCGCAGCCAAACTAAAGTAAGGGCAGAGGTTATTGAATCGGGAAAGAAACTCAAGGTGATCGGCCGAGCCGGAGTGGGCACAGATAATATCGATGTTGATGCCGCTACCAAGAAGGGCATTGTGGTGGTTAACGCCCCTACAGGCAATACTGTAGCTGCCGCAGAACATACTATCGCCCTTATGCTTGCCCTGGCACGTAACGTACCACAAGCAAATAGCCGCCTTAAATCAGGTAAATGGCAAAGGGAGGAAATGGTTGGCAGCGAACTCAGAAATAAAACACTGGGCATCATCGGTCTGGGTAATGTCGGCTCTGAGGTAGCCAAACGGGCACAGGCCTTTGAGATGTGCGTGGTCGCCCACGACCCCTTTGTCTCTAACGACTATGCGCGTAATCTCGAAGTAGACCTGGTGTCACTGGACCAGCTTCTTACAGAGGCTGATTTCATCACTCTCCATGTGCCTCTAACAGCAGCTACTAAGAACTTGATTGGAACCAAGGAGTTAGCAAAATTGAAGGCCACGGCCCGGATTATCAATTGTGCCCGGGGCGGATTGATTGACGAGGAAGCAATAGTCAAGGCAATTAAGACTGGGAAAATAGCTGGTGCCGCTTTCGATGTCTTTGATAAGGAGCCAGTAACAGATAGTCCTCTATTCAAAGAGGATAAGATAATCGTCACCCCTCATCTTGGCGCCTCTACAGTCGAGGCTCAGACGGGCGTTGCTAAGGATGTTGCCGCGGAGGTCTTAGCTGTGCTGCAGGGACAATTCAGTAAATACGCCGTTAATGCTCCACACATAGCTCCCGAACTGGCGCCATTTATGAGAGTAGCTGCAAATATCGGCAACCTCGCCAGTCAACTAATGGAGGGACAAATAAACTCAACGCACATCAGGTATAGCGGCGGAGTAAGTAACTACGATTGCAATCCTATTAAGACGGCGCTCATCAGTGGACTGTTGCAACAAGCAAGCGAGGAAAAAATCAACCTGGTCAATGTCGGTTTTATTGCCGCTCAGCGCGGCTTGAAGATCAGCGAAGAAAAAGAGGCAACCTGCCAGAATTACTCCAACTTGCTCACCCTGGAGGTCAATACCAATGTAGGGACCATTGCAATATCGGGCACAGTTAGAGATAACGAGATCCACATCGTCCAGGTCAATGACTTCTGGATGGATATCGTTCCTACCGGAGGATATTTCCTTTTCTGCGACCATCTTGACCAACCGGGGCTTGTTGGCACAATCGGTAATATGATCGGTAAAGCCGATATTAACATCAGCTCCATGCACCTATCCAGACTCAAGCCCCGGGGGAAAGCCCTCATGATTTTGGCTCTCGATGAACCACTGGGTGAAGAGCAGCTACAGGAGATACTTGCCCTTCCTGGCATTTACAGTGCTAAAGCAGTAAAGCTATAGATAGTTTTGCAAGCCGGTCAGTCCAGGCGATTAATCGGCAATTTCCTCTCCCTTGACTCTACATGTCATTGCGAGGCGTAGCCGAAGCAATCTCACTTATTTCTCCTCTCCCTCGATGGGAGAGGATTAAGGTGAGGGTAAAAACCCCAGCCCCAGCAATCTCTCACATATCTCTGGGCCCCGCCGCCTGTTGCGTTTTTCCACTGTCATTGCGAGGAGCCCCGAGCCTATCGAAGGGCGACGAAGCAATCCAAACCTTAAAACAACTATAGCACTCCACCTCGGATGACTGCAAGGAAAGCAAGCCAAGGTGCTAAAACAGCTCTTTAAACTTGTCTATAGTTAAGTCAGCATCTTTCAGGATGCTACTTAGAACCTTGGGATGGAGGATTTTCCCTGAGTGATAGGGGATGGTTACTCTTCTCCCCTCTCTGTTTTTGTAAATCTTATGGCTCCCACTTTGCCGAGCAAGGAAGAATCCTGCCCTCTCCAAAACTCTGATAGCTTCGCCAGCAGTTATCCTGGGAAGCTTTCGTGTCATGCAACTAGTTCCAGTAGGGTTAAGCTGACTGAATCAGGCTGTGGGATTTGCTCTCCACTCTCTAGTCTGTCTTCCAAGTGCAGTTGGACGGCGTCTCTAATATTTTCCAGAGCTTCCTCATAAGTATCCCCTTGGGAATAACAACCTTGAAGCTCAGGACAAAAGGCAAAGTAGCCGTCTTTATCCCTCTCAATTACCACTGAGAAATGGTAACTCTTCATACTCCTACTTAAGCAACTCCATTGATTACCTTTTCCTTTGCTGGTATCCGCTAAAGCAGCTTTCTGGCTTGATTTTTGTCTTTATGCAGCATTCTAATTCTAACATGTTTCAGCTTCTTTGGGGAAATATCTTAAAGCTTGCCTGAAGATGGCTCTCAAGGTGCCTTTATCCAGTTCTTTATGAAACTCACAACATCCTCGCCGCTTAGGCTTCTAAGCTTTGGCATGAACTGGCTCAAGCTCAAAATTGGCCAAAACGGAAAAATCGGGGGAAATAGCCCACTCCTCCAGACTCTCCCCCTCAAGGTAGAGGTCAATAGCTTCCCTCATATTCTCCACAACTTCATCCAGAGTTTTGCCTTGAGTAACTACAGGCAAGTCAACACACTCAGCAACGTAAAATTTCTCCCCTTTATAGATTTTGACCTGGATGATCCTTTTCATAAAGCTGACTCCTTCAGGTTTTAGACATGCTGGACTCCTGCATAATTTATAGCGTTTCGAAATGGGATGTCAAGTCGACCTGGGCTTGTTGGCACAATCGGTAATATAATCGGTAAAGCCGATATTAACATCAGCTCCATGTACCTATCCAGACTCAAGCCCCGGGGCAAAGCCCTCATGATTTTGGCTCTCGATGAACCACTGGGTGAAGAGCAGCTACAGGAGATACTTGCCCTTCCTGGTATTTACAGTGCTAAAGCCGTAAAATTATAGCCGGGCTTTCCTGCAACCTCACTCAGTCCAGGGCATGAACCTGCAATTCCCTCTCCCTTGACTCCCGCTGTCATTGCGAGTCCCGATTTATCGGGACGAAGCAATCTCACTTATTTCTCCTCTCCCTTGGTGGGAGAGGATTAGGGTGAGGGTGAACTCCACAAGCCACCCTAGGCAAGAGCGAGCATAAGCAGAGCAAAAATGTTACCCTGCCACCCATCTATTACCCTGATAGTATCGCTGCCTTCAAAGCCAATTCCAGCGACTTCTCCCGTGATAGTTACTTCTACTTCCTCGCCCATAGTGAGTGCGTCTTGCACTGCAGCTCTATCGAACTTGACCATCAGGTCAGGGACGCCATCATTATCGTAGTCACCGATTTCCGTAGGCTTGCCCAGAGCCGGGACGGTACCATTCAACCTGATGCTGGAAATATCGATTTGGCCTACATCGTAGCCTGGCGGAAGCTCAATGTAAACCGTGACAAATTTTCCCTTACTTTTAAGATTAAGCCTATCTGGGTCGAAGTCTATAGTGGTTTCCGTTTTCAACACGAACTCATCTTGAGTAAGTTCTTCATCTGAAGTAACGGTATCCTCAAACTCGCCATGGCCATCGGAATCTATCTGCACTGTAACTCCCTGGTCGCCTTGAGAGACGGCATCCCAGTCGATAGTGTACTGATGCATGGCCCCACATATTATAGGAATATCAATGGCGGTGAAAATGAAGGTTTCAGCACCTTGACTGAAAGCTATTTCCAACCCATAGATTCCGATGTCGGTGCCGGTCACTTCATACCGGTAAGCACCATCTGGGAAATGCACAGAAACCGTTCCATTATGATGTAGCGACATAGGGATTCCGTGTCTTACTGTTCTATATGTCAGACCAGTGATCCGCCCTTTGGAGTCGAGAACCCTAAGCTCCACTGGGCTTTTCTGTTTTGCCGTGACAGAATTTATCAAGGATTCAAGACTATCAATGACGTCTTTGACAATCTCTTCGATTAGCTCTTAACTAATACAAATTCCTACTTCGTCTATAACCCGGTCAGTTATGACGTTGCGGAGTTCAAGCCCAAATTCCGTCATAAACTCCTGGTTGGCAAGAAGCGTATCTAATCGCACTTCTGTGCCAACCCTATTAACATACGCCTCAAGTGTACTATCACTGAGGCTTGTAAATTTTAGACCCTTGAGAAGCCACTTCGTTATTAGTTTGGTGATGACATCTTTGGTAGCTTGGTCCACGCCCTCAACTTTGGTGGTAATAACAAAATCTATGCTCATGTATATGGCGTCTACTTTAGGAGCCGCCGGAGGATAGACAATCGCTACTCCGACAGTTACAGCTGCTTGACAACCGTCCTTTATTCCCTTTGCCAATATTGCTCCTGCTTCTAAACTTCCAGCGAAGACTTCGGCTGCAGCGCTAAAGCTCATCGCTGATAATCTCCAATACATATGAGAGTTCTCCAAACACTTTCTCGCGGTTTCCACGTTTCCGCTCTCTAAGGAGCGCTCAGCGTCCATTAGAGCTTGAAAGCTTAACCACTGGTACTCAATGCCGGTGAAATACAGATCATCATATGCCTTCGTCAGATCCGTTCTGGTTACAAATGATGTAAAACTTGTCCAAAGCGTAGCGAGAGCACTTGTAAAGGAATCAGCATCACGCAGGTAAGCAGGATATTGATACCGCAAATGGGATTCTTTCCATCGGTCGATTTCGTCCCTTAGCTTAGAGGGTTCCTCGGGCACAACGCCCTCCTCATAAACGATGATGTTTTTCACTCGGCTTGCATGAGTGAGTCCCTCTCCCAGATCCACACAAGTATTCCAGTTGTTCTCGTCCAATAGCTTCTTCTCGTCAGGAGTAGGTCTTTCTATCTGGTAAGCGACAAAGAAATGATATTGACCGATCTGATCTAACTCCAGAGATCCCTGGTATCGGTATGGTTCGTTGGGTAGAAGCGTCACCGACCGGAAAGTGAAGTCAGGAGCCCCTTCGGGTGGGATGAATCCGTTTAGTCTTCCTCCAACAGTCAGAACATCGAGAGTGATGGGAACATCTCCGATGTTCTTGATGGTGAGTTCTGCTTGCAAGGAATCTCCCACATTGTAAATGTCTTTTGCCGGCGTGATGACCAGCGGAGAAGTTAGTACGGGTAATGCAGGAGCAGGTACGAAGATGGTGGCACGGCCAAAAGCCGTATGCCCCATCTCATCTTCTACCTCTGCCCAGACTTCCTTGTATCCGGCTGTGTCGAATGCCCAGCATTTGGTCTTGGTTGTCGCATCCCAGTCTTCGGAAGAAACGTTCCAGTCAAACCATTCAGTCCATTCGCCTGTTGGGTAGCCGTCGCGAACATTGTCGCTTGAAAAACGAACTTGCTTAATGCCTATATCACTGGCAGAATCCCCCACATGAATATCGAAGAATTCCCAAACACCAACCTCGTCTATTCCTGCGCCGTCCATTTCGAGTTTAACAACACATGTTGGCGCTTCACTCACATCGAGCTCAAGCCAGTTTTCCGCTGACCAGCCTCTAACCCCGACAGCATATTCAACGTCCCACCAGAAGAAACCATCAGCCTCTACTGGTCCGCCGAGAATTTGGCCTTTTGTGCCCAGAGGCATGGTGTCAATTATCGTGTAACCGAGTCCCGGGCCTTCTCTTACGTTGAGATTAGCAGTTGTGCGAACCCAATCGCCTATTTTGAATTTAAACGGCTCTAGTTCAGTGGTAAAACTCCAACTGTAGGCTGCTGCCAAGGGATTGCCAGCCAAATCGGTAATAGCGGTGCTCAGCCTCGCAGTATACTCGTGGTCATATTCTAGGTCAGTATCAGGAGTGAAGGTGGCAGTATAACTGGCGGGGTCATAGGTCACCATGCCTGAAACTGCACTGCCTTCTAAATTAAAACTCGTTTCATTTATAGTAGAGCTATCCATAGGCTCGCTGAAGGTAGCCGTTATTACCGTGTCTACTGCGACATCAGTAGCGCCATCCTCAGGTGAGACGCCGGATACAGTGGGTGGAGTGGCGTCAGATCCGAAAGCGTAGACTTTGCCAGTATCCGAGCCGACATATACCGTTTCATCTGAGCCTATAGCAGGTGATGAGAAAACAGGACCGTCAGTTATATGAGACCACTTCAAAGTCCCATCTTGATTTACGGCGTAGAACTTATTGTCATTTGACCCAATATATATTGTCCCATCCAGCCCGATAGCCGGAGATGACCAAACTTCGCCATCCGTTTCGTAGGACCATTTGAGCGTGCCGCCAGGGTTTACAGCGTAGATATTCCTATCCAATGACCCAAAATATATAGTGCCGTCCGAGTTGATAGCGGGCGAGGAAAATATCGGACCATTGACCTCATATGACCATTTCAAGGTCCCGTCAGGATTTATCGCGTAAAGCTCACCCCACCAAGAACCGCCTACATCCTCTATATATCTATAGGCCTCTACACCAAAAAATATGGTGCCATCCGGCCCCACGGCGGGAGAGGAGTAAAGGTCTGGAACATCTAACGGCACACTATAAGACCATTGCACGTCTTCATCCTCATCAAAGGCGTAAAAACGATTGTAATCAGTAACATAAATTGTGCCCTCGGGACTGATTGCTGGCGACGAGAACAGAGTATAACCGGGAGTTTGGTATGACCATTTCAGCGTTCCGTCGGGGTTCAGTGCGTAAAAAGTACTGGGCTTTTCTGCTTGACCCGATGATCCAAAGTATATGGTGCCATCTTTAGCCACAGTCGGTGACGACTCAACGCTACAGCCAGTGTCGAATGACCACCCCAACGTCCCATCTTCCTGAATGGCATATAATTTGCCGTCTGTAGACCCAAAGTAAATAATGCCATCAGAGCTGACAGCTGGAGATGAAACTATAGAATCTCCGGTTTCAAACACGCACTTCAAGGTTCCATCAGGATTTAGAGCATAAATCTTGTTGTCCATAGAGCCAAAGTACATCGATCCATCTGCACCTATCGCTGGAGACGCTTTAACTGCATCACCGATTTGATATGACCATTTTAGCGTCGCGTCTTGCGCACCTAGATAAGAGCATCTTCCGCTGTTCTGTATATCGTGCCTGAACTTGGGCCATGAGCTTTCAGCAAGCCCCTGAGTTATTCCATAATTCTCAAAAGGCTCCATCAGCGGATAATTGTCATTATCTCCATCTATACTGTAGGGGGTATCTCCAATCCCATCCCCATTGGCATCAATGACGTCTTCGTCAAGTGCAGTTTTGAATTGGAATTCGCCAAGGTGAGCAGCGTATGTCAAAAGAGCAGGATGAAACCTGAATCTGGCTTTTGCAACTGACTGCTCTGGATAATCAACTTCAACCCACTCTCCCCGAGGAGTAGGATCATCCGGCCAACTCCGACTTATGATGCAATGCCAACTTCCTTCATAATAAGTCTCTACCCGTAAAAAACCTTCATTAGCCCAAAATCGTACCCCCTCTGTTAGTTTTCCAGGGGGAGGGAGAAGTTCCAGCCAAGATGAAGCACTTGCACCTACAGAAACTCTGGCATACGTATCTCTATTTTCGTCATAAGCTAAAGGTTCATCTTCCCATTGGTCATCCGGGTCGTTATGTCCAACTGGTGGTAAATAGGCACCATAATCGCTCCAGTAATTGCCGAGGTAGTTTGTGTAAGTATTGCCGTTATAGGTATAGGTTGTTTCCTCTGTAGAGTTCAAGAAGTTAGTCGAATCGGAAGAATAACCATTATCGGTGTTATTTACAAAGTTATTGAGGCATATTCTATTGTCAGAGGAATGATACAAGCGGATGCCAAGACCATTATTTGAGACAGTATTTCGAACGATGTCATTGTTTGAGCAAGGAACACCAAGTGTAGTCTTGAACTGAAACTCGCTGAGCCTCACCTCTCTAGGACTACCCCAAAAAGTGCTATGAAACTTAACTCTAACTTTTTCTACTGACCTCTCTCCTCCAGGATAATCAAGCATCACCCATTCTCCTCTAGGCGTACCGTCATAGGGCCAGGCCCAATCTTTAAGGCAATCCCAACTTTCGGAGTCACTATAAAGAATGTCTACTTTAAAGAAATACTCTTCGGATTGAGCATCAATCCAAAAGCGAACTCCCTGACTTTTTTCTGTCGGAGGGAAAAGTTCTAACCAAGCCGTCCAGCTAGTCTGGGAGACTTTAGACTTAGTAAATGTAGTTGTATCTCCATCATAAGATAAAGGTTCGTCTTCCCAGGGATAAGCACGGTCGGGCTGGTCACCCACATCAATGTTATGTCCGACTGCTGGTAAATAGGGACCGAGGGTTGGCAAATAGTCAAGGATGATTCCGGCATCAACGCATGACTTAGCTGTATTACAGGCAATATTATTGTATGACGAATCATTCAAGTAAATGCCGTAACTACTGTTTAAGATCACATTATTGGAAATTTCACAATGGTCTGCATAATTAACATATATTCCTGCCTTCTGCGATTCAGTTGCTCCTTTGATCGTAAACCCACTTATGTTCACATAATCCCCGGTTACCTCAAAGACGTGGTCATCTGAATTTGCTGCCTGAACAATCGTTGAATCAGCCCCGTTCTCTGACTGGATGGTTAAGTGCTCTTTATTTACATCCACATTCTCGGTGTAAGTGCCGGGATAAACCATAATGGTATCTCCAGGACTGGCAGCGTCCACCGCTTCCTGAATTGTGGTGAAATCGGCAGCAGGGCAATCCTGCTTATCATCGTCAACATACCAAGTCTTTGGTTCCTGAGCTAAGGCCTGGCTGTGGCTGCCAAAGCCACCCAAAGGAAGCATCGCCCCGATTACTACAAATACCAGCGCAATCCCAAAGATTTTGCCTATCAATTTGCCTTTTTTCATTGATATACCTCCCTTGTTCACTGTTTTATATTTACCTGACCCTTCGATAGACTCTGGACAGGCTCTTATCTTTCTTCCTTCATGGAAGAAGCAATTCCTTCGGCTGCGCCTGGCGATGACACTGGGGGTCGGGGAAGAGGGTTTATTTCGCTGTGCCAGAAAAAAGAGCCCGGTTCACATACCCGAATGTGATGGACTCAACATGATGGGAACTGTGACAACCCTCTGATGCACACACCTGACTACCAGCCTTGATATTAGTACTTAAAATACTGTTTCCTAAGAAGGCTACTCTAATATTATACCGCTATTTAAGGAATTGTCTGTGCTGGCTGACCACATGGGTAACACTTGGCAGCATATTTTAGCAAGTTCTTTTTCAATATACTCTACAGGAGCAAGATAGGCAAGAGATTGGTGCGG
>JGI24025J20009_10001793_pt1 | contig 15939 bp, 11 predicted proteins | sample Cruoilmetagenom3_FD_20009 | JGI IMG/M metagenome (IMG submission 20009)
CTACTGGTTATCAGCGCGTTTTCATTGTTAACGCCTGGTTTATTGACTGATACTGCCGGAATTGCTATTTTGGCATTAGTGTTATTCTTACAGAGAAGAAGAGTTGTATCGAATATGAAAGTAAAAACAGCTTAAGCTGTTTTTGGTTTCATATATAACTATAATTAGATTTGATTAAAATTTGGTGATTTTTATTTTAAATGAAAATAAAAATAAACCTTGTAGGATTGGGAATCAAACGAATAAATACATTTTCTTTTGATTTCCAATCCCTAAATGACAAATAATTAAAATAGTAAATTTAATAAAACGTGTTTGTTAAAAAATAAAAATAATTGATAATTATAAAGTTACGGTGATTATTTTTGGACGACCTTAATAATTTTAATATACTGATTTTTGAAGCTATAGGCTTGATGATATTTTTAGCTTTATCTGCTTTTTTTTCCGGAGCAGAGACCGCACTGTTTTCCTTAAGTAAATTACATTTAAAAAAATTGCAAAAGAAAGAGCATACAGTTCAAGTAGAATCAATTGTAAAACTTCTTGACGATCCTCAAAAAACCCTAATTACCATCCTAATCGGAAACATGTTTGTAAATATTGCTTCATCTTCATTGGCAACCTACCTTGCTATAAAATTATTTGGAAATATTGGAGTGGGTATAGCGAGTGGTGTTATGGTTTTTGTAATTCTGGTATTCGGCGAGGTTGTTCCAAAATCATTGGCTATTATTCATACAGAGAAAATTTCCAAGAAAGTAGCCAGAACCATTGAATTAATTTCAATGCTTCTATTACCACTGATTAAATTGTTAAAATTACTTATCAATGGTTTGTATAATTTTTTTGGAATGAATAAAAAAAGAAGAAAAAAAGAGATAACCGAAGAAGATCTGATTACCTTGATTAATGTCGGAAAAGATGAAGGAGTGATAGAAGAACAAGAAAAAAAGATGATCAAAAATATTTTTGAATTCGGGGATACAACCGTAAAAGAGGTAATGATTCCTCGAGTAGACATAGACTTCGCACCTCAGGATATCACCTTGAATTCAATAGTAAAAATGATAAAGAAATCGGGTCATTCAAGAATTCCCGTATATGAAGGAACCATAGATAACATCATTGGTATATTGTATGTAAAAGATATTTTAAAGATTTATAGGAAATTATTTCAGTTGAAAGAGACTTTTGATGTAAAAAAAATACTAAGAAAGGCATATTTTGTGCCAGGAAATAAAAAAATAGATGAATTGTTGGATATTTTTCAAAAAGACAGGATTCAAATAGCAATAGTTATTGATGAATATAGTGGAACAGACGGTTTGGTTACCATGGAAGATGTGTTAGAGGAAATTGTCGGTGAAATTATTGATGAGTATGACAAGGAAATAGAATTATTTAAGAAAATTGATGAAAATACACTCATTGCAGATGGAATAATTGATATTGATAAAATTAATGAAATTTTAAACATCAAGATTCCTGAAGATGATTTCGAAACATTGGGCGGTTTTATTTACAAATTAATAGAGAGAGTACCAAAAGAAGAGGAAGAAATTATCTATAAAAATATTAAAATTAAAATTGAACGAATTATAAAAAACAGGATTAAGAGGGTAAAAATTATAAAACTTGCCCCGGAAACCCAGAAAGATTAATTTAATGAATCATTTATTTAAGGTGGTATTATGAATTTGACAGCAGAATGGATTATTATTAATTTTATAATTTTGTTCGTATGTTTGTTAATGGCAGCTTTTTTTTCCGGAGTTGAAACTGCGGTTATTGCATCTAATCGGTTATATCTAAAAAATTTAGGGAAAAAGGGTAACAAAAAAGCAAAAATAATATCAGATATCATAAAAAAGCCTGATAGGTTTTTAAGAGTGGTCTTGACCGGGACAAACATTGCAGTCATACTGTTTTCTGCTATTTCCTCTTATTTAGCAATACATTATTGGGGGGATAAGGGTGTATCGATTTCTGTTGTAGTAACAACTTTGATAATTTTAATTTTTTGCGAGATCATTCCCAAGACAATTGCTCAAAATTATGCTGACCAAATTTCAGTTAAAACAGCTAATGCTTTAAAAGTAGCTTCTACTATTCTTTTCCCGATAGACATTGTATTAAGTTGGGTATCCAATTTTATTATAAGGATCTTTACCGGGGAAAAATATGTTCCCTTAAAACTTATCTATAATAAGAAAGATTTAAAAATATTTTTTGAAGTTGGGGAAAAAGAAGGAGTTCTTGAAAAAAAAGAAAAAAGCATGATTGACAAGATATTAAATTTAGACGATATATATGTAAAGGATGTAATGATTCATGAAAAGCAGGTTATTGCCATCCAAGAGGAAGCTACCTTGGAAGAAGCAATAAAATTAATGAACAAAAAAGGCCTATCACGAATACCCGTATATAGAAAAAATCTTGATAATATCACTGGATTCATTTATGTAAAAGATTTCTTATTGAATAATTCGTATAGAAAACTATCTGAAAAAATAAATTCATTAAATATAATTCATACACCTTACTATGTTTTAGAAACAAAAAGACTAACAAACCTTTTAAAGGAGTTTCAAAAAAAGAGAATACATATCGCAGTAGTTGTAGATAAGGATAAAAATAATAAAGGAGTAGTGACCATAGAAGATCTTCTGGAAGAGATATTTGGAGAAATAGAAGATGAATTTGATAAAAATAAATAAAATTTACTCGAATCATTTTCATTAAAATAATTTGTAAAAAAAAAATTAAAAAATATCGAAATATAGTGATTTGGATAAATAATATACAGGAGAAAGGAATCATTTAATGAAAATAATTAATAAAATACATTTCATAAAATTAATATTTATATTATGTGCACTTTTTGTTTTAATGAATTATAGTATGAACGTACAGGCAGGTTTGGCGATAAAGCCCTTGGCAATTATGGTTGGTAATTCACTTGAAGAAATCACTCATCAAACCGGTCTATCTAATGCAGATATAATCTACGAAATGAATGTTGAATTTCCTTTTACCAGATTAATGGCTGTATTTCTTAATGGTTATTCAACCACCATAGGGCCAATCAGGAGTAGTAGATACTATTTTTCTAGAATAGCTGCTGAATGGTCTCCGATTTTTGCTCATTGTGGCGGTCAAATTTTGAAAGATAAAAGAATCACTAATTTAGATCAAATGCGTTATGCTTATCCTTATTGGAGGGATAACAAGATTGGAGGATGGATAAATCTTTTTGCAGATACAAAAAAAATACGAGAAAAAAGCAGTAAATTGGGTATTCCAGGTAAAGTTAATTTAGAAAATAATTTTTTAAACTATAGGGAAACAAGCCTGACAGGAGGTAAAATTCACAAAATAGCAATTAAATATAATCAAAAATATTCAGTATCCTACGAGTATAATGAAAATAATAATGTTTATCATAGATTGATAAATGATGTACTTTATAAAGATTCTAATACTCTGGAGCATTTAAATGTTTCGAATATTATTATACAATATGTTCCCGTAAAAAAAATATCAGGAGATAAAGAAGGCCATTTGCAAATCGAAGTAATCGGCGAAGGTATTGCCAAGGTATTTTATGGGGGAAACTATGTATTGGCTAAATGGATCAAAGAATCAAAAGACTATAATACATTATTCTATGACAATACGGGTGAACTTTTAAGATTAAATAAAGGGCAAGTATGGATCGAAATTGTTCCGAAGGAAACAAAAGTCTGGATTAAATAGATTTTTCAATGAATCATTGAAGATTCTTAAAAAAGAAGGTGAATATTTTGAAAAAAATATATGAAAAATTAATTAAAATAGCAGAGGAAGCAAGATTAATGGCATATGTTCCTTATTCTAAATTCAAGGTCGGAGCGGCATTATTAACTAAAGATAAAAAAATATACAGTGGTTGTAATATTGAAAACGCATCTTTTGGTTTAACAATTTGTGCAGAAAGAGTCGCAATATTTAAAGCTATATCTGAAGGATCTAATCAATTTGAAGCAATAGCAGTCGTATGTGATTCAAAAAAACCCTGTTTCCCGTGTGGCGCATGCAGACAAATTATATCTGAATTTGGAAAAGAAATAATTACTATTAATTCAAATCTGAGAGGAAAAGTAGAAATTAAAAATATTAATGCTTTATTACCTGATGCTTTCGGGAAAGAGAATCTTCTATAACGAGGAATACACCATTTATGTTATATAAAACTGAGGGAATCATATTAAAAAGTACAGAATTCCAGGACGCAGATAAAATTGTAACGATATTTTCTAAAAATTATGGAAAAATTAGAGCAATAGCCAAAGGAGTGCGTAAAACAAAGAGTAAGTTTGGCAGTAGCATGGAAATTCTTACTTGTGCAATTTTTTTAATCTCTAAAGGCAGAAATCTTGACATCATCAGTCAAACAGAAATAGTAGATTCATTTTTTCAAACCAGTAAAGAATTAGGGAAATATGCTTTTGCAATAAACTGTACCGAAGTAATCAATAAATTAACAGAAGATAGGGAAATAAACATAGAATTGTATTTTTTATTTAAGGAATTACTATACTATTTAAAAGATGCAAAAGATCCAAAGCTGTTAGCTTTATCTTTTAAATGGAAAGTTTTAAAGGCTATAGGTTATCAACCCTCGCTATATAGATGTTTCAAGTGCAATAAAAAAATTGAAGGTGAGAAGGAAGCCTTTTTTCGAATTGCTGATGGAGGAATTACTTGCAATGAATGTGTAAGACAGGATAAAAACGATTATATCAGAATAACAGATTATTTTATAAGACTATTAAGGAAAATATTAACTGCTTCATTGTCTTCTATATCAAAAGCCGCTATTCCTAAAATAAGATTACAGGAATTAGAATATGTAACCGATATATATCTGGCTTATTATTCTAATAACATTTTTAAAACAGAGAGATTTCTTAAAAATTTCTAGTAAAATATGATAAATTAACCTATACACAAATTAAATTAGTCAGTTAGTAAATAGTATTTAGTCAGCGTATAGCCTATAGTTGCGGGCTATAATTGTAAGTAAAATAAATAAACCTGTCAATCTAATAATTAGCCAATTAAACAAAATAATCGTTAGTAAATAAAATACAAAGAATTAAAAAAATATAATTCAATTCAACGAATAACTAATTAACCCGCGAACAAGGTAACCAGCTAACTAACGAACCAACTACTCTTTTTCTATTACTCATTACTCATCACCTGTCACAGTATTTTATTCTGACTCCTAGCTTCTGAATCCCTTTTTCCTATCTATATTGAATTTTTCTTTTTTTCTTTCTTTTCTTCACTATATGCTCAATACTATAGGCTTGATACTTTCTGATTTCGTTGACATTCAAGGTCTATTTTGATATATTAACATATAATTGTTAAATCCCTCTCAAGAAAAAACTCTCAGGTTTTGTGGTAAAATGATTAAGAGAGGGAATTTTATTTAAAAATAGGGATGTAAGATAAATGGATTTTCAAAGTATTATTTTTAATCTGCAAAAATTCTGGAAAGAGCAGGGATGTGTTATTTGCCAGCCTTATGATATAGAAGTTGGTGCAGGTACAATGAATCCGGCAACTTTTTTAAGAGTATTGGGTCCGGAACCCTGGAAGGCAGCTTATGTTGAACCATCAAGACGTCCTGCCGACGGAAGATATGGCGAAAATCCCAATAGGGTTCAACAACATCATCAATTTCAAGTTATAATCAAACCTTCAACTAAAGATATTCAGGACATATACCTTCAGAGTTTGGAAGAATTAGGTATTGTTAAAAAAAATCATGATATTCGATTCATCGAGGGAGACTGGGAAGCTCCGACTTTGGGAGCATGGGGCTTAGGTTGGGAGGTATGGCTTGATGGCCTGGAAATAACACAATTTACCTATTTCCAACAAGCAGGTGGTATTGAATTACATCCCGTACCGGTGGAAATAACCTATGGACTGGAAAGAATTGCCATGGTTATTCAAGATAAGGATAATGTTTTCGATTTGAATTGGAGTAAAAATGTAACTTACCGGGATGTGCAATGGCAGGCAGAATGTGAACATTCGAAATATAATTTTGAAGAAGCAGATACTTCCATGCTGTTTAACCTGTTTAACATATATGAAGATGAAGCAAAAAAATTAGTTGATAAATGCTTACCTGTGCCAGCATATGATTACATATTAAAATGTTCTCATACTTTTAACATGTTGGATGCAAGAGGTGCAATTAGTGTTTCAGAAAGAACAGGATACATTTCAAGAGTTAGAAATCTTGCAAGATTGTGTGCGGGAGCACAGATAAAAAAAAGAGAAGAAATGAATTTTCCTTTAATGGATAAAATAAATTAAAGCAAAGGAATAAATTTGCATATGGTTGACGTAATATTAGAAATTGGAACTGAAGAAATTCCTGCAAATTGTATAGAAAATACTTTAAAAGATTTAAAAAAATTAACTGCGAAAAATCTAGAAGAACTAAAGATAAATTATAAAATTATGAATGTCTTTGGTACACCCAGGAGATTAATTTTATTTATTTCCCAATTACACGAAAAACAGGAAGATGTATTTCTTAAAGTTAAAGGACCTGCTGTAACCATTGCTTTTGATAAAGAAATGAATCCACAAAAACCAGCTTTAAAATTTGCCCAGAGTCAGGAAATAGAAGTTGAAGAACTAATCACTGAAGAAACAAATAAGGGTAAATATATCTTTGCGATGAAATCAATAAAAGGAAAGTCTTCTTTTGAATTATTAAAACAATGCTTCCCGAAAATAATCAAGAGTTTAAATTTTCCCAAATCGATGCGATGGGGAACGGGTAAATTAAAATTTATAAGACCTATCAGATGGATACTTGCTATGTATGGAAAAGAAATCATTCATTTTGACTTGGATGGATTATCTTCAGAGAATATTACTTTCGGTCATAAATTGTTGGCTCCGGATCGAATAAGCATATCTTCAAGCAAAGAGTATTTTACAGAAATGAAAAAAAATTACGTAATCATATATCCGCAGAAAAGAAAAGAAAGAATCAAAGAAGAGATTTTACAAATTATAAAAGAAAATAATGGACAGGAAATCGTCAATGAAAACCAATTGAATGAAATCAATTATTTGGTTGAATACCCACATGCGATTTTAGGTCACTTTGATAAGAAATATTTAGAATTACCCATGCATGTTCTAGTGACGGTTATGGAAGTTCATCAAAAATATTTTCCGATTTATAAGACCGTTGATGAACTGATTAATGCTTTTATCGTTGTTATAAACAATTCAAACCATAATGATAATGATATTATTAAAGGAAATGAAAATGTTTTAACAGCACGATTGGAAGATGCAAAATTTTTCTATAGAGAAGACCGGAAAATATCATTAGAAAAAAGAGTAGATAAATTGAAGAATGTGGTATTTAGGGAAAATATGGGAAATCTTCTTGATAAAACGAAAAGAATAATGGCATTAAGTGAATATATTGCAGAGTGTTTACTCATTGATGAAGATAATAAAAAGGTAATTTCAAGATCTGCCTATTTATGCAAAGCTGATTTGGTTACCGAAATGGTTAAGGAATTCCCTAAATTGCAGGGAATTATGGGAAAAGAGTATGCTCTTTTTTCTCATGAAAAAAAAGAAGTTGCTAAAACTATTTTTGAACATTATCTCCCTCGTTTTTCAGATGATATATTACCGAAAACCAAAAGTGGTATGGTTTTAGGAATTGCTGATAAATTGGACAATATTGTCGGTTGCTTTGCTATAGGTTTGACTCCTTCCGGCTCTCAAGACCCTTATGGTTTGAGGCGACAAGCCATGGGAATTATTAGAATGATACTTGAAAATAAGCTTGAAATTTCACTGAAAGAAATAATTAAAAAATCCTTATCTTGTTATAAAAAAAATATTTCAGTAGGAATTAAAAAAGAAGATGAAAAAATAGTTTCCCAAATATTATTTTTTCTACAACAAAGACTAAAAAATCTTCTTCTGGAAAAAGGAATGTATTATGATGTGATTAATGCGGTTTTGGCTGCTGAAATAAATGGTGATTTTAATGACATTCAATTAAGGATTCAGGTGATTCAAAAATTATATAATACAGTCTTACTTAAAAAGATTATTAAATCATCAAGCAGGGTGATGAATTTATCAAAAGGAAGCGAAGAGATAGAAATTGATGAATTATTATTAAAGAAAAAAGAAGAAATCAGTTTATGGGAACATTATAAAAAATATAAAGTTGAAATAAAACAATGCATGGAAATTAAAGAATATAATAAAGTATTTAAACTATTGGAAAAATTATGCATTTTTATCGATGAATTCTTTGAACAAGTGTTAGTAATGGATAATGATAAAGAAATCAGGAAAAACCGTATCGGGTTGATAAAAAAATTAAGTACTTTATTTAATTGTACTGCTATTTTATCCAAAATATCCCTAACAAAGGAGGAATAAATGGTTAATGAAAAGAAAGAATTAAATACCTATATATATATTATTTCAGATTCTACCGGAGAGACCGTTCAATTGGTTGCACGGGCAGCGATAAGCCAATTTAATTCAGAGCTTTTAAAAATAATATTATTTGCACATATAGAGTCAATAAAAGACATAAAAGGAATATTGGAAAAAATAGAAAAAAATAATAGCTTGATTATCTATACATTAATCAAACCGGAGTTAAGGAAATTTTTAAGAGAGGAGTTAGAAAAAAATTCCATTAGTTCATTTGATATAATGGGCCCGATTATAGAAAATATTGAAAAAATAAGCGGTACTTCCCCGAAATTAGAACCTGGTCTAATCAGAAAATACGATAAGGAATATTTTAAAAGAATGGAAGCAATGGAATTTGCTGTTAAATATGACAGTTGTCAGAGAGAATTGGATTTATCTTTAGCAGATTTAGTAATACTAGGTGTATCGAGAACTTCGAAAACACCTTTAAGTATGTATTTAGCTCACAAAGGGATAAAAGTAGCGAATATTATTTTAGATTTTGAAATCGATCCTCCAAAGGAAATATTTAATTTGCCAAAAGAAAAAATTGTCGGGTTAAGCATAGCACCGGATAAACTCATAGAGATTAGAAGTGAAAGGTTGAAAACATTAGGATTATCCGCTGATAGTGTTTATGCTAATCAGGATAGAGTTCTGAAAGAACTGAATTATGCTGAGAATATTTATAAAAAAGTAGGATGCTCAGTGATAAACGTTAATAATAAAGCAATAGAAGATATTGCAACCGAAATACTTAAAATTTTGAAAGGAGAAGAATAAAATGAAAAAATATGTTTATTTTTTTGACGAAGCAAAAGCAGAAACGAAATCCATATTAGGAGGAAAAGGAGCAGGATTAGCAGTAATGACTCATATAGGACTACCGGTTCCTCAAGGTTTTACTATAAGTACTGAAGCTTGTATCGAGTTTAATAAGAATAAATCCAAATTTATTGAAGGATTAAAAAAACAAATTAACACAAATTTAAAAAAATTAGAGGCAGTATCGGAAAAAATATTCGGTGATTCAGAAAATCCATTGTTGATTTCAGTACGATCAGGTGCACCTATTTCTATGCCCGGAATGATGGATACCATTCTAAACCTTGGATTAAATGATAATACTATTACAGGTATTATTAAAAAGACAAATAATGAAAGATTCGCTTATGATAGTTACCGAAGATTTGTACAAATGTTTGGAAATGTCGTATTGGGTATAGATCATGACCATTTCGAGGAAATTTTTAATACAATTAAAAAAGAAAATAATGTAAAACTGGATACTGAAGTAGACATTGAGGGATTAAAAAAATTAGTTCAAAAATATAAGAAAATGGTTGAAAAAGTGACCGGAAAAGATTTTCCGGAAGATCCAAAAAAACAATTGGATATGGCAATTGATGCGGTATTTAAATCATGGGATAATAAAAGAGCGATTACTTATAGAAAAATAAATAAAATACCTGATGATTTAGGAACCGCAGTCAATGTTCAGGAAATGGTTTTCGGAAATATGGGAGAAGATTCCGGAACAGGCGTAGGGTTTACCAGAAATCCTTCTACCGGTAAAAAAGAATATTACGGTGAATACCTGTTAAACGCACAGGGAGAGGATGTTGTTGCAGGAATCCGTACACCTTTGACTTTATCTAATCTTGAAAATGATTTACCAAAAGTCTACGAAGAACTAATTAGGATAGTGGATATACTGGAAAAAAATTATAAAGATGTGCAGGATTATGAATTCACTATAGAAAAAGGAAAATTATACTTACTACAAACAAGAACCGGTAAAAGAACAGCCCAGGCTGCAGTTAAGATCGCAGTAGATATGGTTAAAGAAGGTATAATAAATAAGGAACAAGCAATTTTAAGAATAGAACCAAATCAATTAAATCAACTATTGCATAAAAGAATAGATCCAACTACAAAAAGCCAAATAATTGCCAAGGGATTACCTGCATCTCCGGGTGCAGCATATGGAAAAGTTGTTTTTAGCGCTGATGAAGCGGAAGCATTAGGCAAGCAGGATGAAATGGTAATATTGGTAAGAACAGAAACAACACCAGATGATATTCATGGAATGGTAGAAGCTCAAGGAGTTTTAACCAGTAGAGGCGGTATGACCAGTCACGCAGCAGTTGTTGCAAGGGGTATGGGAAAATCTTGTGTGGCAGGATGTAGTGAGCTGAATATAAATGTCAAAAAAGGAATAATTGAAGTAAAGGATATAATTATTAAGAAAGGCGATTCTATTACTATTGACGGAGGAACCGGGGAAGTATTTTTAGGAAAGGTGCCTACGATTGATCCGGAGATTAGTAAAGAATTTAAGACCATACTCTCCTGGGCGAATAAAATGAAGCGTTTAGGTGTGTATGCAAATGCGGATACTCCGGAAGATGCCCAGAAAGCTCGAGAATTGGGGGCGGAGGGCATTGGACTTTGCAGAACTGAGCATATGTTTATGGAACAGGAGCGTTTGCCTATTGTTCAGGAAATGATTATGGCAGATACAAAGGAACAGAGAGCAGCAGCTTTAAAAAAATTACTACCTATGCAAAGAAGCGACTTTTATGGTATTTTAAAAGCCATGTCAGGACTACCAGTCATTATCAGATTACTTGATCCTCCTTTACATGAATTTTTACCAAAACACGAGGAGCTTATAATTGAAGTGACTAAGTTAAGGATGAAAAATACGAATTTAAAAGAGATAGAGGAAAAAGAAAAACTATTAGAAAAAGTTGAATCTTTACGTGAATTAAATCCGATGCTTGGACTACGTGGTTGTCGTCTTGGAATACTCTACCCGGAAATATATAAAATGCAGGTGGAAGCCATTCTTGAAGCTGCCATAGAATTAACAAAGAAGAAAATAAAAGTTAAACCGGAAATCATGATACCTTTGGTTAGCCATTTAAATGAGTTTAATATTTTATGTGATATGACAAAAAAGATTGCTGATGAAAAGATAGAAGCCGAAGGCGTTAAACTAAAATACAAGGTCGGTACTATGATCGAACTTCCAAGGGCTGCATTAACTGCAGACAAAATAGCTAAGGAAGCTGAATTTTTCTCTTTTGGAACCAATGATTTAACGCAAACTACCTTTGGTATAAGCAGAGATGATGCAGAGGGGAAATTCTTATTGAGATATGTAGATGAAAAAATACTGGAAGATAACCCGTTTGAAGTATTAGACCGGGAAGGTGTCGGTAAATTAGTAAAGCTTGGTACAGATTTAGGGAGAAAAACCCGACATGATTTGGAAGTGGGAATATGCGGAGAACATGGTGGAGAGCCTAAATCAGTGGAATTCTGTCACTTAGTTGGTTTAAACTATGTTAGCTGTTCACCTTATAGGGTACCTATTGCCAGATTAGCGGCTGCCCAGGCAGTTATAAAGGAAAATGGAAATATAAAAAATTAAAGTTTTCTAAATTATATTCAAATATATAAAGCTATCGATAAAATATTAGAAAGGAAAAAATAGAATGAATGTTGCATCCATAATTCCAGTTACAGGTATAATTTCTTTGGTATTTGCACTTTTTCTATACATCAAAGTTGTAAAAGAGAAACCGGGAAATGACAAGATGATTGAAATATCTACAATGATAGAAAAAGGTGCCATGGCATTTTTGAAAAGTGAATATATTGTATTGATCATATTTATTATTTTGGTAAGCATTATTTTAACTTATGTTAGAAGTTATGTTACCGGATTAACATTTATAATTGGTGCGATATGTTCGGGATTAGCCGGATTTACCGGAATGAAAATAGCTACTAAAGCAAACAGTAGAACAGCTTTTGCTGCAAAAGAAAAAGGAATCACTAAGGCATTGAATGTTGCTTTCTCAGGCGGTGCAGTTATGGGAATGTCAGTAACTGGCTTTGGTTTGTTGGGCTTAGGAATATTATACTATATATATAGAGACCCCAGGGTAATTGATGGTTTTGCACTAGGAGCCAGTTCGGTTGCTTTATTTGCCAGGGTAGGCGGAGGAATTTTTACAAAGGCAGCTGATGTTGGAGCTGACCTGGTGGGTAAAATTGAAGCTGGAATTCCTGAAGATGATCCACGAAACCCTGCAGTTATTGCCGATAATGTTGGTGATAATGTAGGCGATATTGCCGGGATGGGTGCAGATTTATTTGAATCATATGTTGGGTCAATTATTTCAAGTATGTTATTAGGTGCATTATTATATGATGGAGTAAGAGGGGTAATATTTCCACTACTGCTGGCGTCATGCGGTGCGATAGCAGCAATTATCGGCACATTTTTTGTGAAAACTAAAAATGAAAAGAAATTACATAATGCATTAACCATGGGAACAATTGTCAGTGGAATTTTGGTTACTATCTGTTCTGCTTTCCTTTCCAATACCTTGTTTGGTAACTTTAACGTTTTTTATGCTACTACGGCAGGTTTGGTGGCCGGAATCATGATTGGGCTTATCACGGAATATTACACCTCGTATGACTATTCGCCGGTAAAATCAATTGCAAAATCTTCTTTAACCGGCTCAGCGACTACCATCATTACCGGGTTGGCAGTTGGTATGTTTAGCACATTTATTCCTTTGATATTAATTGCTATAACGGTATTAATTGCATTTAAATTTGCCGGCTTGTATGGTATAGCAGTTTCTGCTGTAGGCATGTTGTCAATTGTTGGAATGACCGTTTCGGTGGATTCATATGGTCCGATTGCTGATAATTCCGGAGGAATAGCAGAAATGGCGGGGTTAGATCCTAAGGTGAGAAAAATAACAGATTCATTGGATGCGGTAGGCAATACAACTGCAGCCATTGGAAAAGGTTTTGCAATTGGCTCAGCCGCTTTAACAGCATTAGCTTTATTTTCTGCATATTGCCAATCAGTTGGTATAACAAATATAAGCATTACCGATCCAATTGTTGTAGCAGGTATGTTTATTGGTGGAGCATTACCATACCTTTTTTCAGCACTTTCTATTAATGCTGTCGGGAAAGCAGCTTCTTTAATGATAGAAGAAGTAAGAAGACAATTTAGAGAAATACCCGGATTAAAAGAAGGAAAAGCTAAACCGGATCCGACCAGGTGTGTTGATATTAGCACGAAAGGTGCTTTAAGGGAAATGATCATACCCGGATTACTGGCGGTAATTTCTCCAATATTCGTAGGTGTTGTCCTTGGTCCGGAGGCATTAGGTGGTATGTTGATCGGTGCAGTACTGGTAGGTGTTTTATTGGCAATAATGATGGCTAATTCCGGTGGTGCTTGGGATAATGCTAAAAAATACATCGAGTTAGGAAATTATGGTGGAAAAGGAACAAGTCCACACGCCGCAGCAGTCATTGGAGATACAGTAGGCGATCCGCTTAAGGATACCGCCGGTCCTTCAATGAACATATTAATCAAAGTAATGTCTATAGTTGCCTTAGTATTTGTTCCATTGTTTATAAAATAGCTTTTATACATTTCAAAAATTAATTATTGATAAAATAGTATGCTTTATGAATGGTAAAGCATACTATTTTTTTTAAAAAATAAGCAATGATGGTATAATAAATAAAATAGTTGTTAGCCAGAAAAACAGCATCGAGTTAAGAGGGAAAAAATAAAAGTAGCAAATACAGTAATGAGTGATTAGTAACATGTGATAGGAAAAGAGTGAGCTAGTTATCTGGTTAAGAAGATAGAATGAGGAATCCAGAAGTCAGAAGCCAGGAGTTAGAATAAAGGATAAAGAAGACATAGTATTGTTGCTTTAGAGCGTATAATATAAAATAAACAAAATATAAACATATATTAATCGGAGAATCGGAGAATTGGTAAATTAAATAAATTATTAGAGGTCTAAAAAATGAGGGTAGTTGATTTAATAATCAAAAAAAGAAACGGTGATGTTTTAAAAAGAGATGAAATAAAATATTTTATTAAAGGATATGTTAAAGGCAAAATACCCGATTACCAGATGTCTGCCATGTTAATGGCTATTTATTTCAAAGGGATGAATATAAAAGAAACAAAATATTTAACTATGGAAATGGTAAATTCCGGTAGCATAGTAGATTTAAGCTCAATACCTGGAATTAAAGTTGATAAACATAGCACCGGTGGAGTAGGTGATACGACTACACTTGCCCTGGCACCCATGGTAGCTGCTGCAGGAGTTCCTATTGCAAAAATGTCTGGAAGAGGATTGGGACATACCGGAGGTACCATTGATAAATTAGAAGCTATAAAAGGTTTTAATACAGAAGTAAGCCTTGAGAAATTTATCAAAATTGTTAAGAAAATAGGGGTTTCAGTTATTAGTCCTACTTTGAATTTAACTCCGGCAGATAAAAAATTATATGCACTAAGAGATGTTACAGGAACCATTGATAGTATCCCGTTAATAGTCAGCAGTATTATGAGTAAAAAAATTGCAGCAGGTGCAGATAAAATTGTATTGGATGTGACTACCGGTAGCGGAGCTTTTATGAAAGATTATAAAGATTCGTTAAAGTTGGCGAAAATTATGGTAAAAATTGGGGTAGAATTAGGAAAAGAAACAATTGCTGTCATTTCAAATATGGAAGAGCCACTTGGATTTGCTATAGGTAATTCTTTGGAAGTCAAAGAGGCAATTAATGTATTAAAAGAAAAAGGACCGGAAGATCTACGCAATCTTTGCCTGATTTTAGGTGCTTATATGTTGAAATTGGGTGGGATTGCTAAAACAGTACAAGAAGGTGAAATTAGATTAATTGATGTTTTAAGGAAAGGTTTGGCTTTTAAAAAATTTAAAGAAATAGTTGCTGAACACGGGGGAAAGGTTAAAATGGTTGAAAATCCGGAATTACTACCTTCGGCAAAATATTGCTTTAAGCTAAAAGGNAAAAAAAGCGGTTACATTCAAAAAATAGATTCGAGACTGGTAGGAAAAAGCGCCATGCTTTTGGGTGCCGGTAGAGAAGAAAANGAATCCAGTATTGATTTATCAGTCGGCATTGTATTAAAAAAGAAAGTTANTAGTAAAANAACTTCCAGCGAAGTGTTGGCAGAAATATATTATAATAATCCGGAAAAATTAGAAGATGCTAAAAAAGCATTGTTTTCATCATTTAAAATAGGCAGGGAAAAACCTGAAAAATTACCATTAATCTTTGCTACGGTTGATAAAGAAGGCGTTAAAGAATATAAATAAAAATCAATAAACTACGAACGAATATTGGCGATGTACAGCATCTCATACCACTATACTAATTAACCAATAAAATATTTCTTTTTTTTTCTTTTTTTCTCTCAACCAGATAACCAGCTAACCAACGAACCAGATAACCAGCCAACTCTTTTCCTTTTATACTACCAGCCCGGGTGTATTTATGTTATAATTTTAAATGAATAATTCA
>JGI24025J20009_10001794_pt1 | contig 15939 bp, 11 predicted proteins | sample Cruoilmetagenom3_FD_20009 | JGI IMG/M metagenome (IMG submission 20009)
CGATTTTCTGAATAAGCGGGATTGCGCAAGCAGCCGTCTTTCCTGATCCCGTTTCCGCGAGGGCGCAGAGATCCATTCCTGACATGATGACAGGATAGGTAGCCTCCTGAATAGGGGTCATCTCCTTATACCCCATATTCTCAATTGCTCTGAGGATATTTGGAGGAAGGCCAAGTTCACGGAACTTTATGCTTTCCTTCTTTTTCTCTGCCGGAACTTTCCTTTTTCTTTCCGTTGGTCTTTTCTCTTTTTTCTCGACTGAGTGTGTCTTTTTCTTCTCTGCTGTGTGTTGTTGTTCTTTCTTTCCTGAAATGAAGCTTATAAAAGATCCCAAGATCTTGAACAGATCAAATTTCATGTACGTCATCCTTCCATGTATAAAACAGTATCTTCGGCCACTTTTTTAGTCATATCACAACCTGCTCTTCTTTACGCGACATTATTCACCTCAGCTGAGCAGAAAAGTGGCCTTTTCTCTCTGCCTTTCCGGGAGACACCGCCTGGCAAGTACCAATATTCCAGAAGAATATTCACAAGTAGGATTATTTGGAAGCTATGATAAAGGCAACCTGTTTACACTTTCTGTTTTGACAGCAACGGCTAAGATTTTAAACAGATATCTGAATTTTGAAGATTGACCATGGAATTATGATATTCAGTTCCTGTACGCAATTTATGGACCCGACTTATCCCGTTTCCATGTTCGTTTATTATTGGAGTTGATAGAGCTTGATTCATATGAATAATTAAAGAATGTTATTGGTAACCAACGAGATAAGTCAAACGGCGACTTGACCCCTTTAATGGATGACCCCTTTAATGGAATTCGCCCCTGTTGGAATTTCTGCAAGCATGACAAAAACTCTCAGGTTATTTTTTGCTCAATTCGACATATTTTTGAATCATGCAATACAAGCCGTGGTCGAAGATGAGAATTGTTTTATTAATAGTTGCTATTGCCCTGTGATAATCAATGGGTGTAATAAAGAGCGCCTGGGAATCGGCATAAAGCCATATGTGTCTTCTCATCATACCAAGGGCGTATGTAGCTTCAGATAATGGGATTCCGTCCTTATATCTTTCTTCGGCGTATTGGCCAAAGTAATCACACAGTTCTTCGTGGGATTCGCCAAAATAGATCCGTCTCAGATTCTTGTAGAAGTCCATAGCATGTAGAAAACAGGCATCCGGTGACATAGAATGGTATGATGATGTTCTGGGATTTGTTCTCAAGGTTTTGCAAAATCGTTTAGAAATTTCTTCGGGGTGCTTTTCAACACATTCCACCAGTTTGTCTGCAAATTCTTTCATAATACATCTCCTTTTTTATCCGTTGTATTAACCCCCGCAGAAATTCTATAGATTCCTGAAGAGAAAAGCGTATTAAGTAGTTGTTTTTAACACTATTTACTATTCTATAACATTTGAGAGAGATACTCAAGTCCTTTTCTTTTAAAGAAATGTGCACTCCAGTCCAAATCGGGGGACAAAATCAAGGATGTCCTTGGAATTTTCCCGGAATTTGTAAGAATTCATGTCTCTTTCACGAAAAACAAATCAGATTGCCATGTTATTTTGTTTCTCACAATGATCTAAAACTTAATTCCTGATATGATTTGCTTTTGTTTCAATATTCGTAACTACTCAGGTAGATAGACTGAAGGCTGAAGACTGTTAGGAAAAGCGGCAATATTGCACACTTTGAAGCCATGTTTGATGCAAAAACCTATTGTTTCTCTGCCAAAGCACCTCAATTGCGCTCTTCCGGCCCCTTCAGCCTTCAGCCTAAACAGCTTCAGCCTGACTACGTGAGTAGTTACCAATATTCTTATATTGTACGCAATCGCTGAGGTAATATACATAATGGATGGTGTGAATACATGGGATTGCTCAATCTTTTAATTAAGGACCCACTGACCTTTGTTTTACTGGCCATACCGCTTTTATACTCAGTTATTTTACATGAGCTGGCACATGGGTGGGTTGCCTGTAAAATGGGGGATCCCACTGCCAAATTGATGGGCAGATTGAGTCTCAACCCGCTGAAGCACCTTGACCCGCTGGGAACACTAATGCTGTTTGTATTCGGTTTCGGATGGGCGCGACCGGTTCCCGTAAATTTTGCCAATCTGCGTGAAAGCCGGAAAGGGCTGATATTTGTTTCTTCGGCAGGAGTTGTCGTCAACATAATACTCGCCTTTATTGCTATCTTCCTGCTTCGATTTCTGTCGTTGTCCTCACATAGTATCGCTGCTACAATACTTTACTATATGGCCCAGATTAATATCATACTGGCAGCGTTCAATCTGATTCCGACTCCGCCCCTTGACGGCTCTAAAATTCTTATGGGCTTTTTATCCACTCGTCTTCAACACTCATTTTCACGACTTGAGCCATACGGTTTTTTTATCATAATCGGATTACTCTACTTCGGTGTTCTGAACCCCCTTATCGATTTTTTTCGCTGGATCATACTGTCAATCATTGGTATTCTGTTTTCCATGTAGGGAAATCTGCGTTGTAGATAACACACCAAATAAGCTTTGTACTTCTGTCTTCGGTGAGCTCAGTCGAACCGTGTCTTTGAACCTGAGTAGTTACAGGTTATTTTGCTTATCGATTACATAGATGATGCTTTATACTCTCCGAATATATTTCTCAGGACATCGCATATTTCCTGGATAGTAGCATAGGACTTGACACACTCAACAATAAGTGGAAATAGATTGGTCTCCTCATTTTTTGCCGCCGATTCCAACTCACCTAAATGCCTTGTTACATCCTTGCTGTTTCTTGTTCTTTTTACTTCTGCCAATCTGGCGAGCTGGTGTTGCTCTGCCATTTCTCTTTTAGTTGCGTCATAGGGATGTTCTACAGACCGGTTGACACTTACCTCTATTTCATTGTCTCCCGTATAACAATTTACCCCGATAATAAGATCTTCTCCAGCTTCAATCCTCTGCTGGCGTTCATACGCGCTTTTTGCTACTTCTCCGCGCATGTATTCAATAGCCGCCGCCGCTCCCCCCAGGCTGTCAATCTTGTTGAGTCCTTTCCATGCGGCTTCTTCTATCTCGTCTGTCAAAGCCTCCATGAAGTATGAACCGGCAAATGGATCTGCGACATCGCACAATTTGGACTCAAGCTGAAGAATCCTGCCCGCATCCTCTGATAATTGGATGGCTTCCATACTCCAGCCAAGCCCCAGAGCTTCATCAAAAGGAGGTTGAACATTGGGCGCTGATCCGGACATTGCCGCTGCCATACCCCCGACAATAGATCTGGTAAGGTTGTTTAATGGACGCTGAATCGTTGTATCAGAGAAACCAATATGCGCACCCATGGGTAATCGGATAAGCATGCTGCGGGGATTTTTTGCCCCAAACCGATTTTTCAACAACTTTGCCCACATGCGACGTGTAGCTCTCTGAAATGCCACTTCATGATAGAATTCCATGCTGCCTCCGAATGAATTGAAGGTAACTTTTGGCGCAAAAGAATCTATATCCAGTCCCGCATCGATACCAAGCTGGAGATATGCCGCGGCATTTGCCATGCTGAAGGCAAGGTCCTGATTACGTGTACAGCCAGCCTCTCGCATGTGATATCCCCCAATACTGTTAATATTTACGTGAGGCAAATACTTTGTAAAGAACACAATACTATCCCTTACCATTCTCATGGAATGCTCAGGCGGAAATATATAGGTGCCTCTTCCGATATACTCTTTCAGAATATCGTTCTGTGGAGTGGCACGAAGTTTTTCCATTGGGATTCCTCTTTTTTCAGCAAGAGCTACATACATGGCGATGATAATATTTGCCGGTGCGTTAATGGTGAAATTTGAGGCTATCCTGTTTATATCATTCTCTCCGGTAAAGGCTTCATAGATGGTTTCAAAATCTCTCAAGGTATCCACACAAACACCTACTTTTCCCACCTCACCTGAGGCCTGATCTGAATCTGAATCATAGCCACACTGAGTAGGCAGATCAAAAGCTATATTTGGTCCTCCCTTTGCGCCTATCGCCTGCATTTGTTTATGGTAGTCTCTATAATCCTCAGATGTTCCAAATCCGGAATAGCGGCCTGCTCTTTTCATCCCGGGTCCCGAAGGAATATGTCCTCCTCCTTTTTGACCTGCCTGCAGAGGCAAAAATGCATACGGACCTGCTGTATATGGGTAAGAACCGGGAAATCCAACTTTTTCGAGGAAATCAAAATTCGTGACATCCCTGGGCGTGTAGAATTTTTGTGGATTCGCCTCTAAATTGAACCTTTTTAATGCCGGGTTAACGACCTTATCATTCCATTCTTTCTCAGCATCGACAATTCTGTCGTTATCTTTTTTTGTATCTTCCATTACATACACTCCTTAATTTCATTATGTGTAAAACACCGTCTATGACGGAGAACTCAATAAATAGTTTGAAAATTTTAAACCATACCGGGTGGAAATGCAAGAATCATTTAATCTGGTGTTGTGTTAACCAAGAAATGTTATTTCGACGGTTCGACTGAGCGTTCGACGGTTCGACTGAGCTCGTCGAAGGCTGAGCTCACGCCGAAGGCTCGCCGAAGACCGCAGGGAGAGATCCAAGATTTCTCAGTCGTTAAAACTCCTTCGAAATGACAGGGTATTGTTGACATAATATTAATGATATCAGCATACGACATGGCAATTGTCAGCTTTGGCTATTTACTCCTTGATTTCCAGAGCGAAATATCTAATACTTGTGGCAAGTTTTGAAAGATCGCTTTAAGTTTCATGCTGGCTGTATGGTTATGGGATTGATTAAACATTGCATGGAATCACATGGAAGGGGGTAATGTGATGAGTTTGAAAGATAAATATGCCATAGTTGGCATCGGCTACACAAATCAGGGTAAAGTGCCGGACAGAACAGCTTTGAGCTTTCATCTTGAGGCATGTGCTAATGCCATTGAAGATGCGGGGTTGGAAAAAGAAGATATTGATGGCCTGATTTGTTATCGTCATTTCCCCGCGGCGTCAAATGAAAATGATCTGACGCCTTATGAGGTGGCTCAATATCTGGGATTAACTCCGTCCTATCTGAGTCAGGATGCCAACTGATCCCGGAGTCAACTTCAGCACGCAGTTGGCGTGCTTGATGCGGGTCTTTGTAATTATGTTGTTATTTCCTATGGCCATAATGCCTTTTCCAGTGACAGCATGATGAAAATGCTCATGGACTTTGGAGGCGATGATGGTGTCTTTGGCCAGTTCGGCGCTGCATCCGGTTATGCGATGGCGGCGCGCCGGGCTATGCATACCTTTCATACGGGACCGGAGACGTGGAAACATATCGCCGTTGGCGAAAGAAAATGGGCCAATCTTAACCCCAGGGCAATGATGTACAAGCGGAAAATGACCTTTGAGGATTATTATAATTCAAGGCCGCTCGTGGAGCCTTTCCGGCTTTATGATAATTGTTTGATGACTGATGGAGGAAGAGCAATTGTGATAACAACTGAGGAAAGGGCCCGTGATCTGAAACACAAGCCCGCTGTTATTATGGGAATGGGACAGCATAATACTGCGACGGCTGTTAACTATTCGACCCACCTGGCAGGTCCCACGGGGGCGAAGAAATCAGGAGAAATGGCTTTCAATATGGCGGGAATCACATTGAATGATATTGATGCCTGTGAAATATATGATTGTTTTACATATACAGTTGAAATTAACTTGCAGAGTTATGGATTCTTCGGGCCCGGTGAGGGGGAAGACTGGTTAAAAGGGGGAACAATAGAGCCGGGTGGAAGAATGCCTCTCAACACTTCAGGCGGCCAGCTTTCAGAGGCCTATTTTATGGGTCTCACCTCACTTTCAGAAGCCGCTATGCAGTTAATGGGACGTTGTGGTGACAGACAATTGGGGCCGAAGACAAATACAAAAGCCCCCGAGATAATTCTATGCAGCGACAGCGGCGGAGTATCACGTTGCCATTCGAGTTTCATATTGAGGAGGGGGTAGGACAAATGGAATACAATAAACCTTTACCAAAATTGAATGCTGACAGCAAACCATTCTGGAGTGGCTGCATGGAACATGAGTTACGGTTTCAAAAATGTAACAAGTGCGGATTGGTCCGTTGGCCCCCCTCCATTATCTGTCCGAAGTGTCATTCACGTGATGTTCAGTGGATAGTTGCAAGCGGTCAAGGCAAGGTCTATTCTTTTGTCGTTTATCATATAGCTTACCAACCGGCATTTAAGGATGACCTTCCCTATACGGTTGCCATTGTGGAACTTGAGGAGGGGCCGCATTTACTCACGAATATCGTGAACTGCAGTCCCGATGATGTCAGTTGTGACATGTCGGTCAAGGTAACGTGGGATGATGTTACCAGGGAATTCAGTCTGCCAAAGTTTGAACCTGCTTGAAGGTAGATATGACATTCCACTAATCTTCTTAAAGTGGGGAAGATCGGAAGCCAGAGATAAAATCCTTCATTTTTTGTAGCCATGGTTTTTTAAAACGAACTTTCAGATAAAGGTCGCCTGGTTTCCCCTGCCCTTACCGTCTTCACCCATTCCCGCCGTAGTATTATGAGATGTGTTGATAAAGCCTTTATTTGTGAGAACAAAACTGATCACAGACCACTGTAAACTAAAGATTAACTATGGCCCTTAGACTCTTTACCGGTAATCTGTTGGAGACCCTGGCTGAAAGATTGGCCGAGGTCCTCAGTGTACCTCTCAAATCGGCTCTGGATGAGGAAATTATTCTTGTCCAGAGCAAGGGCATGGAACGCTGGATATCCATGGAGCTTGCCCGGCGCCAGGGTATATGCGCAAACTGCCGGTTTCCTTTTCCCAATGCCTTCGTCAATGAAATGTTCCGTATCGTCATCCCGAATATCCCCGAGCGTACTCTCTTTGATCCTGAAGTCATGACATGGAGGATCATGCAGATTCTGCCGTCCTGCGTGAAAAAGCAAGGGTTTGAGAGTCTCAGGACATACATGGAAGATACGGGAGGTGATCTCAAACGTTTCCAGCTTTCCGGTCGGATTGCGGACACATTTGATCAATATCTACTCTTTCGCCCGGAAATGGTTTCCCGATGGGAAAAAGGTGAAGAAGATCACTGGCAGGCCGTTCTCTGGAGGGAACTTGTGAAGGGCAATAATAAAGATCATCGCGCAGCCCTGGGCAAGGCATTTCTTGGTACTCTCCTGGAATCTCCTGGTGGAACATACAGTTTTCCCGAGAGGATTTCAGTCTTCGGTATGTCGGCGCTACCCCGGTTTCACATGCAGATTCTCGCCGGTATTTCAGAATTTGTTGAAGTCAACCTGTTTCTCATGAATCCCTGCAGGGAATACTGGGGAGATATTCTCTCGGACCGGGAGATCAAAAAAACGAAAGACATGCAGAAAGGCGGTCAACTTACCGCTGAAGAACTTTATCTTGAACGGGGAAACAGTCTTCTGTCGTCCATGGGAACCCAGGGAAGAGATTTCTTCGATTTGATAAATGAGTTTGATTGCGAAGAGATTTCATCGTTTACGGACACGGGCGAAAAAAATCTTCTTTCCTGTATCCAGTCGGATACTCTCAACCTCCGCGACCGTCAGGATGAGTTCAATAGGAAAACCACTGTTTCACAGCAGGACAGTTCCATCCATATCCATTCATGCCACAGTCCTATGCGGGAAATTGAGGTTCTTCACGATCAGCTCCTTGATATGTTTGAAAACAACCCTGGATTGATGCCAGGGGATATACTGGTAATGACGCCGGATATAGAGAAATACGCGCCTTACATCCAGGCGGTCTTTGACGGACCGGCGGGTAATCCCGCACATATTCCTTTCAGTATAGCGGATCGAACAGTCAGGAAAGAAGCCGAGATCATTGATACTTTTCTGGCGATTCTCGATCTGTGCGAAAGCCGCTTTGGAGTAACACAGGTTCTTGCGATTCTGGAATCACCGGCGGTTCAGCGAAAATTCGATCTCGTTGATGAGGATTTTGAACTGATTCATCAATGGGTAAAAGAGACACAGATAAGATGGGGAATCGACGGGGAAAGCCGCAGTCAACTGGGTCTGTATCCCTATCTGGAAAACACCTGGAGGGCCGGACTTGACAGACTTCTCCTGGGTTACGCCATGCCGGGACAGAACGAGCACATGCTGAACGGTATCCTCCCTTTCGATAATATCGAGGGAAGTGAAACGGAGATTCTGGGATGTTTTGTTGAATTTGCGGAGCAGCTCTTTACGTATGCGGCGTGTCTTGGCAGACCCCGCAAACTGGAGCAATGGACTCACCTGTTAACGGAAATACTTGGGGGTTTCTTCATTCCCGATGATGATACGGAAAGAGAAATGCAAGTGATAAGGCAGGCGCTGGACGCCCTTGCCGGGTTTCAGGAGATGATAGATTTTGACGAAGAAATCGATATTAATACCATCAGGTGGCACCTGGGACATTACCTCGAAAATACAGGCTTCGGTTTCGGCTTTTTGACGGGGAGTGTTACGTTCTGTGCCATGCTGCCAATGCGGAGCATCCCTTTCAGGATTGCCTGTCTTGTCGGCATGAACAGCGATGATTATCCGCGTCAGACCGTACCGCTGGGATTTGATCTCATGGCAAAACATCCCAGACGGGGCGACCGTTCACGCCGCAATGACGACAGATATCTTTTCCTGGAGACTCTCCTGTCGGTGAGAGAAAAATTATATATCAGTTACGTCGGTCAGAGCATTCAGGATAATACCACTATCCCCCCTTCAGTCATGGTAAGCGAACTCATGGATTATATTGAGGAGGGATTTACAATCCCTGGTGTAAAGATTCGTGATCATATTATTACGAGACACCGCCTTCAGGCATTCAACCCGGAATATTTTAAGCAGCGGGCAACGAGCAATGAGTTACAGGTTTCGGACGGACAATCCCCTCTTTTCAGTTATTCGATGCAAAATTTCAGGGCAGCCCGATGTTTACTCAAAGAGAGGAGAGTCCAGAAGCCTTTTATTTCAACGGGGCTTTCCGAACCGGGCGAAGAATGGAAAACTGTTAATGTAAACGATTTATGCAGATTCTTTGGTAATCCGGCAAGATTCCTTCTCAACAGGCGTCTTGGAATATACCTTGAGGAAAGTGCCGTTCTTGAAGATCGCGAAGACTTTGAAATCAAAGGTCTTGAAAGGTATTTCCTTGGTGAAGATCTGGTAAAGAGAAAACTCGCGGGGCAGGATCTCAGAGAATTATTCCCCCTGGAACGTGCATCAGGACGGCTTCCCCACGGAGCTGTAGGAGAATTCACATATGCGGATTTGAGCCGTGGGGTCGAACGTTTTGCCGAAAAAACAAAAAACTATATGGAGGGAAAACCCCTCGATCCTCTTGAAATAGATGTCGATGCGGCAGGTTTCAGGCTGGTGGGCATGATCACCGATGTTTATCCGGAGCGACTGATGCGGTATCGTTATGCGCGGCTGAAACCCGTGGATTATATTACTGTATGGATATATCATCTTATATTAAACGGTATCGGTAGTGATTCGTATCCGAAAAGCAGCATGCTGGCAGGTCTGCACGGGACGGGAAAAGAAACCGGGTGGGCAGCCTGGGAATATTCTCCTGTTGATAACAGCATGGAGATTCTTGAAATGCTTCTGGAATTCTACCTGGACGGACTGACAAAGCCCCTGCATTATTTCCCGCAAGCTTCCTGGGCTTATGCGGAACAGTTGCTGGAAAAAGGCAAAAGCCGGGAATATGCCTTGGGAAAGGCCCGCGTTGCATGGGAGGGAAACGATTATAACCGTGGCGATAGTCAGGATCTTTATTACCGGCAATGTTTCAGAAATACCGACCCCCTGGATTTAGAATTTTGCCGTATTTCGGAAGGAATTTTAGGACCTATGTTAAAGAGGCTAAAGGTGAAAGGTGAAAGGTTTTTCCTTGATCCTTGATCCTTGTACCTTGTACCTGTATCTTGGTCTTACTGCCGGTGCCGACATCTGCACAAAAAAACGCCTGTCTGCGTGCAACGCACAGGCAGGCAGTTGTTGTGGATAAAGGTTCTAAATATCGGGAAGAGATAAAATCATGACAGGAACAGATGCATTTGACATACTGAACAGTCCCCTCGAGGGGACAAACCTGATAGAGGCCAGCGCCGGAACGGGGAAAACATATACCATTACGGGGCTCTTTCTCAGGCTGATCCTGGAGAAAAATCTCTCTGTCAATGAGATACTGGTTGTCACATTTACCGAAGCCGCAACTGAGGAGTTGAAAGAGCGGATCAGGGACACGTTGAGAGAATGTATTGCGGTTTTTTCAGGTGAATCATGTGATGATTCTTTTCTGAGCGGTCTGGTTGAAAAGCAAGAGGATTTAAAAAGTGCGTTGCAAGCGCTTAAAGAAGCGCTTCGGGCCTTTGATCAGGCCGCTATATTCACAATTCACGGATTCTGCAAGAGGATGTTAAGGGAAAACGCCTTCGAAAGCGGCAGCCTTTTTGATACAGAGCTTGTTACTGACCAGGAGGATCTTAAGAGAGAAGTTGTCGATGATTTCTGGCGAAAGCATCTCTACCGTGAGTCCCCCCTCTTTGTAAATTACGCAATGAATAGCAACATCACCCCCGATGGCCTTATTAAACTTATTGACAACAGGGTGACACGGTCAACCCTGAAAATAATTCCCACTATGGAATATCAAGATTCTTCCCTGCGGGAAAAAGAGTATTTCGAATATTTTGAAAAGGTTAGCGCAGAGTGGCGATCGGCTCGGGATGAAGTCGAAGAGATTCTTTCTACTGATGAAGGGCTGAACCGGACAAGATATAAGAAGGGGAATATCCCCCTCTGGATATGGGCTATGGACGTTTACGTATCTTCCGGTGGCGGTGATCTTCAGCCATTCAAGGAATTTAACAAATTTACTTCCGGTGAACTCAAACGATCCGTAAAGCAAGGGTATGGTCCGCCATCGCATCCCTTTTTCGAAACCTGTGAGACATTCAGGAAAAAACAGGAAGCCCTTAAAGAGTTTTTCGGGAAACGCATCCTCGCACTCAAGGCCGGGCTGTTTCAATATATGCATGATGAACTTGTCAGCAGAAAGAAGGATAAAAACATCCAGTCCTTTGATGATCTTCTGCTGAGGCTTCACGAGGCCCTGGAGAAGGAAAGCGGTGAAAAACTGCCAGGGGCTATCAGAGAAAAGTTCAAGGCTGCCCTTATAGATGAATTTCAGGATACCGATCCTGTTCAGTATGCTATTTTCAATAAGGTTTTCAATGCAGAAAAAAGCATACTCTTCCTCATAGGTGATCCGAAGCAGGCCATATACAGTTTCCGCGGCGCTGATATTTTTGCCTATATGAAAGCCGCGAAAGATGTGGAATCACGATATACATTAGGGCAAAACTGGAGATCTACTCCCGCTCTGATCGATGCCGTAAATGCGATCTTTTCAAATGCTGAGCATCCCTTTGTTTATGATGAAATTGCCTTTCAAAAGGCTGTGCCGGCATTACGGAAAGAGCGGAATGTCTTTGAAATAGATGGTGAGGTCGAACCTCCTTTGCAGGTGTGGTTTCTGGATGCCGGTAAGGTGACAGAAGAGGGAAGAGCACTTGCTAAAGCAAAGGCATATGAGTTGATTCCGGGGGCTGTTGCGGCGGAAATTTCACGTCTTTTCAGTGGAGGGGAAAAAGGCAGATATGTTGTTGACGGAAGACCTCTGCGAGCAGAGGATATTGCCGTTCTCGTGAGAACGAACAGGGAAGCACTTCTGATGCAGGATGCACTCTCGTTTCTTAATATACCGTGTGTTCTGTTCAGTACGGAAAACATTTTTAGTTCCCATGAGGCTATGGAAATGGAAAGGCTGTTGAGCGGCATTGCGGAACCGGATAACGAAAATCTCATCAGGGGAGCCCTTGCAACGGATATCATGGGTGTCAGTGGTGAAAATCTGGATCATTTGCGAGAGGATGAAGTCGGATGGGAGAGGCGGCTTATTGCATTCAGGGAATATCACGATCTGTGGTATAAGAGGGGCTTTATACGCATGTTTCGTCATCTCCTGTCGGAAGAAGATGTCATGTTTCGCCTCATGTCTCTGACGGACGGAGAACGTCGCAATACAAATATCTTGCATCTTTCGGAGATTTTGCACCAGGCCTCCGTTGAAAAAAAACTTACCATTGCGGGACTTTTAAAGTGGCTTTCACGGCAGAGAGATTCAGAGGCAGCCAGGTTGGACGAACACCAGCTCCGCCTGGAAAGTGATGAAAATGCCGTAAAACTCGTAACAGTTCACAAAAGCAAGGGCCTTGAGTATCCCGTAGTGTTTTGCCCGTTTACCTGGAGTGGGTCTAAAATACAAAATTTAAAAGCTCCCTTCATGTTTCACAATGAAGGTGACAGGGGGATACTGACGTTTGATCTTGGCTCTGAAAAAATGGCTGAAAACCGTGTCTTTGCCGAGAAAGAACAACTGGCGGAAAATCTGCGATTACTCTATGTGGCCTTAACGAGGGCCAAAAAGCGCTGTTATCTTGTATGGGGACGTTTTAATAAGGCTGAAACGTCGGCTCCTGCATATCTTTTTCATCGGCCTGAATTGCGGGAGAGCAGAGATGTCATAACCGGAATGGAAAAACGATTTAAGACTTTGGATGATGATACCATGCTTGCAGAGTTGAAAAATATCCAGGATAGGGCCGGAGGAACAATCAGCGTTTCCGAAATGCCTATGGAAAAAGGTGGGGAAACTTCACCGGCGCCGGACAAAGCGGTAACCCTTGTATGCAGGGACTTTTCCGGTGACATAGACAGCAGCTGGCGTCTGTCGAGTTATTCATCCCTCGTGTCGAGTCGACCTCACAGTTCAGAAATGGCTGACTATGATGACGTGAGACAGGGGTCGGGGATCGGGGGCCAGGGATCGGGGGTCAGGGGTCAGGATACGGCCGATATTTTTTCATTTCCCAGGGGGGCAAGGGCAGGGATATTTCTGCATGATATTTTTGAACACCTCGATTTTGTGGAGAGCGATCCCGGTCATGCGGAAAAACTGGTGGAGGATAAATTAAGGGCATACGGGTTTGATCCCGCATGGCGGAAAACAATATGCAATATGATCCACAGGGTATTGACTGTCTCACTCAAACCGGACGCAAGTGATTTTACGTTGTCTCGCATAGGGAATCAGGATCGTCTCAATGAACTGGAATTTTATTTCCCATTGAAATCGATAACGCCAAAAACGCTGAAAGGTATATTTGCGGCTTACAAAGAGCCTGTCTCTCTTGAAAATTTCCCGGAGCGGATTGGGCAGTTGCATTTCATGCCTGTCAGGGGATTTATGAGAGGGTTCATAGATATGGTTTTTCACTTTGAGGGACGCTATTACCTCGTGGACTGGAAATCAAATTATCTCGGTGGCAGTGTGGAAGATTACGGGCAGGATGCCCTTGTTACTGCCATGGATGAGCATTATTATGTTTTTCAATATTACATTTACACCGTAGCCCTTAATCAGTACCTTAAACTACGGCTGCCCGGCTATGACTATGAGAGTCATTTTGGCGGTGTATTTTACATATTTCTGCGAGGGGTGGACTCGGCCAAAGGTTTGCAATACGGCATTTACAGTGATCGTCCATCCGCAAAACTGATCAATGGGCTAGGCACAGAACTTATACGGGAAATGGTGTCAAGTCCTCATTCCTGACAGACTTACTTTCTTTTCAGATTCTCTATATTCTCCAATGCCGAAATGGATACCAATATTTTTTAATCTTTCGCCTGTATATTTCTTGCCAAAGCCTTTTCTTTCCCGACTCTATTTTTATGAAGATGATTTTGGTTTTTTCAACTTATTTGATTATGTGATTATGTTTGTCAAGAATGAAGACTTGGCCCCTTTTCCTTCCTTCCGGTCAGATACTGCCTTTCAAAAAATGGCACGGCTTTGCCCAGTCCATCTCCGGCGATTTGTTCGACGTTTCTTTTGATTAAGCCGTGATTGCCTGAAGTTGTGCGGGTACTTTGTTCAGAATAATTTCTTTAAGGTCGATTTTGTGACTTGCATTATCGATGTCAATTCCTGTTATATGACCATCTTCATCATAGTCTATGACGACGCCTTCGGATATTTCTACGCTTTCCGTACTTGTTTTAGAAGATAGATCAATATAGAGTGAATCTGTTTCAGGATAATAATTTAGTTTCATAGTTTGAACCTCCTATCAGGGAAGGCATTATGAATAGTCTTCTTATCATCAAGCGTTACTACTCTTAATACACGTCCACTAAGTTCTTTGATTTCTCCCCAAAATCGAAAACGGTTATGTTCTTGACGCTCACCCTTGATGGGATTTTCTATGGCCTGAATACACCACTCCTTCTTTAAATAAGGCCGTTTTCGTAATACCTCATTTTCAAAATATTCCGTATAGTTATATTCCGACATAGTTAAATGATAACTTATTTAGGTTAATGTGTAAATATTTCTTTGTCTCGTCGAACGGCGGAGCTAAGCGGATTCCGTATAATAAGCGGAGCCTGCCTTGGCAGAGCGGAGCGGGTTATGCGGAATCAGCTTGAGCGATTTGTTGCCGCAGCGCGAATCAGCAAGCAGGCAACTATTAGCGCGGAGTTCTGTCTCATATTCGTACTTTATTTTCAGTACAGCGGCAACAAAGTGATCAAGCGATAGCTTAGCTCCGCCGTTGCCGTCGCGCGCAGCGCGGCGGCAACAATTAATATAAGTATTACCTGATCTTCCCATTAAACAAACAATTTATCTAACAAATGTACTGTATTCATACAGGAATATATAAACAAATTCAATTGTTATTCTTGAAAGTATACCGAAAATATGCTTATTATCATAAAACACTTAATCTATATAATGTTGTCGCTTTGACATGAAGCATGCCCCGTCCTGTAGGCGAAGAGCTTATTAAGGAGTATAACTGTGACCGATATTTTGCCCGATTTTCAAAAATTTCTCATTGAACGTAAGCTGGTACCACAGAAACATGTTCCATTTTATGCCCTGTGGGCGAGCAGATTTCTGTCCTTTTCCAACAAGAATCAGGACAAAGAAATGGAACTCAGAATAAGGTTTTTCCTTGATTCTTTGACGAAAGAACAAAAGCTGGAGGACTGGCAGGTGGAACAGGCAGATAACGCTATCAGGCTTTATATCAATCATTTTCTGTCCGGTAACACAGCTTCACTATCGCCAAATACGGAGTCCGTTCCTCAGAATGAATTCCCGGATTATAAGGAAACACAGCAGAAACTCCGGGAGGCTTTAAGAATCAAGCATTACGCATACAGTACCGAGAGGACCTACACGGAATGGTTCAAGCGGTTTCATACGTATGTGACCGGCACAAAACATAAGGATTGGCAAAAACATGGTGTGGATGCGACGGATGTCAGGGATTTTCTGAGTCACCTTGCCATCAGGCAGAGGGTATCATCGTCTACTCAGAATCAGGCATTCAATGCCCTGTTGTTTCTGTTCAGGGAGGTTCTTAAGATCGATCTTCAGGATCTGAGTAAAACGGTGCGGGCAAAAAGGGGGCCAAAACTGCCTGCGGTGCTGACACAGGATGAAGTTCATAACCTGCTTGATCAGTTAACGGGGAGGCAACTGCTCATCGTTCAGCTTCTGTACGGCACGGGAATGAGGCTTATGGAAGTTGCACGGCTCCGGGTTCAGGATATTGATTTCGGTTTGAATTCCATAGTAGTGAGGGCAGGCAAGGGAGATAAAGACCGGATGACCATTATGCCCGAAGCAGTTAAGGAAAGCCTGAAAGAACATTTGAGCGAGGTAATGAAGATTCATAAACAGGACATTGAGAAGGGTTATGGTGAGGTATATCTGCCGGAAGCTCTCGACCGCAAATATCCGAAC
>JGI24025J20009_10001796_pt1 | contig 15936 bp, 20 predicted proteins | sample Cruoilmetagenom3_FD_20009 | JGI IMG/M metagenome (IMG submission 20009)
ACTATTAAAAGTGGAGAATTTACGAATAAAGAATACGAAGCTATTGCATTAGCAACTTCACAAGCCAACGGATGTGCTTATTGTTTATCTGCACATACTACTTTAGGAAAAATGAATGGATTTACTGAAGAAGAAACTTTAGAATTAAGAACCAATACTATTGCAGATACAAAATTGAATGCATTGGTAAGTTTAGCAAGTGAGATTACTGCACAACATGGGCATCCAACTCAACAAGCAACACAAAACTTTTTTAATGAAGGATATAGCAAAGCGGCGTTTGCTGAATTAATTGGAGCTGTAGCTTTAACTACAATTACTAATTATGTTTTTCATAATGGTGGGTTTGAAATTGATTTTCCAAAAGCACAAAATATTGAAGAATTACAAATAGCATAAAAGATTAATTAACTATTAAATTTAAATAAATATGAAAATGCAAATTTTAAAATCACTATTTACATTATTAGTAGTAGCAGGAACAAGTACAACCCTTTTTGCACAATTACCAGATCCAGGATTTAAAATAGATGGCACAACAGCCATTGTAATTACCGATCCACAAAACGATTTTTTAAGTCCTAATGGAGTTACTTGGGGTGTAGTTGGAGAAAGTGTTACAGCTAATAATACCGTTGAAAACTTAGAAACCTTATTTCAATTAGCAGAGGCTAACGGAATTAAAGTATTTATTTCTCCTCATTATTATTACAAGCACGATCATTCTTGGAAATTTGAAGGAGCCTTAGAAACATTAATGCATAATATTTCAATGTTTGATCGTGGAGATCAACTTCAAGTGGATGGATTCGAAGGCTCAGGAGCAGATTTTTTAGAACCTTATAAAAAATACATTGAAAAGGATTTTGTTACGGTAGTTGGACCACACAAAGTATTTGGTCCAGAACAAAACGATTTAAGTTTACAAATGAGAAAGCAAAAAATTGACAAAGTAATTCTTGCAGGAATGTCAGGTAATTTATGTGTAGAATCACATATGAGAGAATTATTGGAAGACGGTTTTGAAGTAGCTGTAGTAGGTGACGCAACAGCATCAGCAATTGTACCTGGCTATGATGGAAATGCAGCTGCACAAACTAATTTCAGATTTATTGCAAGTCACGTATATACTACACAAGAATTGAAAAAAGAATTAACTAAATAAACAATTAATAAAATTATGAAAACTAAAACAATGAAAAAAGTAATAGGTATTGCACTTTTAGCAGTAATATCTTTCGGAACATTATCTTTTATAGGAACTGAACAACGTAATAAAGTCCTAAAAAATAAGGTAAAACCTGCGCCTGTAACGTATAAATCACTTGAAATAAATAATTTGGATGTTTTTTATCGTGAATCTGGGAATAAAAGTAAGCCTACAGTAGTATTATTACATGGATATCCTACATCATCACATATGTTTCGAAATTTAATAACAGACTTGTCTGTACATTATCATGTAATTGCACCAGATTATCCAGGTTTTGGAAGAAGTGAACAACCTTTAATAGCTAATTTTGATTATACATTTGATAATATGGCTTTAATTGTAGAAGGCTTGTTAGAAGAATTGAAAATTAAAAAATACAGCTTGTATTTAATGGATTATGGAGCACCTATTGGATTTAGAATTGCTTCAAAATACCCTAAAAAAGTTCAATCATTAATTATTCAAAACGGGAATGCGTATGATGAAGGTTTACGTGATTTTTGGATTCCTATAAAAAAATATTGGAATGATTATACTGTAGAAAATGGAAAACCATTAGAAGGTTTTCATTCATTAGACGGTTTAAAATGGCAATATACACACGGTGTGCAAGATGCAACAAAAATAAGCCCAGATAATTGGAATGTAGACTTACAACATTTAACCAGAAAAGAAAATAATGAAATTCAATTGGCAATGTTTTATGACTATAGAACAAATGTGCCTTTATATCCAAAATGGCAACAATATTTTAGAGATCATCAGCCACCAACTTTAATTGTGTGGGGGAAAAACGATTATATATTCCCTGCTGAAGGTGCACATCCATATAAGAGGGATTTAAAGAATTTAGAAGTTCATTTATTAGATACAGGTCACTTTGCTTTGGAAGAAAAAGGAGAAGAAATAGCAAATTACATCTTAAATTTTCTTTGGAAAAATGATATAAAATAGATTGATGTTAGTTTTAGTAAGGCAATAGTTACACTTTTATTTTCTATTGCCTTCACTATAACAAAAAACAAATTAAACTTTAAGAAAAATTGCTAAGTATAAGGGAAACTTTACCAATCTAACGCAACTAAATAAGCAACAACTTTGCAGTATTAAATTATTAACTAAAAAATAAAATCATGAAATTAACTAACATACAAAACAACAAAACACCTCGTTCAAACAATGTATTAGGATTACTAACAAAACGTGACAATTGGAATAACAAAAGGCGTTATTCATTTTTAACTCAATACAAATTTATATAACAATTTAAACAACAAATTATGAAAACAATCAATTGGAAAAACGCAATCATCGCAGGAATTTTAGGAACAATATTATTTGATATTGCAGGTTTACTTTTAACAGGAAAATGGTGGGATATCCCAGGGCTATTAGGAATGAAAACCGGATTAGGTTTAGCTTATGGTATTGGAGGACATTATGGTAATGGAATTTTATTAGCAATACTTTATGCTGGGTTAGCACCTTCTCTTTGGGGACCAAAATGGTTACGACCAATCATTTTTGTAACTGCTGAAATGATAGCCTTAGTGTGGTTATTTATGCTGCCATTATTAGGAGCTGGAGTTGCAGGACTTGATGCATCACCAATGATGCCTGTAATAACATTTTTACGCCACTTAGCTTATGCAATACCGTTAATATTTTTAATTAATTACGATATTAAAAGTATTGTAAAATCATAACAACAATAAGGAATAGAGTAAGCATTTCCCCTAGTCTATTCCTTATTTAAACACAGCTAACATTTAAAATTCAAAAAAACAGAATGATGGGAAGACCTTCAACAAGAGTAAAAGATTTAAAGGATGGATTTTATATTGAAATAAGAAATAAAAATTCAAAAACTGGTATAAAAATTAGAAGAGATAATAAAAAACAAATGTTAAATGCTGTTGAAGAATATAAGAAGTTTAAGGAGGTAATTGTATTTGGGGAATTCAAAAACGGAAAGCTATTAACAAGCTAATTTAAGTGAAAAATGGATAATTACAAAATTGATATTTTGGCTTTTGGCGCACATCCTGACGATGTAGAATGTGCAATTTCAGGTACCATTTTAAAACATATTTCATTAGGAAAATCTGTAGGAATTATTGATTTAACTGCTGGTGAAATGGGAACATATGGAAGTCCTGAAAAAAGAAAGATTGAAGCTAGTAATGCTGCAAAAATTTTAGGTGTAAAACACAGAGAACAACTTGAATTAATAGATGGTGCCATTGAAAATAATACTCATAGTAAACATTTAGTTATTGAGGCTATTAGAAAATATAAGCCTGAGATTATTTTATGTAATGCAACACATGACAATCACCCAGATCATTCAAACGCAGCGAAACTTGTGGCGAATGCAAATTTTATTTCTGGTCTAAAAAAATATACAACTTCTTATAAAAACATAAATCAAAAACCTTGGAGAGCACAAGTAGTTTACAATTATATACAAGATTATTTTATTGCCCCAGATTTTGTTATTGACATTTCTGAAAACATCGACAAAAAAATGGAAGCTATACTGGCTTATAAATCTCAATTTGAAGAGCCAGCTGATAAAAATCCTAATTTAATAATGGGTTTGCTTGATCAAATAAAAAGTATGAATAGTATTTATGGAAGACCAATAAATTCAACGTATGCTGAAGGATTTACAGTGAACAAATATATTGGTGTAAACAATTTATTTCAACTAACATAAAACGTATAAAAATGAGTGCTAAGTTAAAATACACAAGTGATATTGCTTTTACACCATCGGTTAAGGCTATTCAAGAAAAATTTCATTCTAGAAATAGTTACTCAACTATGGAAAAATTTGGAGGTTGGCAATCTGAAATTTCAGAACAATTAACTCATTTTTTAAACTCAATGGATTCATTTTACTTAAGTACTTCAAATGCTTCTGGGCAACCCTACACACAACACCGTGGTGGTCCAAAAGGGTTTTTAAAAACAATAGACTGTAAAACGTTGGCTTTTGCAGATTTTTCAGGAAACAAACAATACATAACGACAGGGAATCTAAGTGAAAATAATAAAGCATTTATTTTCTTAATGGATTACCGTAGTAAAACAAGGATTAAAATTTGGGGTACTGCAAAAGTTATTGAAGATGATAAAGAGTTGTTAGAATCATTGTCAGACGCATCATATAAGGCTAGACTAGAAAGAGTAATTGTATTTACTGTTAATGCTTGGGATGCAAATTGCAGGCAACATATTAAACAACGATTTACTGAAGAAGATATCAAATCTATCACTGATCCTTTAGAAAAGAAAATAGCCGAATTAGAAACTCTCATAAAAAAACATAATATCAAATAAAAACTAAAATTAACAAAGAAAACCAATCGGCATGAAAACTAAATCGTACTTGTATCTTGGGCTAATTGCCTTATTAACGATTTTATTAATCGTTATAAGTAATGAGCTTAAAGGAGTTGTTTTATTTGAAAGTTTATCTACATCAATAAATAAACAGATTCTATACCAGTCAATAACTTTAATTATTTCAATTTTTCTTTTACTTATTTTAAAATCCTTTAAGAAGAAAGAATTTCAAGCATACTTTAGAAAAGGGAATATCTCTGCAAAAATTTATCCAGAACCTTATGTAGGTATTAATCTTAAACCCAATGAGAATTGGTTTCATGTTGGGAAGAACATGGCTATTATTATTACTTTGATTACAACAATAATAATCTATTTCCAAGTTATTCATGGAAGCCAAGCCAAGCTTATAAATTTATTTAAAGTTTTGCCAATAAGCATACTTTTTGCTTTAACCAACTCATTCATAGAAGAAATGATTACACGATTTGGAGTTGTAGTTACACTAAAAAATGTATTACCAGATAAATATATTTCAATTGTGTCTGGCGTAATCTTCGGAACTGTACATTTTTGGGGGAATCCAGGAGGATTTGTAGGACTATTAATTGCTGGTTTTTTAGGTTGGTTCTTAGCTAAATCAATACTTGAAACTAAAGGTATATTTTGGGCTTGGTCAATACACTTTTTACAAGATGTTGTGATTTTTACAGCATTATTAAGCATATAAAAAAAACATTAAATATTATGACACTAAAAGAAACTTCTAACTTTATTGAAAGTTTAAAAAAAGACACAACTAATAACTCTGAAATAATGGTTTATAAAGAATTACTTTATATTCTTTACAGGTTGAAAATTAGAGAGTTTTCAAAAGAAGAAATTAATTCTATAGAAACAGAACTTGAAGGTTTTAATTTAAAATCAGATCCTGAAAACAAAAAAGCATATTTTAAGAAAGCACTCAATAAATTTAAAAAATATTTAAAGGATACATTCTCTTTAACTTCAAAAGGTTATTACACCAATATGGGTATAACTTTAGGATCGGGTTTTGGAGTTGTTGCAGGTATTATTATTGGCGAGCGTTTTGAAAAATCTTTAGGAATCTCTGTAGGAATTAGCATTGGCATGTTAATTGGCTTATTTGTAGGTAGATCTATGGATGCCAAAGCCAAGAATGAAAACAGGATGCTATAAAATCTCAAAAAACATTTTTGAATTATCAGTACTTAATATTTACAAGGCTAATTATTTAGCAAGGATTTTACATTTAAATTTTAAAAACTACAATTATGAAAACAATAATAGCAACAATACTTTTAATAGCATTCACTATAGCAAATGCACTTTCACAAGATCTTTCTGGCGTATGGCATGGCATTGCAAAAAAACCAGACAATAAAGAAATAACCTTTGTTTTTCTTTTTGAAGAAAACGGAGAAACCTACAACACAACAATGGCTGTTCCAACTTTTAACGTCTCTGGTATTAAACCTAAATTAACCTCTCTAAAAGAAGGGAACTTAACTATAGATGGTGCTGAATTAGGGATGAAATATGAAGGTGTTTGGAATGAAACCACCAACCAAATAGAAGGAACTTACACAGAGGGGAACGTTAAACTTGTTTTAACTTTAAAAAAAGGGAATCCTAAAATAGCAAAGATTAATAGACCACAAGAGCCTGTAAAACCTTACCCTTATTATGAGGAAAAAGTAAATTTCAATAATACTGAAGCAAATATTTCACTTTCTGGAACTTTTACAAGACCAGCACAAAAAGGAAAGCATCCTGTGGTTATTTTAATAAGTGGAAGTGGCCGACATGACAGAGATGGAAGTATGATGACACACAGGCCTTTTTTGGTACTTTCAGATTACCTTACACGTAAAGGCATTGCGGTGTTGCGTTATGATGATAGAGGCTTTGGAGAATCTACAGGTGATTTTAGTAAAGCCACAACAGCTGATTTTGCACAAGATGCGTTAAGCGCAGTCAACTATTTAAAATCGAGAAAAGATATTAACGCAAAACAAATTGGGTTAATAGGACATAGTGAAGGAGGAATAATAGCACCTTTGGCTGCTAACCAAACTTCAGACATCTCATTTATTGTATCAATGGCAGGCACAGGTGTTTCGGGAAGTGAAATATCAGTAATGCAATCTAAAACATTGAGACCTTTTCCTGTTCCAGATGAAGCAACTTTTGAGAAAAATGTAAGAAAAGCAATTAAAATAGCAGCTTCTAACAAGGAAGTTTCACAAAAAAGAAAAGAATTAACAATCCATAATAAAACTTATTTAGCTCCTATTTTAAAAAACCTAGGAGCAAAAGAAGAAAATATATCAGCATTTATTACAAATGAAACTGAAGGAGTTTTAAAGCCTTGGAACACCTATTTCTTTAACTACAATCCGGCTGATGAATTTGAAAAATTAAGTATTCCTGTGTTATCCTTAAATGGAAGTAAAGATATACAAGTAAATGCAACTGTAAATCAAAACGCAATACGAAATGCCTTAATTAAAGGAGGTAATAAGAACTATAAAATTGTAGAGTTAGAAAATTTAAATCATTTATTTCAAGAATCTAAAACAGGTAGCATGAATGAATATAAAGAGTTGGAACAAACAATATCTCCAATAGCTCTAGAAGAAATTTCTAATTGGATTTTTGAAATAATTCGGACAAATTAATAATTCTAATAGATAATCATACTAACAAACTTTAAACCTTTAACACAATGAAACTAATCAAGTTAACATTCATAACAATTTTTGGAGTACTATTTCTAACTGCTTGTAAAAATGATAAACAAGATAAATCTCAAATTAATATTAAAACAGATCAAACTATGGAACGAGATGTTAAATTTTTAAGAATGGCAATTGATATGGCAAAAGAGTCTCAAGAGAAAGGAAATTTACCATATGGATGTATTCTAGTAAGTAAAGATGGAACTGTGCTTTTGAAAGGAGAAAACACGATAAATACAGACCATGACTGTTTGGCTCATGCTGAAATAAATTTAATTAGAGAGGCTTGTAAAGTATATGACCATGAATTTTTAAAAACCTGTACAATTTATACAAGTGATGAACCGTGTCCTATGTGTTCATCTGCAATTTATTGGAGTGGCTTAGGAAAACTAACTTACGGTTTAAGTAAAGGTGGATATTATGATTTAGTAGGGAGAAATAACCCTGACTGGGTTTTTGAAATGTCTGCTCGAGAAGTTTTAAAAAGTGGGAAAAGAAAAGTTGAAGTAACAGGTCCATTTTTAGAATCTGAGGTGGCAGAATTACATACTAGGTAATAATGGAATTTGAAAAAAGAAATATAAAATTTTAATATAAAAACAATGAAAATAGCAATTAACGGAATGGGACGCATCGGTAGAGCTGCCCTAAAAGTAATATTAGAAACACCAGAATTAGAATTAGTAGCAGTTAATGATATTGTATCAGCTGAAAATACAGCCTATTTATTAAAGTATGATTCGGTATATGGTATTTATGATAAAGTAATATCTCATGATGAAGATAGCTTAATTATTGACGGTAAAAAGATCAACTATTCATCAGTAAGAAACCCTGAAGAATTACCATGGAAAGATAATAATATTGATTTAGTTATTGAAAGTACAGGATTATTTACAACAACTGAAAGTGCACAAAAGCATATTAAAGCAGGTGCAAAAACAGTGGTAATTTCAGCACCAACAAGTAGCATTGATATGCCAACCGTAGTTCACGGTGTAAATTCAGAAAGTGGGAATACCAACATTTTTTCTTGTGCAAGTTGCACAACAAATAATATAAGTCCTGTAGTAGAAATATTAGGTCGTCATATTGGTATAAAAAAAGCAATTATGACAACGGTTCATGCATATACTGCAAACCAAGGAATTGTTGATGGACCATCTAAAAAGAATTTTAGAATGGGACGTGCCGGAGGTGTAAATATGGTGCCAACATCAACAGGTGCTGCTATTGCAACAACAAAAGCATTGCCTCAATATTCAGGTAAATTTGATGGTGTGGCCATTCGTGTTCCAATCCCAGTTGGTTCTATTTCTGATATGACATTTGTAACTGAAAAACCTGTAACTGCTGAAGAAATTAACACCATTTTTAAGGAAGAAGCTTTAACAAAGCGCTATTCAAAAGTAATAACAACAACAAATGAACCAATAGTATCATCAGATATTGTAAAAAGCCCGTTTGCTTCAACAGTTGATTTAAGTATGACACGTGTGGTGGATGGAGATTTATTAAAAGTTATGGCTTGGTACGATAATGAATGGGGATTTACCAATCAAATGATTCGACAAATACTTGAAATAAAAGGATAATAATACACTGATTCAAAAATAAATAAAAAAACAAAAAATGGAAAATAATTTTGATGTACAAAGTATAGGAATTAATAGAAATACGACTAACGTATTTGAATTTATAGCAAACCCTGAAAATTTATCACTGTGGACAAACGCATTTGCAAAAGCAGATCAAACCTCTGCAATTATGGTTACTCCAAATGGAGAGTTTCCTATTGGTTTAGAAACCTTAATCTCTAAAGAAAATGGAACAATTGATTGGATTATGACAATGCCAGATGGAAGTATTGGAAAAGCGTTTTCAAGAGTTTCAGAAAATGGTGAAAATGCTATTTATTCATTTGTGTTATTAACGCCTCCAGTTCCTTTAGAACAATTAGAAGGAGCACTATCTGCTCAAAAAATAGTACTAGCTGAAGAGCTTAAAAAGTTAAAGAGAATACTCGAAAATAACAATATAAACAATTAATTATGAATACTTTAGAAGCTATACAAAAAAGACGATCAATTCGTCATTACGACTCAACATTTAAAAATAACAAAAAATGAAAAAATCACTTAATTTGAAGTATTTATTATTAGTAATTATATTTTTTTCTTTTAATTCACAATCTAAGATTCATGCACAAACTTTAGAATCTAGTATAGATAGTTTATTAGATGCAAAATATCCAGACAATGCTCCTGGGGCAACATTCTTGATTTCTAAAAACGGAAACATCATTTATCAAAAAGCATTCGGTCTTGCAAATCTAGAATTGAATGTTCCAATGGAAACAGACAATGTCTTCGAAATAGGTTCTATGACAAAACAGTTTACTGCAGTATCCATTTTAATGCTTATAGAAAAAGAAAAACTGAATTTGGATGACGAAATAACCAAGTTTATTCCTGACTACCCTACTAATGGACATAAAATTACAATACACCATTTATTAACTCATACTTCTGGAATAAAAAGTTACACAAGTATGAAAAGACTCAATAAAATTTCAAAACAAGACTTAACTCCTTTAGAGTTAATTGATTTTTTTAAAAACGAGCCTATCGATTTTGCTCCTGGGGAAAAATATAAATATAATAATTCAGGATATGTGATATTAGGCTATATCATTGAAAAAGTAACTGGACGGAGCTATGCTAATTTTGTAGAGGAACAAATTTTTAAAAAACTAAAGATGACAGCCTCACAATATGCAAGTAATAGCAAGGTAATTAAAAATAGAGCTTCAGGGTATCAAGATAATGAAGGCTATATTAACACTAGAGAAATTAGTTTTACTTTAACTTATTCTACAGGTTCGTTGATGTCTACCGTCAGTGATATGTTTACCTGGCAAGAAGCTATAAAAAACAATCTTTTAATTAGTAAGAAAATAACTGAAAAAGCATTTACGAATTACACCTTGAATAATGGAGAGCTTATTAACTATGGCTATGGCTGGAATATTAAAACCATAAATAACATTCGGAGTTTTGAACATGGTGGTGCAATTTGGGGCTTCAAGTCAATGGGTGTTTATTTACCCGATTTAGATATTTATGTAATTGGATTAACAAATTGTCTTTGTAACTCGCCAACCAAAATCACAAGGGGAATTGCGGAATTGGCAGCGGAATTAAATTAAAAAATAAGTCAAACAGGGTATATGTTTTTGTGATAGAAGGAGGTGCAACAATAGAAAACAAAAATTTAAATAGAAGGGATGGATTTGGGGTGCCGATGAAATAACTATTAAAGCAGACTCCAACACAAAACTATTAATAATGGAAGTTCCCATGACAAATCAATAAATAATAATTTGAATATATACAATTATGAAAACAATAGAAGCCATACAAAAAAGGCGAGCAATTAGATATTACGACCCTACATTTAAAATTTCTGATAAAGAAATTGAAGAACTTATTGAATTGGCAATGCTTTCGCCAACATCATACAATATTCAACATTGGAAATTTGTAGTTGTAAGTGATTCTAAACTTAGAAACGAAATAAAAGAAGCTTCATTTAATCAAGAACAAGTAACGGATGCTTCGGTTTTAATACTTGTTGTTTCAGACACAAAAGCCTTTGAAAAAGAGATGCCTTATAAATGGAGAAATGCACCTACTGAGGTTCAAAATTTTATGGTGCCAAGATCAAAAGAGTTTTATGACGGGGAAAATGAATTACAAAGAGATGAAGCTATTAGATCAGCATCCTTTGCAACACAAACTTTAACACTTGCAGCAACTGCAAAGGGTTATGGAAGTGGTATAATGATTGGTTTTGAGCCTGAGAAGGTGGCTAAATTAATTAATTTACCTGCTAATTTTATTATATCAAATTTTGTAGTTGTTGGTAAAGGAACTGATGGGCCACTTGTGCGTGGAGGTCAATTACCTTTGGAGGATGTATTGATAAAGAATAAATTTTAATTCAAATTTGATTTTCTAAAAACAGAAATACTATTATGAATAGACAACTATTAGGAAATATTTTAATTATAACATTACTCATTCTATCAGGATCTGGTGTGCTGATGTACTTTTCTCCTTTTGAAAAAAGCATAGCATCATTACATACATTTTTTGCATTATTATTTATTTTGGCAATGGTGTTTCACATTGTAAATAACAAAAAACCACTTACAAATTATATAAGTGGTAAAAAGCAAAAAAGGTTTAAAAAATTTCAAAGCCTATTTGTTTTAGTAATTATTTCAGTGGTTTCTCTAGGTGTTTATTTTGATACACCAATTATAAATTCAGTTTATAATTGGGGAAATGAGATTAGGAATAATCAAATTGGAAAAACCGAAGAAACATTTGATTATCAAATTATTGAATTAGACAAAGCTATTGGGAATAAAAAAATAAGTGTAGAACTAAAAAAAGGAGACGCTTTCCAATACCCATTATTTGCTATTTGGGTGGAAGATTCTATCGGTAATTATATTGAAACTCTATATATCTCAAGAGTAATTTCTTCAAGCACTTTTGATTTCGGAAAGAAAGTTGGTGAAAATTGGGAGCCTGCAATTGTAAGACGCCCAGAGGCGTTACCTTATTGGTCTCACAAAAGAGGAATAGAAGCTTCAGATGGATTTTTTGTACCGTTAAATGGTGCGCCTGATTTAGATGCCGTTTCTGGAGCCACACCAACAAGTAATTTTATAGTAAAATCGAGAGTCAATTTTAATAACGGTAGTGGTTATAAAGTTTTAGTAGAAATAAATCAATCCTATGATTGGAATGAATATTATACTAAAAATAAATTCCCTGATGATAAAATTTATTCTGGCTCAGGACAAGTAGGGCAACCTTCATTAGTATATGCAACAGAAATAAAAACAACCGAATTGAAATCTACTACACATAAAATAATGAATTTGATTGGTCACGGTCATCATTCAGGTAAAGAAGGGAAACTATACGAAGATGTATCACAAATAACTACTGCCAAAAATATAGCAGAAAGAATAATACTAACCTTAGAATAAAAATAATATAAAATGTTAAAAATTCATCATATAAGAAATGCCACTTTTGTAATTGAGGCAGGAACCAATTTCATATTAATTGATCCAATGTTAGGGGAAAAAGGTTTTATGCCTGCATTTTCTTTTTTTCGTTTTAAGGCAAAACGAAACCCTACTGTAGATCTTCCAACTAATTATGAAGCAATTTTAGATAAAGTAACACACTGTATAATTACTCATTTACATCCTGATCATATTGATAGCGCAGGGAGAGAATTCCTTGTGAAAAACAATATTCCTGTTATTTGTAGTGTGAAAGATGTAGCCAAATTGAAAAAGGATGGATTGAATATTAGTAGTAGTTTAGAATATTGGCAAAAAGATAAATTTTTGGGAGGTACAATTTTAGGTGTTCCAGCAAAGCATGGATATGGTTTTATAACCTCCATCACAGGAAATGTTATTGGTTGCCATTTAGAATTGCCCAATGAACCTTCAATTTATATTAGTGCTGATACTATTTATACAGATGCGGTTGACAAAATATTGCTCGAAAAGAAGCCAGATATTACTGTACTTGCTGCTGGTAATGCACAATTTGATTTTGGAAGACAGTTAATTATGAATCCTAAAGATATTGTAAAATTTGTTAAAAACTCTCCAGGAAAAGTATATGCTAATCATATAGAATCTCTAAATCATTGCCCTATGACAAGACATCAATTAAAGAGTTTGCTAGAAGAGCATAATTTATTAGATAAAGTTTACATTCCAGAAGATGGAGAATTAATGATTATAGAATAAACCTGTAGAAATGGAAATTATAATTTACATATATAACGGAATGACAATGCTTGATGCAATTGGCCCGTATGAAATTTTAAGAAATATAAAAGGTGTGAATATTAAATTTGTTTCAAAAGAAAAAGGAGAAATAACAGCTGATAGTCATTTTGTTCATCTAAACTCAAAATTTTGTATTGATGAAATTTCAAAAGCTGACATTCTATTAATTCCGGGTTCAACAATTTCTTTTGTGAGAGAGATGAGAGACAAAAAAGTGTTGAATTGGATAAAGGAAATAAATGAAACAACTCAAAAAACGGTATCAGTTTGTACTGGCTCAATTATATTAGCCGCTACCGGATTGTTAACTGGAAAAAAAGCAACTTCACATTGGAAATCTATAAACTTACTTTCCGGTTTTGGAGCAATTCCCACAAGGGAAAGAGTAATTGAAGAAGGAAAATTTATTACCTCTGCTGGAGTTTCATCAGGAATAGATATGGCAATTTATTTGACGAATCAATTGAAAGGAGAAGTAGCTGCAAAAGCAGCCCAATTATTAATAGAATATGACCCAAAACCAATGTATAACTCGGGAAATTACCTTACAGCTGATAAAGAGATAATTGAACTATCAGAAAAAATAATGGAAAGTGATGCCAAAAAGGATTTATCTCTGTGGGAAATGCTAAAAAATGCACGAACATTATTAAAAATGAAGAGTAAACCCAGTAAGTAACAGCGTATAAACAAGTAGCTACATAGTTACTAAAACTAAAGTGCAAAATAATCGAAAGAAATATTGGTAAAAATGAATTTTAAAGATAACCTTACAAAACATAAACTTGAACTTCCTGAATTAACAAATCCAGGAGGGTCATATGTTTCAGTTAATACAAGAGGAAACATTGCTTATGTCGCCATTCAATTTTCCATAAGAAATGATAAGTACTTTTACCAAGGAAGATTGGGTAATGAACTTAACACTGAAGATGGTTATAAAGCAATGGAATTATGCGCATTAAATGTACTTGCACAAGTACATGCCAAAGTTGGTTTTGAAAATATTATTGGATTAAATCATATAGATGCATACTATCAATCTTCTAAAAATTGGGATGACTCTCCTATGGTTGTTAATGGTGCATCCAATTTATTTGTGAATATATTGAAAGAAAAAGGAACTCACTCAAGAGCTATTTTTGGTGTTCAAAATTTACCTAGAAATTTTTGCGTGGGCCTAACATGTACTTTTACAATAAAAAAATAACCCCGAATTAATTACGAAAAAAGCTAAAGCAATAATTGCGTTAATATTACCTAGTTCCATAAATCTAAATTAAACAATGATACATTTCGAGAATTATACAATACGACCACTAGAAATTGATGACCTTGCTAAATACTTTAATTTAGTTGAAAGAAATAGAACAAGGCTTGAAGATTTTTTTACCGGAACTGTGTCTAGAACAAAAGATATTGCTGGAACAAAAATATTTTTGTTAGAGTTAATTGAAAAAAGAAAACTAAAGCAGTATTTCCCTTTTGTTTTGATTGACAATTCTACCAACAATTTTATCGCATTCTTTGATTTAAAGAATTTAGACTGGACAATCCCCAAAACAGAAATTGGTTGTTATACTGATGAGCAGTTTGCAGGAAAAGGATTGACAACAAAAGCTATGAATCATTTCCTTAACTATTGTTTTGATTATTTTGAATTCAAAAAAATATTTCTAAGAACACATCATTCAAATAAAGCAGCTATATCCTTGGCATACAACTGTGGTTTTGAAATTGAAGGAACAATTAGAATGGATTATAAAACAACATCTGGAGAAATTTTGGACTTAATCTATTTTGGTTTACTTCATAAAAACCCTAATTAGCACAGTTAATCTCTTAGATCTTTTAATACTTTGGTAGTTATTTCAATAAAATTAATTCTTTAAATTAAACATTATGAAATTCATAGGAAATACAGAAGAATATCTTCAACTTCAAACACTTGAAAAACAAAATTGTGATGTTTTTAAAAATGTGATTGAAGGTAGCCTAACCGTATTATGGTTTGAATCAGATTTTAATAAACTAGTAATTGATGGTAAAGAATATACTTTTACCAAAAACCAAATAGTTTTTTTAACTGAATTTCATAACGTTACTGTAAAAAGCATAGATAAAATTAGATTTTTAAGGTTTAATAGGTCTTTTTATTGTGTGTTAGATCACGATGCTGAAGTTGGTTGTAAAGGAATCTTATTTTTTGGAGCATCTCAACTGCCAGTTATTAATATCCCAAGCGAAGAGATAAATCAATTTGAAACATTGTGGAAAATGTTTGAAATAGAAATGCTTTCAAAAGACAATTTACAAATAGAAATGTTACAAATGATGTTAAAAAGGTATTTAATACTTTGTACAAGATTGTTTAAATCTCAAGCTCATTATCCGAATAAAAAAGTGGCTTTAGATATTGTAAGAGAATATAATTTTTTGGTAGAAAAAAACTTCAAAACAAAACATACTGTTGCTGAATATGCTGAATTGTTAAATAAATCACCCAAAACCTTGTCAAACATATTTTCAAAAATAAGTTCTAAATCTCCTTTACAATATATTCAAGATAGAAAAATATTGGAAGCAAGAAGACTTTTGCGACATTCTGATTTGCAAATACAAGAAATTGCATATGAAATTGGATATGAAGATTTACAAACTTTTAGTCGTTTTTTTAAGAAACGAGAAGGTATTTCTCCTTCAATATTTAAAGAAAA
>JGI24025J20009_10001798_pt1 | contig 15926 bp, 10 predicted proteins | sample Cruoilmetagenom3_FD_20009 | JGI IMG/M metagenome (IMG submission 20009)
GGATATCCATCTACCCTGTAGTCTCCGCCCCTGCCTTTTATGACCTCGATTCTCTCCGCCTTCACCGTCTCCGAGATGTCGGCTCCGCCCTGCTTGAGGATTTCCGCCTCTTCATCGTTCTCGGCATAGACGGTGACGGCTTCGAGGGGCGTGTTCAGCGGGATCCCCTGTCTGTTCTTCTCGCTACGGATATCCCTGATGACCGAGACGATGAGGTCCCCCCTCCTCTCGGCCTCCTCGTCGATGAGGGCCTCGTCCGCCTCGGGCCACAGGCTCAGGTGGATGCTGTCCTGTTCGTTCTCGGCGTACATCATGCTGTAGATCTCCTCCGTCAGGTGGGGCATCACCGGCGCCAGCAGCTGGAGGACCCGCTTCAATGCGTAGTGGAGGGTGCGCTGGGCTGCCGCCTTCCCCTCTCCCCCACCGTAGAGCCTGTGCTTAACGGCCTCCAGGTAGTGGTCGCAGAGTACGTGCCAGACGAAGTTGCGTATGGCCTCCACGGCGTTCATGAACTGGCACTCCTCGAAGGCATCTGTCGCCCCCCTCACAACCCGCTCAAGCCCGCTCAGTATCCAGCGGTCCAGCAGCTCCGGCTCGGCATCGGCTTTGAAGTCCTCAAGCGGGATGCTGGCGAACCGGCAGGCGTTCCATAGCTTNCGCATGAACCTCCAGCCGTACTCGACATCGGCCCACCTGAAGGGTATGTCGGTCCCCGTGCTCCCACCGGCTGCCGCCCACTGGCGAGCGGCGTCGGCGCCGTACTTGTTGAAGACCTCGGGGGTGGCGACGAAGTTCCCGAGGGACTTGCTCATCTTCCTGCCGTCGCCCCCCAGCACCATCCCGTTGATGAGGACGGAGCTGTAGGGGGTCTCCCCGAAGAGGGCGAGGTGCCTCACCATCAGGTAGTACGCCCAGGTCCGGATGATGTCCTGCCCGGACGGGTGGACGGACGCGGGGAACAGCCGCCGCCAGTCCTTCCTCTCCGACCAGCCGGCGTGGATCGCGCAGGTCAGCGACGAGTCGAACCAGGTGTCGAGCACATCCGTTTCGGGCCTGAACTCCGTCGAGCCGCAGCGGGGACAGGCCCCTCTCAGCGTTGTTGTCTTCGGGTCTACGGGTAGCTCCTTTGGCGTCGCCAGTTGGATGGCGCCGCACCGCTTGCAGTACCAGACGGGGATGGGGGTGGCGAAGACCCTCTGCCGGCTCAGCACCCAGTCCCAGTCCAGCGACTCCGCCCAGTCTATGAGCCTGTAGCGCATCCAGTCCGGGTACCACTTGATCTCCGTCGCCGTCCTCACCACCTCGTCGGTGAGGTCCTGGGTCCTCATGAACCACTGCTCAGTGGAGATGATCTCGATGGGGGTGTCGCACCTCCAGCAGATCCCCACCTCCTGCTCCAGCCCCTCGGTCCCCCTCAGCAGCCCCGCCTCCTTCAGGTCGGCGACGATGGCATCCCTCGCCTCCTCCACGCCCATGCCGCGGTACTTCCCCGCGGCCTCGGTCATCCTCCCCCTCCCGTCCACCAGCTTGACGACTGGGAGCTTGTACCGGGCCACCGCCACCACGTCGGCCTTGTCCCCGTAAGTGCAGATCATCATTACGCCGGTGCCGAACTCGGGATCGACCTCATCGTCGGCGATGATGGACACCTTCCGTTCTGATAGAGGGATAGATGCCTCCTTGCCGATGAGGTGAGTTAAGCGCTCGTCCTCGGGGTTGACGCCGACAGCGACGCAGGCCGGGAGGTACTCGGGCCTGGTCGTGGCGATGAGGAGTTCATCATCCCCGAGCCCGAAGGCGACGGTGTAGATGTGGCCCATCCGCTGCTGCCGCTCCACCTCGGCGTCGGCGATGGCGGTCTCGCAGCGGGGGCACCAGTTTATCGGGTGCTCGCCCCTGTAGATCCTCCCCTTCTCGTAGAGCATGAGGAAGCTGAGCTGGACCTTCCGCATGTAGTCCGGCTCCATCGTCCTGTACTCAAGGCTCCAGTCCACGCTGCACCCGAGGCGGATGACCGCCTTCTTCATGATGGCGATGTACCTCTCAATCCACTCCTCGCATAGCTTCCGGAACTCGTCCGGCGGCACCTCCGACCGCCTTATGCCGCGGGCCTTCTCGACGGCCACCTCCGTCGGCAGCCCGTGGCAGTCCCACCCCTGTGGAAAGTGGACGTTGTAGCCCCGCATCCGCTTGTAGCGGGCGACCATGTCGAAGTAGGTCCAGTTGAGGACGTTCCCCATGTGGAAGTCGCCGCTGGGGTAGGGCGGCGGCGTATCGATCGAGTACCTGGGGCGCGTCTCGTCATCCCAGTCGTATCGGTAGGTCCCCTGCTCCTCCCAGAGCCTCTCCCACCTCTCCTCCATCTTGAGGAAGTCGATCTTCCTTGGCAGGCGCTTCATCGATATCTCATCTCTATCTTCATGTCCCGCGGACGGATTGATCTACGGCGAATAGGAGAGAATGTACTGAATGGGCTTATAATCCTGTCCGCGCCCGTTTGAGGATCAACTTCTAAGAATGTGTCGAGGTCTCCCTCAGCTCCCCCCCTCCGGGGGATGGACAAAGCGATACCCCATTTTCAGCCCCTCAAACAGCTCAGTAGGTAGTGAGGGGGGCATCATCATAAAAACTTTATCGTCGAAGGTCCGACCTCAGGCGTCGATGGCCCTAGTCCCGTCCCTCTTTCTCGGCCCCGAGACCTCGATCCGCTCGCCGAGGGTCAGCCTCATCCCATCCCTCGCCGCGACAGCGGGCACGCCCGTCTCGCCCTCAAGGAAAGCCGCCTCCGCGTCGGGGTCCGCGTTCAGCATCTTTATCCCGAAGTGGGTCAGGACGACGCACTTTGGCCTCGCCCGCTCCACGATCGCCACCGCGTCGTCCGTGGAGAGGTGTAGGGGGAGGGGCGCTCCCCTCGGTCTCATGGTGCAGAGGACGAGGAGCCGCACGCCACCGTAGAGGTCGCCTAGCTCGGGGAAGTATGCCGTGTCCGAGGTGTAGCCGATGGCGCCGATGCCAGGGGCCTCGACCCTGATGCCGACGGTGTCCGGATCGCTGTGCCTGGCCTCGACGACCGTGAACCTCAGCGCTCCGACCCCGAAGGCGATGCCCGGGCTGAGGCGCTCGACGCGTTCGACGAGTCCCTGGTGGTAGGCCGATATGCTGGGACCGATGCCGTTGTCGCCCGAGAGGACGCTCCTCGGTGCCGCCAGCGTCCCCCTCCTCCTCGTGGTGCCCCGGCTCATCGCCTCGATGAGGACCTCGGCGTCGGAGTAGTGGTCGGGGTGGCAGTGGGTGACGATGAGGGCGTCGAGCTTCCCGGGGCTGAGCCTAGCCCAGTTGGAGAAGACGAGGGCGCCGGGTCCCGGGTCGATGTGGACCTGGGTAGGACCGTGGACGAGGCGGATGCCCGCCGTCCGGCGGCGCTGGGTGACCATTACGAAGCGGCCGCCTCCGGTGCCGAGGAGGTGGAGGGCGAGGGGGATCAAGGCTTCTCGCCCTGTAGTGGGGTTAAATATTTAATAGAGGTGCGGTATCAGAGGTGTTGAAACGGCGCGCGCTTCACGGTGGGAGTTACTCACATGATGTTGGGGATATAATGTCCGTGTCTGGGGGACTTCTTTCTTGAAATTCCGCTTTAGGGATCGCTTAGTTTATAACATCATTACGAGGTTTCCCGTCCCCTCAATCGATTTGATCTCCGGGCGGTACTACGGGGGAAAATACGGAAAAATCGTGAGAGATCCGATTTAGAGCACGTCTAGGCGCATATAAAAAACGAAGAAGATGGATTGGATGGTGTTCAAAAGAGTTCTATTAGTTAAGCCAGCTGGAAAAAAGGGACTGGGTTTTGCTTCAGACATAATCCCAATAGGTTTAGAGTATATCNCTGCGGCAATAGAAGGCCGGGTTGACGATGTCCGTATCGTCGATATGGAACTTGAACGGNATCCNCTTCAACATTTCATAGNCCTCTTTCATCCAGACCTGGTCGGCATCACGATGTCGGCGACCGACCATGATGAAGGCCTACGACTGGCCAAAATCGCCAAGATAAATGGCATAACCACGGTAGTGGGGGGATATCATCCAACGTCTATCCCGGATGTGCTTCTCTCATATCCTCAGGTCGATTTAGTTGTCCGCGGCGAGGGTGAATACACGATGAGGGAACTGGTTCAGAAAGGCTCACCCGACGGTGTTCGCGGACTATCATACAAAAGGGATACGAGAGTAATTCACAATGAAGACCGCCCATTAATCGAAGACCTAGATTCGCTGCCCTTTCCGGCGCGACATCTACGGAGGCACAAATACTCTGCCTCGACTGAGACCGATAAAGAGAGAGGGGGGGATGTCATCAACACATCTCGTGGTTGTTGGGGACGATGTAGCTTCTGCTGTGAACCATTCATGAGCAGGGGTAGACAACGTTTTCGTTCACCGGATAACGTGATCAAAGAGCTATTGGAAGTAGTATCCTTTCACCATGGAAAGCCGTTGAGGATCTTTGTAACAGACCCTAATTTCATAGGAAACCCAAAGATGATTGACCGTCTATGCGACCTACTGTATGAACACGACCTCGACATCGTCTTTTCCGTCATGGCAAGGGTGGACAATGTGGTTCAAAATCCGAGGCTGATTAAAAAGATGTGTAAAGTGGGTTTTCTTTACTATGAGCTTGGAATCGAAAGCCCTAATGCGAGGGATCTGAACGACACACGGAAGGGAACAACATCTACGATGCAGCGGAAGGCTGTAAAAATTCTCACGGATAATGGAGCCCACGCAGGGGGCACATTCGTAATCGGTTTACCTGGTCAGACAGAAGAGGAAATAAAGAGTTTCCCCTCCTACGCCAAAAAAATCGGGTTAATGGGCGCGGCGTTCGGCATCGCAACACCATTCCCTGGGACAGAGTTCTATGAAGCTTTAGACAAGGATGGTTTGATATTTGAACGTGACTGGACAAAGTATGATGAGATGCACTCCGTGTTCAAATTGAAAGACATAAGCAGAAGGAGAATGGAAGAGCTTGCAACCTACTGCACAGCCAAATTTTGGACGATGGACGCCTTCTTCAGACACGCCGAGGAATTCATGAGAAGGTCGGGCAAAAAAATGACGTTGGCGGATTTCATGGAAGAGATATTCAATAAGTTGAAGTTCGGCTGGAGCGTAGGCTCAGATTTACAGGCGCAAAACCTCTTACAGCACATGAAGATAGCCGTTGAAGCGAGCGCAGATCCCTGTGTTGAAGAGTATATGAGAAAAGTTGGGGTACATAACATAATAGACCTCTCTTGGCCGCTCAAGGTTCTGGGCTCACAAACGATTCAATTCACCGTCAAATCCAAGGGTTCCCCCATCACAAGCTACGTGATAAAAACAGCGAATAACACGGTAGAATACATTAGGGCTATACCTGGAAGACAGGAGGACGTAACCATCGATCTTGATATTGATCTAGATGAGCTTGATCTATCCGGCGACATCAACCTTTTCAAAGCGATAGGAAACCACTTTTTGATAAAGGCCTCTCCATGGAGGATAACGGAAACATGGAACAAATTCCGAATGTTAGCCGCGTTGGGCGTAGAATACTCACGCATAGTCGTATTTGAAAGAGTTAGAGCATTGGAAACTCTGAGAAGTCGGTTTTGAAGGAAGTAATGCAAAATGGTGGCTATCCACACAAATATCCTCAAAATAAAAAGAGGAATAACAGAAATAGAGAAAACATACGCCCTGATCAGGAAACTAGCGTCGATAAATGGTTCAAATATAAGCGAAAGCCTCTTGGATCGAGTGATGTACAACGTGGAATCCCTTCCACCATTGGGGAAGGAGTATTGGTGGTTCCTATTCTTCGGTCAGGAGAGAAAACAGATAATGCTTTTGGTATTCAGAAAGTTTGGGAAGAAAATGATTTTCAATGACAGAGAGATGCTACTAAAAAAGATGGATGTAAATGAATTTCAAGCTATTACTGCCGGGTGGATCTATGATGGAGAGAAAATGCGTGATCTGGGAGATGCCAACCCGATAATAACGGTTAATCCTGAAGAAAAAACGTTGGTTTCTAGGTTTTCAAACCGAAAAATGACCCTTCACGGCGGTTTTCCAAACTACGGAATAAAAATAGAGGGAATCATCGATTTGCGGACAACGATGGGATGGTTTCCCGAAAACAAATGTGCGCATGGTGTCTTCATACCCCCCTTCGGCGCCGGATGGGTGGACATCTACTCAAACGTCGAGGGAACTGTACTTGGGGATGAGTTTAGAGGAAATGCTCATCTACAAAAGGTCGTGGGCATCATGCCCTATGGACCCTTCCACTGGGGGAGGGTGGTCTTCCAAAAAGGCTCTGTTGCCTCATTCTTCTGTCTAAAAACTGGAAGGGGATCAAGACGGTATTTTCATAGGTCTATGGCCTTTTACGATCATGAAGGCAGAAAGACAATTCGATTCGAGAATCCCGAACTAAAAATCGTAAAAAATGAAGGAAAAAAGCTAACATGGATCATTGAGGGGCAGGACAACGAGAAAAAACTTAGAATGGTCCTAGAAGTCTATGCAACAAAGAGTTTCACTATGAAAGGGGGAGGATTTCAAGTTTATATTGAATACGCTGTCACACCTAAGGAATTTAGCCTAAGAACCCGAGATCAAGTGATCACTTTAAGTGATCTGGGCAAGGGTGTAGGGACATTTGAAGACGCATATTGGTCATCGATCTAGGCCCTTTGTCCCTCGATCAATCTGAAGGTAGATCGGGGGCTTCTGGGGCGAACGCTTTCCAATAACCGCTGGTCGATCCTTAACCCGGTGGTCTTCCGCCCCTCGTCCCCTTTATGGGGTTAAATATTTAATAGAGGTGTGGTATCAGAGGTTTTGAAAGCGGGCCCGTGGCTTAGCATGGCTAAAGCGTCTGACTGATAATCAGAAGATCATGAGTTCAAATCTCATCGGGCCCACCAATCAAGTCCATTTTCCTGAACGTGTTGGTTTTAGAATGGCGAGGAGGGGCTCTCGGTGCCGTGGGAAACCGCTTGGGCGCTTGGGGCGCATACGATCTGAAAAGCGATCAATTCAGCAGGTAATCCCTGGCCTCCACGACCTCCCCGTTCTCGATGTACACCCTCGGGACCCTCCTCGACACCATGCAAAGGACCTCGGTGTTCTCCGTGCCGAGCCATCCTGCCACCTCATCGATATGTGGCGCGTTGTCGCTGCCGTCGCCGAACAGGACTACCTCGTCGCCGATCTCCGCCCCCTCCACCTCGGTGAGATCGATCATGCACTGATCCATGCAGACCGTGCCCACCACGGGAGCCCTACTGCCGCTTATCCCGACCTCGGCCCTGTTCGAGAGCGCTCGCACGTACCCGTCGGCGTAGCCAACAGGGAGGGTCCCTATCCGGCTCCGCCTGCCGGTGGTGAAGGTGAGCCCATAGCTTATCCCGGTCCCCTTTGGGACCGTCTTCAGGTTCGATATCTCCGCCTTCAGGGTCATGGCGGGCCTCAGATCGACCCTGCTCCTATCCACCTCCTCCGAGGGGTACAGCCCGTAGAGCATGGTGCCGGGCCTGACCATGTCGAGGTCGTATTCAGGCAGATCAATTATCGCCGCGCTGTTCGCCACGTGCTTAATCGGAACGTCCAAACCCCTTCTCTCCAGCTCATCCACGACCTGCATGTACCTCCTGAACTGATCCCTGGTGTAATCCTTCTCCCCCTGATCCGCCACCGCGAAGTGGGTGAACATCCCTTCGACCTCGATATGCGGGAGCTGACCTATCCTGATGATATCGTCGATCGAGTCCTCGGAGGGGAGGAAACCCAGCCTCCCCATGCCCGTGTCCAACTTTACGTGAACCTTTACGACCCGCCCCCTGGAGCTCGCGGCCCTGGAGAGCGCCTCCGCCTGCTCGTAGGCGTAGATCGTGGGGGTCACATGGTATTCGGTCACCTCCCCGAACTGATAGGAGGGGGTGTACCCGAGGACGAGGATGGGGGCGTCGAAGCCAGCCCCCCTCAGCTCCATCGCCTCCGTCAAGGTGGCGACCGCGAGCCTCTCAGCCCCGTTCTCAAGGAACGTCCTGGCGGCCATGATGGACCCATGACCGTACGCGTTGGCCTTCACGACCGCCATGATGGTCGCTCCGTTCCCCGTCACCCTCCTGACCTCGCTGATGTTGTGGGCGAGGTTATCGAGATCGATCTCAGCCCAGACGGGCCTCGTCCTCCTAAACATGGGAACCGCTTGTAACAGGGTCCTATCCAAATATGTTTATTGCTATTCCCGCGCGTGCCCGATTCCTCGCCTCATGGCATCGTAAAGTCGGATGGCTACTGCACCTTCCAGATCCGGGCTGTGTGTCTCAAGCGTCCTTATCCCATATCGATCCCGAGCCTATCCATCGTCTCCCTCGTCGGTCTCCCCTCTCCGTCCCATCCCCTGAGGGCGAATATCTCATGGATCTGCCTTTCCAGGAACTCCCTGGGGATCCTCTCCCCCTTCATCAGCCCGGCGAACGAGGTCTCCTCGAAGAACCTTGGCGGCAGCGTGTCGTCGGCGTGGGTGCGCCCGGTACTAAGATTGTAGAGCCTCGAAAGTGTCTGTATCCTCTCGCCCGCCTCCATCACCTCTCCCTCCGTGTAGTCGAAGCCCGTGGCGGCGTTCAGGAACGGGACCAGTCGGTCCAGGCCGAAGGGGAGGAAGTCGCACACGATTAGGGAGTTGCGGGCGTTTATCTCGTCCTGTCCCGCCTTGATGTACCGAGGCAGGGCCTCCAGCGTCAGCTTCCCCATCATCTCGTCCGTGGCCGTCCACAGTCGGGTGTGGCTGGCGAAATCGGAGGTGACGAGCGCCAGGCCCATGGAGTAGCAGCCGAGGGGGTTCACGCCCGACAGCTCCATCCCCGCGGTCTGGATGGCGAAGTACCCGCTCCCCCCGCCGATCTCCTCCGAGGCGCGCCGCGTACCCTCGGCGAGGAGGTCCCCGATCCCCCTCCTGAACGCTATCTCCTCTATCAGGGCGTGGACGGCCTCGGCTGAGCCGAACCTGATGCGCTCGTTCTCCTCCGGGGAGAGGAGCCCCCTCTCGGCGCACTCCATGGCGAATGATATCGTCACCCCGGTGGAGATGGTGTCCAGGCCGTATCTGTCACAGAGCCAGTTCGCGGTGGCTACGTCCCTCGCGTCCCCTATCTCGCACCCAGAGCCTAGAAAAGCAGCAGTCTCATATTCTGGCCCTTCCAGCTCTTTGCCATTCCACTTCGCAAACTTGGAGCATCTAATGCTGCAGCCATAGCATCCCCTGTGAGTCCAGTTGAGCTCCCCGAGCATCGCCTCGGAGGTGATGCCCTCATACCTGTCGAACTGCCCCGCTTGGAAGTTGCGGGTTGGGAGGAAATGGCCGATCTCCTGTCCCATTCTGATCCACATCATCGTCCCCAGCTCGTACCTCTTCTTAGCCATTGGGTGGTCCCTGAGGTCCGCAGTGAGCTTCCCCGCTAGCCTCCTGAACACCTCCTCGTCGTGGTATCCTATCTTCTCCCTCCCGGTCACTACCACCGCCTTAAGCTTCTTGGAGCCCATGACCGCCCCGGCTCCACCCCGCCCGTAGTGGCGGTAAAGCTCGGTGCATATCGCCGCGAAGCGGACTAGGTTCTCCCCGGCCTGGCCGATACAGGCCACCCTGCTCCCCTTGTGTCGGTCACGGAGCGCTCTCTCGGTCTCGAACGCGTCCTTGCCCCAGAGGGCGGCGGCGTCACATAACTCAACGCCGTCCGGCGAGATGACGAGGTAGACGGGCGTCTCGGACGCGCCCCTGATGGAGACGTAGTCCCAGCCGGAGCGGCGGAGGGCCGGGCCGAAATGGCCGCCGGCGTGGGAGTCGAGGAAGTTCCCGGTCAGGGGTGANCGGGTCACCAGCGCTGAGCGGGCGGATGTCTGTATCGGCGTGCCGGTAAGGGGACCGGTGACGAAGATGANGGGATTGCCCGGGTCGAGGGGGTTCTCCGAGGCGTCCTGCTCCACGAGGAGCGACAGCCCNACGCCCTTCCCACCAAGATATTTCCTGAGCCTTTCTCCCTCTATCAGCCCCTCCCTGAACGTCCGCTCGGTCAGGTCTATCTCAAGATACCTGTCGCAGAGGCCATCCAATAGCTCATCCCTCTGACGATGTCACTTTTTCTCCACCGCTCTCGGATGAAACGACACTTGGAGCCGGGCCCAGAGCTGCCCTCCCGGCGATACCGCCAACATGGGGCTCGGTGTCATTCCCCTGACTCTGACGCTCCCTCAACGACGGTCTTCAAGGGTCTTTACCGCGTCCAAGAAAACGTCCAGCCCCCTGTCCGCGAGCTCCCTCGTCAGCACCAGGGGCGGCAGGAACCTGATGACGTTGTAGTAGTGTCCCCCGAGCTCGACTATGACCCCACGTTTGTAGCACTCCGTGCGTACATCCCTTGCCATCTCCGGCCACGGCTCCTTCGTCCCCTTATCCTTGACGAATTCGATGCCAACCATGAGCCCCAATGCCCGGGCATCCCCGATATATCGCCTATCCTCCTCGGCCTCCTCGAGCCTCCTTAGGACGTGCTCGCCGAGCTCGGCGGCGTGCCCTGGTAGATCGTACTCCCTCATGAACTTGAGTGCAGCGGCCCCGGCTGCCATCGCCGTGACGTGACCGCGGAAGGTCCCTATGTGCGCCCCCGGCGTCCAGGTATCGAGCTCCGACTTGTACATGATCGCGGAGAGTGGGAGACCTCCTCCTATCCCCTTCGAGATCGTCATGATGTCCGGCGTTGAACCTGAGTGCTCGCACGACCACATCCTCCCCGTGCGTCCGAGGCCTGCCTGGATCTCGTCCATGATCAGGGGGATGGAGTGCTCCTCCGTTATCCGCCTGACCTCTCGAATGAACCCCTCAGGGGGTGCGATCGAGCCCCCCTCCCCCTGAACCGGCTCCACTATGACCGCCGCGGGATCAACGACCCCTGAATTTGGGTCGTCGAGGATGTGCTCAAGATAGGACGCGCATCTCAACCCGCAGCCCGGGTATTCGAGCCCAAATGGGCAGCGGTAGCAGTAGGCGTAGGGGATGAAGTGCACCTCAGGAACGAGGGGAAGATATTTCTCCTTGAACTTCTTATCGCCCGTCACGCCCAGGGCCACACCGGTCATCCCGTGATAGCCGCCCTCGAACGCCATGAGCCCGAATCTGCCGGTGTTCCACTTCGCGAGCTTCACGGCGGATTCCACGGCGTCCGAGCCGGTTGGACCCCCGAAAAGCACCTTGCACGCGCCCCTCAGGGCCCCGGGCGCGATGGACATCATCTCCTCCACGAGCTCGGCCCTGGGCCGCGTCGGGAAATCGAGGGAGTGGGTCAGTTTTTCGACCTGATTTTTGACGGCACGCACGACATCTGGGTTACAGTGACCGACGTTGAGGACGCCAGCTCCTCCGAAGAAGTCGATGAAGATGTTACCGTCCACATCCCTGATCGTCGCGCCGCGCCCCTCATCGAGGGCGACGGGTGTCCCCCTCGGATACGAGACCGCCCCGCCCTCCAGTTTAAGCTGCTTTTCGAGCAGGGACTTTGACCTGGGACCCGGCGGCCCGGCCACGATCTTGGGGGCATCCGCAAAGTTTAGCTCCGAAAGAGGTCTCTTGACCAAGATAAATCAACTCGAATAGATCTGATTCGTCGATATTTAACGATGTCTGCGTAAACTCGCATCAGGATGTCGTCCATCCGCGTTCGAAAAAGCCATAGCCGATGAGAAAGGATGTCCTAGCAGGCGACCGTGGATGAAAATTAAGGGGGAAATAGAGGGCTTACATGACGAGTTAATCCAGCTCAGGAGAGATTTCCATAGGCATCCCGAACTAGGTTTCGAGGAGCATAGGACATCGGCGATCATAGCAAAATACCTTGGGGGACTCGGGTTCGAGGTCAAAAGGGGGCTCGCAAAGACGGGCGTTGTGGGATTGCTCAGGGGAGATCAGCCAGGGCCCACGCTTTTGCTCCGATCGGACATGGATGCCCTGCCCATCCAGGAGGAAAACGATCTCCCGTTCAAATCCGTCAACGATGGGAAGATGCACGCATGCGGCCATGACGCCCACATGGCCATGCTGTTGATCGCCGCGAAGATACTATTGAATCACCGAGATGAGATAAGGGGAAAGATCAAGTTTGCCTTCCAGCCTAACGAGGAGGAGGCCGGCGCGGAGCTCATGGTGGAGGACGGCGTGCTCGAAGACCCTGGGGTGGATGCCGCCCTTGGCCTTCACATATTCTCGCCGCTGAAAACCGGGGAGATCGGGATTGTGGGCGGCCCGATCATGGCGTCCAGCTACTACTTTAAGCTGACCATCAGGGGAAAAGGCGGGCACGGTGGCGCCCCTCACAGGGCAGTTGATCCAATAATATGCGCAGCCAACGTCGTTCAGGCAGTCCAGTCCATTCAGACGAGGGAAATCGACGCTCTTAAACCCACGGTCATCACATTCGGTAAAATTAATTGCGGCACCTTTAACATAGTCATCCCCGAGGAGATCGAGTTAGAGGGCTCCATAAGATGCCTCCATGACGATGATGAGGGCATCAGACGACGGTTTAGCGAGATCATCGAGAACATATGCGCCGCATATAGGACGAAATACGAACTGAAATTCAAATGCGGCAATAGACTGCTCAGAAACGATCCTGAAATGACTGAATTGGTGAGATCCGTTGCGGAGAGGGTCGTGAAGGCCGAGGATGTCATCGGCTCAGGGATCAGGACCATGGTCGGGGAAGATTTCGCGGAATTCGCATTGAGGGTGCCAAGCGCATTTTACTTCATAGGGACGGGCAATGAAGGAAAGGGAACCGACTACCCTCACCATCATGCCCGTTTCAACATCGACGAGGATTCGCTTCCAATTGGCGTGGAAATGCATGTGAGGACCGCGTTAGAATATTTCAAAGCACATAACCCATCATCAAATATATCATCTCCCCCATAGTTCGCTCGTTCGCCATCCTGTAGACCAATTGAGTGAGGTCCTAGATGAGGTCATGGATGCCCTCCTCCGATCCGACTGTCGTAGCCGACAGCGCTCTCCTATAGTCCCCGCTCTTGCAGCTCCCCATCTTCAGAAGGGCAAGCCCCTGAACATGGCAACTAGTGGCTCTCTACGGTCCTATCTGGGGAAAAGAGATTACCGTACTCGGCCGCTATCGTACCGGTCGTATCGAAACAGAAAAGCTATGAGAAGTGGATGTTATAATACGACGAGATTGGCAGCCCATAATGGATCCATGAAAATAGAGATACTGGGCGCGGAGTCGCTCGGAGTTAGGGGCCTATCCTGCTTCGTGCGCACAAGGGAACGTAGAATCGTCATCGATCCAGGGGTGGCGTTGGGCTACATAAGGCACAGGTTGCTCCCCCATCCGTTGCAGGTCGCCGCCGGCGAGATGACGAGGAACAGGATAAGGGAATCGCTACGGGGCGCGACGGATGTCATCTTCTCCCATTTGCACGGAGATCATGTCCCCTTACCTGATGCAAATCCGTATCAGCTTAAGCTATCGCTCGTTGCGGATGACCTGAAAAGGGCGCATCTATGGGTGATGAATGACCGGCATCTCACCCATAACATGAAGGCTCGATTTGAGAGCATTAAGAGGGTTGTTGGTGAGGACATAACCGTTATTTCGGGGGAACGGCGTTACCCCCCCTTCACATTTTTTGAACCTGTAGAGCATGGAGAAAATTATAGGCACGGTGGATATGTCATGATGACCATGATAACTGATGGGGACGAAAGGTTTGTCCACGCTTCGGATACACAATTGTTAAGCAAGAGGGCAACTGAAAAAATAGTTGAATGGCATCCAAATATAGTGCTTACTGATGGACCGTCCTTTTATCTTCCACGATTCCCTGATCACTTGAAAAATGAAGCTGTGAAGAACGCCATTGAGATCGCCGAAAATGTGGACCTGCTCCTCATCGATCACCACGCCCTAAGATCGAGAGGGGGAGAACGCTGGGTGAACGCTCTTTCAAGGATGAGGGGGAATATAATGACGGCCGCGGACTTCATGAATGAGCCCAGGAGATTATTGGAGGCAGATCGAGAACGTCTGTATTTTGAGATGCCCGTTGAGAGAGGGTGGCATGAACGATATGCAAAAGGACAGGTCACAACGGATAGTTATAGGGAAGAGGCAAGGAAAAGGCATCTCCGATGGGCCTTTTGAAAATAATGATTTTTCACTATCAAGACCCCCGGTTCCTACGCTCGCGATGACCGCTTTACCGTTATTCTCTCAAAGGATCGCCTCAGGATACGGTGACCGTATGCCCACACGCGAAATCGTTTAGTACGGCTGAATCGAAGATCCCTGTGAGGCATCAGATTATGAGAAATGTGTGTGTATGGTACAACGAGACCTCCGGCGTGAAGCGGGCCTACGACCTCGGTCTAATCGATAGGAGATGGGTCGAGGATTACTGTTGGAACGGCGGAAAGAGATGCATCCGGAAGAAGAGGTTCGAGGAGGAGGGATACGTATCCCCCGATTACGTATTACCTGACGGGAGCATAAGCGAACGCGTTAAAAGATATTTGGAACAGGGGCGAAAAGGGAGAGAATAGAGATCATATACCGCGCCCACGAGCAAAGAAGGGGCTCTCGCCCTAAACGGCTCTCATAAATTGAGTGAACTCGGAATGAAGAGGGGATACGCCAATTAAGTTCGAGGATGATCCACCGAGTGCCAAACTAGAACCTCATGATCTTTCCGCTATGTAGTTTCTCGAAATCGCCTTTAAATGCTCTAAGAAATTTACACTCAGCCCTCAAACCCGTGCAGTGACCGGTGAAGATCTTATCCACGCCCAACTCCCTCATGCGCTTAACCGTTTCATCTATCCTCTCCTCTTCCGCGTCGATCAGATGAAAGCCCCCGATGACGGCCTTCACCTTGCGACTTCCGGTTATCCGCTCCAACCTCTCGGTGATGCTCACTATGCCCGCGTGGGCGCATCCAGTGACTATGATCAACCCGCCCCTCGTCCGCAACGCAAGGGAGATATCGTCCAGCATCTCGTCCTCTACCAGCTCCCCACCTTCCACGGTGTAGAGGCCCGAGGCGACCGCCCTCTCAAAATCCACCCTATCCTCCCTTCGGATCTCCCCCGTTGTAATCACGCCATCCATCAATTTCATGGGTTTGTCCTCTAAGATCCACTCCGCGCCGTATCCCTCAAGCTCCTCTTTTGTATGGTCGATCCCCACATGCCTGAGATCCCCCTCCCTTACCATGTTCCTCCTGAATATCTTGGGATGGGCGATTACAGGTGTCCTCCTCCCCACGGCCTCCAAGATCTCCACGAGCCCTCCGGTGTGGTCGTAGTGACAGTGTGAGAGGAAGATGGCGTCTATCTCCTTGGGGCTGAGGTTCATCTCCTCCATGTTGTGGAGGATGGCCTCGCCCGACTGCCCAGTGTCGAAGAGCATCCTCCTCCTCGTGCTCCCCGCGGCGGCATCTATCAAGAAGGAGATGCCGTGTTGCCCATAGAACGGCGTCTCGTATCCGGCGTAGTCCTCCACGACCGTGTAGATCGTTAAGCGGTCAACCGTTCCGATGCCACTTTTCTCCGCTCCAACGGGCTCAACATCAAACATGGGATGCCTGACCTCCGATTGAATATTTGACGTGGTATATTTAATGGATCGGTGGCTATCTGATCAGTCGCTAGTTTAGCCCTCCATCTCCCTCCATAAGTGCCCTCAATGAAACAATAGTTAAATAAGGGATAGTTTACGCATCTCTGAGCGATCATAAGTGTAAGATCTTCTACCTGAAGTCGGCCTTGTCATGATCTACAGAGGAGGAGAGTTCCCATGATC
>JGI24025J20009_10001799_pt1 | contig 15921 bp, 15 predicted proteins | sample Cruoilmetagenom3_FD_20009 | JGI IMG/M metagenome (IMG submission 20009)
CCGAACCATATGCATCTCCTGTGTTGAGGAAGATGTAGGCCAAATCGCCATGACATGCAATTACATTTATTCATTTACTGCAATCGAGTAATTCGATTACGCTCTAAATTGGTGTTTTGACCGATGCGCGAGCGCATTCTGCCGCAACCGTGGCATAAAATTACATTTTTTATGTAGTTATATGGCGACTCGATGCGTCGCAGAACGAGCTCGGGCACCTCCCGGCTCATTCGCCCAAGCAAACGCCTAGAATACGGGGACGCACCCGGAAGCCCGGCAAAGTTCTCGAGTCAAAGTTGTTTGCAGAGGGGGCCCGAAGTCACGGCCCTCGATGCTGGCGCCTTTGATTTAGTTGGCCGTCGCGCGGAGCATCCAGGCAGTCTTCTCATGAAGGGTCAGCCGCGGCGCGACGACATCTGCGGTGGCTTCGTCGCCAACTTCTTCAGCGATGCGCAGAACTTCTCTTGCTGTCGTGGCGACCTGCTCGTGTCCCTTGGCCAGGTTTATAACCATTGCGTGCCAGTCAGGCTTCCCATCTTCTTCCTTGATGGTCGAAAGCGCACTCATCTGAGAATAAGAGGACGGAGCATAATGTCCCAAAGCCCGGATACGCTCTGCGAGTTCGTCGACGGCAGTCCACATCTCTGTGTACTGCTCCATAAATTGGAGATGGAGCTGCTGGAAATGCGGCCCTTCAACATTCCAATGATAGCCATGCGTTTTCAGATACAGCGTGTAAGTATCAGCTAGCAGCTTCTTTAGCGCATCAGAAGCCTTCGCCCGCCCCTGATCATCGATGCCAATATTGATTTCCATTGCACCACTACCTTTCAAAACTGGTCACTAGCATGACCGCATCTTTAAACTATCGAGCGAGCTTCCGCCACTTCCTCTCGCGATAAGCAAGGTCAGCGCGCCCATCAGATCATCCCTCTGGCCAGAAGAGGATCATCCGGCATTTGCGCCTCACCATCATCCTTTGCAACTTCGCTGAACGCACGGTCCTGTGACAGGAACACTTTGCCATTCAGCTCATCAAGAAAATGCGTGCGCTTCAACCGGTCCATGACCGGCCCCTTCACTTCCGAAAGATGNAGCCCGATACTGCCATCGTGCAGCCGNTGATTGATGGCTTCCAGGCTCTCGAGCCCCGATGCGTCGATCTCATTCACNGCGCTGCACATCAGGATGACATGGCGCACCGCCGGGTGATCGGCGACCTGNTCAAGCACATATTCCTCAAGCCAGCGGGCATTAAGATATGTCAGCGCCTCATCGATGCGGATCGAGAGAACGTGCGGAACTGTGAACACCTGATGCCGTTCAACATTGCGAAAATGTTCGGTCTCCGGAACACGTCCGACAATCGCCGCATGCGGTCGGCTGGCTCTCCAGAGGTAGAGCATCAGTCCGACACCGACCCCGGCAATCACGCCAAGTTCTACGCCAGCAAGAAGAGTGATCCCGATGGTCGCGATATGTGCGGTAAAGTCAGCCTTGGAATAGCGCCAGAGCAGGCCCGGGGTCTTGAGATCCACCAGGCTCAGGACCGCGACGATGATCGTTGCTGCGAGCGTTGCGATTGGGAGGCTGAACAGCAAGGGGGTCAGAAACAAGGTAGCAAGGGCGATGCCGATTGCAGTGAAAGCCCCCGCGGCAGGGGTCTCCGCCCCGGCATCAAAATTGACGGCTGACCGGGCAAACCCGCCGGTTACAGGATATCCGCCTGAGAAAGCGCTGGCGATGTTTGAGGCACCAAGTCCAATGAGCTCCTGATCGGGGGCAATACGCTGGCGCCGTTTTGCTGCCAGAGTTTGCGCGACCGAAACGCTTTCGACAAATCCGATGATCGATATGAGGAGAGCTGGCATCCAAAGCTTCTCGATCAGCGATATGTCCGTAGACGGCATGGCAAAAGGCGGAAGCCCCTGAGGTATCGCGCCCACCAGGCTCACGCCCCTGTCCTGCAGATCAAAAGCAAGAACAGCCAAAATCGTCAGAACGACCGCGACCACCGGTCCCGCCTTGGCTGTCATATCCGCCGCGCGCGGCGGCAAACCGATCTTTTGCAGAGCAGGCTTGGCGCCCTTGCGCACCCAGAACAGGAAGAGTGTCACGGGCACGCCTACCGCCAGCGTCCAGAAATTGGTCGTGCCCAGCGACGCCGCAAGCGAGCTGAGCATGGCAGGCCAGTTGTCACCGCCCGCAGAGATCCCGAGAATATGCTTCAGCTGGCTGGTCGCGATCAGGATTCCCGACGCTGTGATAAAACCGCTGATTACGGGGTGGGAAAGAAGGTTGGCAAGGAAACCCAAGCGCAAGAGGCCAAGCACTGCCAGCATGATGCCGGACAGCAGGGCGAGCGTGATCGCAGCTTCGAGATATTCGGGGGTGCCCTGAGCCGCCACCGCACCGGCAGCCGATGCCGTCATCAACGAGACCACCGCGACAGGACCAACAGCCAGCGTTCGGCTCGTGCCAAAAACGGCATAGAGCACCAATGGCAGGATCGACGCATACAGACCAACGACCGGCGGCAGTCCCGCGAGCAAGGCGTAAGCCAGACTTTGCGGGATCAGCATGATGGTGACAATCACCGCCGCCATCAAATCGTTCGTCAGGATTGACCGGTTGTAGGTCCGCCCCCAGTCGAGGATCGGCAAATAGCGCTTCAGCATGAAATTGGGTCCAGTGTGTGAGGGCTAGTGTGCGATCAAGCCGCCTGGTCCTGCCAGCCATTCGCGTCCCTTGAGCATCCCGTTCCAGTAAATCCAGGGCAGAGCATCGGCCTTGAGCATCCACGAAAGTCGCCGGGCCTTGGTGCCATCGATCAACCAGGTCGGAAAGCTGGGCGCGAGTTTGCCACCATAGGCAAATTCGGCAAGCACAATCTTGCCGCGCTCAACTGTGAGCGGACACGATCCATAACCGTCATATCCGGCCGTTGGGCCTTTTCCGTCGAGTTCCCGCAGCAGGTTTACGGCAGCGACCGGAGCCTGCTTGCGGGCGGCGGCCATGGTTTTGGCATTGGGAGTCGAACCTCCATCACCGAGCCCGAAGACGTTCGGATACCGCACATGCTGCAAGGTAAACTGATCGACATCGGTAAAGCCGCTTTCGGCCGCGAGAGGGCTGTCCGCCAGAAATTGAGGAGCAACCTGCGGCGGGACAACATGCAACATGTCGAAATCGCGCGTCACTTCGCCGTCTTCGGTTGCAAAGGTCGCTTTCTGCGCTGTCCCGTCAACAGCAATCAGATTGCTGCCAAACTGCGTATCAATGCCGTATTTTTCGACATATTCCATAAGCGCAGGCACATAATCCTTTACCCCGAAGATCACACCGCCTGCATTACGGAACTCAACCTCAATATCGCCGAGTACGCCCATGCGCCTCCAGTGGTCACAGGACAAATACATCGATTTTTGCGGCGCCCCAGCACATTTGATTGGCATCGGTGGCTGGGTGAAAATCGCGCGCCCCTTTTTAAGGCCTTTCACCAGTTCCCAAGTGTAGGGAGCAAGATCGTAACGGTAGTTCGAAGTCACGCCATTCTTGCCCAGTGTTTCCTCAAGACCGTCAATCTTTTCCCAGGCGAGTCTGATACCAGGTGCGACCACAAGTGCATCATAGCCCACGATTGACCCATCCGAGAGGGTCACCTGATTGTTCTCGGGCTGAAAGCCGGCCGCCGCCTGTTTGATCCATGTGGCGCCTTTAGGGATCACACTTTTTTCGGGGCGGATCGTGCTTTCTGCCTCGAAAACGCCGCCGCCGACCATGGTCCAGCCCGGCTGATAGGCGTGTGTTTCAGCCGGGTCGATGATTGCGATATCAATGCTGGACCGGCGCTTCAGGATGGACGCCGCTGTTGCAATTCCAGCAGCTCCTCCGCCTACAACGACGACCTGATGATGAATTGATTGTGCCACGGCGTCTTCTCCAGTGTTCTTTATTTAGTTTTCAAGTCGGTCGGCGATAGAAGAGAGATCATAGCCNGCATCCTGCGCCTGCTCGAGAAGGTCGGACGTGCTCAGTCCGTCGGGATTGGCAAGCGNATNGAGGGTGATCGACCGCGTACCGGTGCGACAATATGCGAGCACAGACCCGTCGGCTTCTGTCCTGACTGCGCGAAAGGCATCGACGGCGGAAGCAGGAAAATTCCCTCCGCTCACCGGGATATGGTGGTAGGCGAGACCTGCCGCCTCGGCAGCCGCGCGCATCGTTGCAGCATCGGGCTGATGTTTTTCTTCACCGTCGGGCCGGTTACAAATCACGACCGTAAAGCCCTGGGCTGCAAGTCCAGTCATGTCGGTTGGCTGGATTTGCGGGGCGACCGCAAATTCTGGCGCGACTGGGCGGACGTCCATCATTGCGACCTTTCTGTAAATCGGACCAGAAGCATGCCTGCGAGCATGGCCACCACGAAGATTGCGGCGGATGCTGGCCCGATCACGAGCGCGGCAATGCCCGGCCCCGGACACAGGCCTGCAACACCCCAGCCAATTCCGAACAAAGCCGAACCGCCAAGCAGTTTCGCCGTCAGGTCGGTCCGGTCCGGAAGAGCGAATTTCTCCGCGAAGAGAGGGTGCGCCATGCGCGGCTGAAAGCGCCACGCGATCGCCATAACAATGACCGCACCGCCCATTACGAAGGCCAGCGTGGGATCCCAGTCTCCGAACAGGTCCAGAAAGCCTCGGACCCGCGCCGGATTCGTCATGCCGCCAAGGGCCAGACCAGCCCCGAAAAGTGTGCCCGACAAAAGCGGAGGGAGGATGCGCTTGATCATCGTAGCACCTCCAGCCCAAACCCGTTCATGATGGCAACGGTTGCAATCCCGGCGGCCATAAAGGTCGCCGTTGCCACCACCGATCGCTGGGACAGACGGCTGACGCCGCAAACGCCGTGGCCGCTGGTGCAGCCGCTACCAACCCGCGTCCCCACACCAACCAGCAGGCCAGCGATGATCAGGACCACGGGGCTGGCGAACTGCGCATCGAGACCGCCAGACATGAAGGCCACGATCGCTGCCCCCAGAGGAAGTCCGAGAAGGAACATCCATGCAGAAGATCGCGACATGCCGCTGTCCGAGATACCGGTCGCGCGCGCTGTAATGCCCGATACGCCAGCTATCCGGCCTACGCCCAAGAGCATCAGAGTAGCGGCCAATCCGATCAGGATGCCGCCAGCCAGCCCCGCCAGCGGGGCTGCGTCAGGAAAGCCAGGGAGCGTCATACCGCGTTCACCGGTATCTTGATGTAGCTCACCCCGTTTTCTTCCGGATCTGGTAGGTGACCACCACGAATATTCACTTGCACCGACGGCATGATGAGGTTCGGCATGGCCAGTGTTTTGTCCCGCGTGGTGCGCATCTCCACGAATTCGTCTTCGCTCACGCCATCCTTAACATGAACGTTTTCGCGGCGCTGCTGGCCCACAGTCGTTTCCCAAGCAAATTCATCACGGCCCGGAGCCTTGTAGTCATGACAAAGGAACAGCCGTGTTTCTTCAGGAAGCGAAAGCAACCGGCGGATTGACTGGAATAGCTGATGAGCATCGCCGCCGGGAAAATCGGCGCGCGCCGTGCCAAAATCGGGCATGAAGATTGTGTCGCCCACGAACGCCGCGTCGCCGATGATAAAGGCCATGTCGGCAGGCGTGTGGCCGGGAACATGAAGCGCTATCCCTTCTATGCCGCCAAGGCTGAATGTTTCACCATCGGTGAAAAGGTGATCGAATTGCGATCCGTCACGTTTGAAATCGGCGCCCGCATTGAACAACTTACCGAAAACGTCCTGCACACGGATGATTTCAGCGCCGATTGCGAGCTGCCCACCCAGCTTTTCCTGAAGATAAGGCGCAGCGGAAATGTGATCGGCATGCGCGTGCGTTTCGATCAACCAGTTCACTTTAAGATTGCTCTTATTTATGTACTCGATAATCCGGTCCGCAGAGCCATGGGATGTGCGCCCGGATGCGGCTTCGTAATCCAGCACCGAATCGATAATCGCCGCCTCACCGGTTGCCGGATCGTGAACGACGTAGCTGACGGTAAAAGTTGCTTCGTCGAAAAACCCGGCAATAGAAGGCTGGAGCGATTTATCGCCACGCGCGCGTTCGATCTGAGCAGCAGCGTCAGAGAGCGTTTTGTCGGATGCAGACATTGTGAAACTCCATTAAATTACATAAACTGTGTATATGTGTTGCCTTCCGAGAGTCAAGTGCTATGAATTGACAATGACAGATGAAAACCCTCACTCGCCGATGTCAGCTGGTCTTCGCATTGGTGACATGGCGCCCGATTTCGAAGCAAGAAGCACGACCGGCCCGATCAAGCTTTCGGACTATCGTGAGAGGTGGCTGATCCTGTTTTCGCACCCTGCTGATTTCACTCCGGTGTGCACGACTGAGTTTGTCGAACTCGCCCGTCAGGCAGAAGAGTTCGAAACACGCGATTGTGCATTGATGGCGCTTTCGGTGGACAGCCTGTTTTCACACTTCGCCTGGCTTCGGATGATCCGCGACCGTTTCGATGTCGAAGTGCGCTTTCCCATAGTGGAGGACCCGACGCTGGTCATCGGGCGCGCATTCGGCATGGTAGCGCCAAAGGATAATGATAGCGCGACAGTCCGGACGACCTTCTTCATCGACCCGGCAGGCGTGATCCGCGCAATGACGTGTTACCCAGCCAATATGGGGCGTTCGATCCCTGAAATGATGCGCATGCTTGATGCCTTGCAAGCTATCGATGCGGAGGACGCTCTGGCACCGGCCAACTGGCATTCGGGTGAGCCCCTGTTAAAATCGCCCACGCAGGATCTTGACGAAGTGTTCGCCGCCAAGGACGGGACCGATTGGTTCCTGCGTGAGACCAGAAAAGGCAAAGGCAAACGCAAATGACCGATGATGCTCCAATCGAAGAACTGAAAGCCATTGCGCACCCTTTGCGTTTCCAGATTATCCAGCTCCTGAGAGGGGGCGAGCTCAATGTCGGTGAGATCGAGCAAGCATCAGGCATCGGCCAGCCGGCCTTGTCACAGCAGCTGGGCGTTCTGCGCAAGGTTGATCTCGTAGAAACAAGAAAAGAGGCAAAACTGGTATTCTATAGCCTCAACGATGATCGCCTCGCGGCAGTCGCAGCTCTTATTGGCGGACACGAAATGTCCCGAAACACTCCGCCATCAAATAGACGCACACCCTCGCCAGGTGTGGCAAATTTTGCGCGACTGTCTTAGAGAGCATCGATAACGAAGGTTACCGGCTTGCTGAGGCGGATCTGAGCAACTGATTATGGGACTCTTGGCGAATTTCAGATGAGCAGCCTGAGAACTTCTAGCCGATTGCAGGCGCGCCTTATCATGGCGTTGATCTGCGCGGCTCTGGCGATGAATGCGTTCATCCCCGCAGGCTATATGATCGCCCCCTCGGCGAACCATCTCTTTGCAGTCACGCCTTGCCCAAGCAGCAATCCGCTCGCACACATTGCCAGCGGAACAGCCGATCCACATGCGACGATGGATCACGCGGCCATGGGGCATGTGCCATCCGGCACGCAGGATGAAGCTCCTGTTTCTGCACAGTCGAATGTCGATTGCGCCTTTTCGGCTTTGACATTCGCGGCGACTGTTCCGGAAAAACCGGCTTCTCTCGCCATCGTATTGGGTCGCAGCCGCGCTGCAGACACATTCCTGCCTGCTCTCGCTGTCGTCCGAAAACGCTATTTGCGCCCCCCTCTTCGGGCGCCGCCGACTAAAGTCTGACGTCGCACATATTCGAAAGCGTTGCCCGGTCCATGACTGGCGCACGCTCGCGTTCAGATTAAACAGACGAGACCATCATGTATTCCAAAGCTCTTCGCAGGGCAGCCTTGCTGGCGTCCTGCCCGATTTTCGCTATCCAACCTGCCTTCGCTCAAGATGCGCCAGATTTGATCGATCCGCCCGAGACAGACGCGGTGCTGACCGACACCATCGTCGTCACCGCTACCAGCGACCGAACCATCGCACAGGACGGTATCACCCCGCCCGAGCAGATCGCCCTGCCTGCCGATGCTGCCGCGATTGCCGCCCGCACCGCGGGGGGAGCGCTCGTCGGTAACGGCGCTTTGTCAGGCCAGCTGTTCTACCGCGGTCTTGCAGGCCAACGCGTTCTCGGGCGTGTGAACGGCCAGAGGTTTGCAACCGGTGGTCCCAATGCGATGGATCCGCCCTTGCACTACGCGCCCTCGATTCTGGTTGACCGCATCGAGATCGCACGCGGCGTTCCGCCGGTCTCTCAGGGGCCAGCACTGGCCGGAGCGGTAAACGCTCAGCTCGCTGAGGTAGAGTTCACAGACAGCGCGGTGCCAAGCCCGCAGGCGCGCTTTGCCAGCCAGTATCGCAGCGTCGATGACAGCTACGCCATCGGCGGGGTCGCCGGTGTCGCCAACGAACGCTGGCGCTTTGGCGTTATCGCCAGCCGCGAAGAAGGCGACGACTATGAGTTTCCCGGTGGCACGGCCGTCGGCACCTCGTTCGAACGCAATCTCTACGGTGCACATGCGGGGTTCCGCGCCGGACCGGGCGAGTTTTTTGTGGAGTATCGGCGGAGCGAAACCGACCCGACCGGCAATCCGCCTTTCGCGCTCGACATCGTCTATTTCGACACCGACTTCGTCCAGGGCGGGTTTCGCGGAGAGATCGCAGACGATTTGCATCTGGATCTCCGGCTAGGCCACGTCGCGATCCGGCACCTGATGGACAATCAGACGACCAGGCAGCCACCCGCTCCTGCGCCGCGGGCACGCGCCACCTTCGCAGATGCCGACACCAGTACCGCAGAGGCCTCGCTGCGCTTCGGCACTGCGCGATCCTATGTGCAATTCGGTGCGGACGCGGAACTGACCGATAAGTTCGTGACGATCACAAACCCGACCAACTCAAGCTTCTTCATCGATGCTCAGCCCAATGTTCAGTCCGAGCGGCTGGGAGCCTTCACCCAATGGCGCGATGCCATGGGCGACCTGGAGTTTGAACTGGGCGCAAGGGTGGATTGGACCGATCAGTCGGCAGGCATCCCGCAATTGGGGGCAGCAGTACCGATGGGGCCGAGAGGACTGGCATCTGCCTTTGGCGCNGCNGATCGAGACCGCAGCGAAACAACCGTTGACGGTGTGCTGCGGGCATGGATGCCACTCGGCGATATAACCCCGCGCGTGACATTCGCGCGCAAAAATCGCGTGCCGAGCCTGCTCGAACGATTCGGCTGGCTGCCGACCGAGGCAAGCTTCGGTCTCGCCGACGGCAATATCTATGTCGGCAATCTGGACCTTGATCCGGAAACCGCCTGGATCGCCGAAGCCGGCTTTGATTTTGAAACCGACATTTTCTCCCTCCGGCCGACATTGTTCTATCGCCGGGTCGACAATTTCATTCAGGGCGTACCCGTGGATGCAACGGTCGGCGTGGTCGACAGCCCGGTTGAAATGATCGCGGCAATGAATGGCGACACCACCCCGCTACGCTTCGACAACGTCGATGCCGAGCTTTACGGTGCCGATCTTGATTTCAGCATTAGGCCGATCAACCAATTCGAAATTTCCGGAACCGCGAGCTATGTTCGCGGCAAGCGCCGGGACATCGATGATGATCTCTATCGCATAGCTCCGCCCAATCTGCGCCTTTCAGCGGTCTGGCAGCAGGATCGACTGTCATTCGGCGCGGAACTGTTCGCAGCAGCCAGCCAAGACCGGGTGTCTCTTTCGAACGATGAGGAAACCAGCGATGCCTACGCGGTCGTCGGTCTGTTCGGCCGATATCGGATCACCGAAGGAATAGCCATCGAGGCTGGGGTCGAGAACCTGCTGGACGAAGAGTACCAGCCGCATCTCTCCGGACGCAGCCGTGTCGGAGCATCGGATGTGCCGGTTGGCGAACGGATGCCTGGTGCAGGTCGTGGAGGTTGGATACGTGTTACCAGCCGTTTCTGACTGTCACCCACACAAGCTGATGACGTGTATGCTACGCAAGCCTTGAACTATTGCCGCGCACCTATCCGCCAAGAGATAGGGCAGGATCGCAACAATTCATGATGATCTGATCTCACAGATCGCAAAACGATAAGAAGGCCAATAATGATGAACTTGAAACTACTATCTCTGAGCCTGTTGCTCGGAACCTCGCTCGCCACTCCAGTTTTAGCCGAGGAAGGCATGTTCACGCCTGATCAGCTGCAAGAGATTAGCGACGAACTCGAACAGGCGGGCCTTGAAATTGCGCCCGAAGCACTGGCAGACCTGACGAATTTTCCGATGGGTGCAATTGTATCGCTCGGCGGCTGTTCAGGCAGCTTTGTCTCGCCCGAAGGGCTTATTGTCACGAACCATCACTGTGTCCGTGGGTCGGTTCAATACAATTCGACTGCCGAGACAAACTATCTTGTCGATGGCTTCCTCGCCGGTTCCAAAGGCGACGAACTGCCCGCCGCACCCGGCTCGCGCATTTACGTAACAACCCAGGTTACTGACGTGACTGATCGCGTGCGGGCAGGAGCAGACGACCTTACTGCAACGCAACGCTTCGACCTCGTCGAGCAAATCAGCAAGGATATCACTGCCGAATGCGAGCAGGACCCGGGCTTTCGCTGTCAGGTCGCAAGTTTCTTTGGCGGGGCGCAGTACAAGCTAATCAAGCGCCTGGAAGTGCGCGATGTAAGGCTTGTCTATGCCCCTGCGGATTCGATCGGCAAGTATGGCGGTGACATCGATAATTGGCAGTGGCCGCGCCACACCGGAGACTTTGCCTTCTACCGCGCTTATGTCGCGCCCGATGGATCGGCTGCTGACTTCGACCAATCCAATGTGCCCTACGAACCGGATCACCACCTGCAAGTCAGTGCTGCGGGGCTTGAGGAGGGTGATTTCGTGATGGCTGCCGGCTATCCTGGTTCAACCAGTCGCTATACGCTGCTGGCAGAAGTGGAAAACACGTTCAACTGGACCTATCCGACCTTTCAAGCGCTACTGCGTGACTGGATCGACACGATCGAAGCGAACGCTCCGGAAGGGTCGGACGCGCTGGTGAAATACGAATCGCGCCTCGCTGGTCTCAACAATTACGAGAAAAATCTGCGCGGTCAGATTGAAGGCGCCAGGCGTGTCGGTCTGGTGGATCGTCGCCGTGCCCGCGAAGCGACGCTTGCTGAATGGATCGACCAGGATAGCGACCGCGCCGGCTACGGCTTGGCCATCGCTCAGCTTGCAGCTTTGTCAGAAGAGAGTGCGGAAGCTGCCCGGACCAATTTCTGGTACGGCAATGTGTCCCGTCCGCAGCTCTTTTCCGCCGCACGCCGCCTCTATCGCCTCTCGAAGGAACGCGAGTTGCCGGATGCCGAGCGCGAGCCTGGCTATCAAGAACGCGACATGGCGTTCTTCCGCCAAGGTCTGGAGGCACTTGATCGGCGATATGATCCAGCTGTCGACAAGGCCGAATGGGTCTTGTTTCTCAGCGGATATCTCGACCAGCCAACAGGCCAGCGAATACCAGCCTTCGATGAAGCGCTCGGCCTGACAGCCGAAACCACCGCAGCCGATCTTCCGGCCTTGCTCGACCGTTTTTACGCCGAAACCACACTCGGCACAGCTGACACCCGGCTTGCGCTGATGGAGGAGGCCGCCGAGACGTTCGAGGCAAGCACCGATCCGTTTATCGAACTGGCCGTCGCCATGTATGACTATGATCGTGCGCTGGAAGACCAAAGCAAGGAACGCGCCGGTCGCTCGCTTGCCCTGCGTCCAGCGTATATGGAAGCGATCACACAGTGGCAGCGTTCGCAGGGACAGCTGACCTATCCTGACGCAAACAGCACCCTTCGTGTGACCTATGGTAGCGTAATCGGTGGCAGCCCCCGCGATGGGATGGCCTATCTCCCGTTTACAACGCTTGAAGGCATCGTTGACAAGGACACAGGAGAAGATCCTTTCAACGCACCGGCCGAGCTGTTGGAAACGATTGAGGCACGCGATTACGGACCCTATGCCCTTGACCGGCTCGGCACAGTTCCGGTGAACTTCCTGTCAGACCTTGATTCCACTGGCGGCAACAGCGGCTCAGCCACTCTCAACGCACGCGCTGAGCTCGTCGGTCTGCTGTTTGACGGGACTTTTGAAAGCGTCAACTCGGATTGGGATTTCGATCCGCGAACGACGCGCACTATCCATGTCGACACTCGGTACATGCTTTGGGTGATGGACAAGATCGACGGTGCGGATAATCTCATCGAAGAGATGGACATCGTGCAGTAACGTCGGGTCCAGCAACAGTTTTCTCGCAACCGAACTGGAAGTTGCGGCGAGGGAATGCCGGTCAGCCAATGCTGACCGGCTATTTCTCCGAGGAGCTTGTCTTTGAACGAGTGTCAGAGATGACTTTTGCGACTAGCCCCCTTTCCCCATTCGAAATCTCAAGCTCAACCCCCATCGCCTCTGCAATTTCGCGGGCGATGGCCAGCCCGAGGCCCGCCCCCGGCTTGGCCGTATCAAAGCGCGAACCGAGCAGAAAAGCATCCTTGAGCTCTGCCGCACTCATACCCGGGCCGTCATCACTGATCCTGGCAATCACGGTCCCGCCGCTGTCGCAAACAAAGGCGAGTTCGATTTCACTACGCGCCCATTTCCCGGCATTATCGAGCAGAATCGAAAGAAGTTCAGAATAATCGACCGCATCGATTGGTAATGTGATCTGGTCACAATTGCCTGAAGCCAAAGAGAAGGTTTTGTCGGGATGCAGCCTTTCCATCGCTCTCAAAATCGGCACGGCGACATCCGGCAATCGAACCGTCCGCGCCGCGTAAGGCTTGCCGGATGATGATCGCGCCCGCGCCAATTGATACCCGATTTGCTGCTCCATCGCCTCACTCTGCTCAAGGAGAACCGTGGCTGCTTGCGAACAATTCGGTTCCTGCGCCAGACGTTCGGCTTCATCGGTAATAATCGCCAGCGGTGTACGAAGAGAATGTGCCAGATTTCCAGCTTGCACACGGGCGCGAGCGATCATGTCGGCGTTCTGACGAATATAGGCGTTGAGATCGCTTACCAACGGCGCAATCTCCGCCGGATATTGGCCTTCCAGTTCATCGGCCTCCCCGCGTCTCAATCGCGCAGTCGCTTTTGCAAGGCGATCGAGCGGATGCAGCCCGAAGCCAATGATCGCGAGACCTGTAGCAAGCAGAAGACTGCCCAGCCCCGCAAGCCAGACCGTCAGGTCCCGGGTGAAACCGCCAATCAGCCGGTCCAGTTCGCTTTGATCGGTGGCGATTACATAGTGGACTTCCGCACCATCGGGCCCTGGCTGGGTGAAACCATAGGTGATGGCAGGCCCGGTCGGCCCATCATCAAGTGTGTGAAGGATTTGCGGCGAGTGCGCGATCCGTTGATCGAGGCTACCCCGGGCCATTGACCCGGATCGCAGCGGTTCACGGCCATTGATTGTAATCTGCCAGTAAAACCCGGAGAGCGGCACGTCATATCGCGGGTCTGAAAGCGGACGGGACAGCGCGATCCTGCCGTCGTCATCGAAAGCCGTGAGGCGCGCCAGTTCGCGCACGTGGACTTCGAGTTCTTCGTGGTAGGATTGCTCGACATGCGCGCTGAAAATGCCCACCGCCGAAAACCAGATCGCGCTCACTCCCAGGACGACCCACACAGTGATCGCAAGAAGAAAACGAAGCCGCAGGCTGCCGGGAACAGGAAGTCTGGTCATTTTTCGAACCGATAGCCCATACCGCGCAAAGTGACGATCCGCTCTCGCCCGATTTTGCGCCGCAAGCGGCCGACCAGCACTTCCACAGTGTTGGGTTCACGCTCGCTATCGAGTTCGTAGAGATCGTCGAGGATTTCGGTCTGCGGCATCACTTGCCCTGCGCGGCGCATAAAGAGATGAAGCAGGCGGTATTCCTGACGGCTAAGCGGAAGCGGTTTGCCTCCAAGCTCCGCTGTCCGTGCCAAAGTATCGAGCCGCAAGTTGCCTCCTTCGATGACGCTACTGCGCGCGCCCTGCTGGCGCCGGAACAGCGCGTTGAGGCGAGCCAGAAGCTCCTCGAAACGCACTGGTTTGACCACGAAATCGTCGGCCCCGGCATTGAGTCCTTCAACCTTGTCCTGCCAGCTACCGCGCGCGGTCAGGATCAGAATCGGCGTCTCCACCCGCGCATCGCGCCAATGCCGCAGGAGGTCGAGACCATCGCCATCGGGCAGACCGAGATCGAGAATGATCGCGGCCATGCTGCCGACATCCGGCCAGTCCTCTGCCTCGCCGCGGCTTGCTGCTAGCTCGACCGCGAAATCCGCTCCGCGCAGACGCTCGCTCAGCCGCCGGCCGAGTTCAATATCGTCTTCCACCAGGAGCAGTCGCATACGCAGATTCTCTTATTGTGCGCGATTGGATCAATAGCTGATCTTTGCCTTTGAAACTGACAACAAGCTGCCAGTTTGACAAGTTATTGTCAGGTTGATGCCGCACTGGAGGGATATGACTTCTCGCGCTCTCGGCTCATTTATCTTCGCTGCTGCCCTCGCGGTGCTTTCAGGCTGTTCCGATTCTGCTGATCAGGAGAGCGCCGTCAATGCCGGCGGAGATCCGCTGGAAGCTCTTGAGATTGAAGCGGTGCGCGCGGCAGAGGTTGCCAATTTGCCCATCGGCAATGTGCCGGGCACGATCATTCTACCGCCAGAAGCACGCGTCGCGGTAACCGCGTCATTCGCCGGGGCGGCAGTGCGGGTCTATGTGATCGAAGGACAAAATGTGCGCCGCGGGCAGCCGCTGGCGCTGGTCCGTGCAGCGGAACCGGTGCAGATACGCGGTGCACTGGTGCGAGCCCAATCCGAGGTCGGGCTTGCAGAAGCACGCGCCAGCCGGCTCAATCAACTGGCCGAGGAAGGCATTATTGCAGCGGCGCGCGCGGATGAAGCCAATGCAGCGCTGGCCCAGGCGCAGGCCAGTCTGGCCGAACAGCGCAGGCTCGCCTCGCTTGGCGGCGTCGGGCCCGACGGGACCATGACCCTGAGCGCGCCCATCTCAGGGCGGGTGTCGCATGTCGGTATCGTCACCGGTGGTCCGGTCGACCTTATGGAAGCCCCCTTCGTGGTCGAAGCAGCGGGAGTCTACCAGATCGAGATGCAACTGCCCGAACGGCTCGCCAGAGAGGTTCGGCAGGGCATGCCGGTAGAAGTCTCACTGCAAGCCGAAGGTGATGAGCCGATACTCGTAGGCGGGCAGATCCTCGCAGTCTCTCCCTCGATCGATCCTGCTTCGCGGTCCGTCCTTGCCCGCGCCAGTATTGGCGCCGCCCCGGGGATCGTAGCCGGGCGCAATGTGAGCGTGATGATCGCCGGCACTGGCGGCGCAGGCGGCGTCTCCGTTCCCGCCAATGCCGTGACCAGGATTGGCGGCACCGACCATGTTTTCGTGCGCGACGGGCAGACCTATCAACCTCGCGCGGTCACGGTGATGGCCACCACGAGCGAGCAGGCGGTGATTTCTGACGGGCTTCAGGCCGGGGAGATGGTTGCCGCCTCAAGCATCGCGGAACTCAAGGCCATGAGCGCGGAGTAACCCGGAATGCTGCGCACTCTTGTCGAAAAAGCACTATCGATGCGTCTCGTTGTTATCGGCATGGCGCTGATACTGGCCGGGATCGGAGCCTGGTCTTTCTCGAAGCTCCCGATCGACGCCTTCCCTGACATCAGCACTACGCAGGTCAAGATCATCCTCAAGGCCCCCGGCATGACCCCTGAAGAGGTCGAAAGCCGGGTGGTGACCCCGATAGAGATGGAGATGCTCGGCATACCCGAGCAGACTGTTCTTCGGTCCGTCGCCAAATACGCGATTGCCGACATCACCATCGATTTTGAAGACAGCACCGATATTTACTGGGCGCGGCAACAGG
>JGI24025J20009_10001802_pt1 | contig 15909 bp, 14 predicted proteins | sample Cruoilmetagenom3_FD_20009 | JGI IMG/M metagenome (IMG submission 20009)
CTAAATCATAGCTGTTGACCTACCCTGCCCAAAATCCATGCCGCTTGGTGCTTTGCGTGCCTTCAAGGCGGTGGCCTGTCCGGGCAGGCCAGTCGGCGGTTACAGCTAAGATTTGTCAGTCCGGACGCTACGCTAAACGACGGCGAGGGTCAGGTCAGGTAGCCGCCATCGCTGTCATCGCCTGCCTCTTCCATCAGGCGGCCCATGTCAGGGATTGTGACATGGCGCTTGCCTTCCAGAAAAATCACCTCGTCCTTTTTCAGGGCCGACATTTGGCGACTGACGGTTTCCAGCGTCAGGCCAAGGTAGTCGGCCATCGCTTCGCGGGTCAGGGGCAGGTCAAACACCATCTGGGCAGGTGGTCCGCCATCGCTAAGCGACGCATCACGCCGGGCGATGATCGACAGCAGGCTGGCGATCTTTTCGCGCGCGGTTTTGCGTCCAAGCACCAGCATCCATTCACGGGCGGCGTCCAGTTCATCCAGCGTCATCTGTAACAGGCGCTGGGCGATATGCGGTGTTTCGGCCATCATCTGTTCAAACGGTTTCTTGCGAAAGCAGCACATGACGATGTCGGTTGTTGCCACAACATCATAGGCCGCACCGTCCCGCCCCGGGCGACCGACGAAATCGCTGGGCAGCAGCAGGCCAACCATCTGGGTGCGCCCGTCTTCCATGGTCTGGGTCAGCGTCGCAATGCCGGACACAACCGAGCCGACAAATTCCATCTTGTCACCGGACCAGATAATCGTCTGGCCCGCCTCAAAACTGCGATAGTATTTGATAGTATCCAAACGCGTCAACTCGTCCGTCTCGCAGCGCGCGCAAACAGCACGGTGACGGATCGGACAGTCGCCGCAACTGGGCATATGTGTAAATCCTGCGGCAGTCATGAATGTTCCCACTTGATCTAAGTCAAAGAGCGTTGGGTTCGACAAAGCTAGTTATACCCTGATGACGACTAAATCACAACTCGCCAAATTGGGACTTTTTGATGCCAAGGTCCCGCGTTATACCAGCTATCCCACTGCGCCTCATTTCAGCAATGATGTGGGGCGGGATTTGTATGGGGATTGGATCTCTGAAATACCCCAGGGTAGTACGGTATCCTTATACGTTCATGTGCCGTTTTGCCGAAATCTGTGCTGGTTTTGTGCCTGTCGGACGCAGGGCACCCAAAGCGACGCACCGGTTGCGGCCTATCTGAAGGTGCTGAAGGCCGAGCTTGCCCTGCTGGCCGCGCGCCTTCCCGATGGCGTCACCCTGTCGCGCCTGCACTGGGGCGGCGGCACGCCAACTCTGCTGAACCCGTCGATGATGGAAGAGCTGGCGGGGGTCATTGCGGGAATCACCCCCTTTGCCGAGAACGCTGAATTCTCGGTTGAGATCGACCCGAATGAGATTGATGAGTCCCGTCTGGATGCGCTGGCGCGTGCCGGTATGACGCGGGCGTCGATTGGGGTGCAGGATTTTGATGAAGAAATCCAGAAAATCATTGGCCGAATTCAGGGCTATGACGTGACCCGTGAAGCGGTTGAAATGATCCGGGCGCGGGGTATTGCCAGCCTGAATGCCGACATCCTGTTTGGCCTGCCGCATCAAACCCGGGCACGGATGACCGAAAGCGTGCAGAAACTGTTATCGTTGAACCCCGACCGGGTAGCCTTGTATGGCTATGCGCATGTGCCGTGGATGGCCAAGCGGCAACAGCTGATCCCCTCGGATGCGCTGCCGACCCCTGCGGAGCGGCTGGAGTTGTTTGAAACCGCGCGCAAACTGTTCCTGTGGGACAATTACGCCGAGATCGGTATCGACCATTTCGCCAGCCAGTCGGATGGCCTGACCCAGGCACAGAATGCCGGGACGCTGCGGCGCAACTTTCAGGGCTATACCGATGACACGTCGGATGTGNTGATCGGGGTTGGGGCCTCGTCGATNTCGCGCTTTCCGCANGGCTATGCGCAGAACGCGTCGGCGACGTCGGCGCATACGGCTGCCATCAGGGATGGGCAGTTTTCAACGGCGCGTGGGCATATGTTCAAGGGCGAAGACAGGTTGCGCGCCCGGTTGATCGAAGCCTTGATGTGCGATTTCCGGATTAATACGGACGAAATCAGTGATCGTTTTGACGTGCCAAAAGACCAGGTACATCAGATACTAAGCGATACGGAACGCGCCTTTGCGGGGGTGGTGGTTTTGACTGGGGACGGTTTGTTTATCCCGCCGGATGCCCGCCCGCTGACCCGAATCATCGCGCGCAGCTTTGACGCCTATGATCTGAGCAAAGCCGGGCATAGTTCGGCAATTTAAAGTTCGCCAGACCTGCACCTCTTCAAGCCCTTGCGGGCTTTCTTCGGAGCGGTGCCCGGCTGGTATCGGTTGGGCTAAATCAAGTTGCCGGGTGGATACGCGCCACCCCGTAGGGCGTACTTTCAGCGCATCTCTATTACCCGGCTGCAGCAATCAGGGCGCGAGTATATTCGGTTTGCGGTGCTTCAAACAGTTGTTGTGCGCTGCCCATTTCAACCACGTCGCCCTGTTTCATCACCACCACCTTATGCGCCATCGCCCGCACCACCCGCAGGTCATGCGAGATGAACAGATAGGCCAGCCCGTGTTTGCGTTGCAAATCACGCAGCAAGTCCACGATCTGCACCTGCACCGTCATGTCCAGCGCGCTGGTGGGTTCGTCCAGCACCAGCAGTCGGGGCCGCAGCACCATGGCGCGTGCAATCGCGATCCGCTGACGCTGACCGCCAGAGAATTCATGCGGGTAGCGGTCCATCGTGGCCGGATCCAGCCCGGTTTCAAGCATCGCCTCGCTGACCAGGTCGCGGTTGTCGCGGGTTGGGTCGACCTTGTGGATGCCCAGCCCTTCGCCAATGATCTGGGCACAGGTCATCCGCGGGGATAGCGACCCGAACGGGTCCTGGAACACGATCTGCATGTCCTTGCGCAGCCGCCGCAATTCGCGGGTTGACCATCTGCGCACATCCTGCCCGCGAAACGTGATCCCCCCTGTCGAGGGGATCAGCCGCATGATGGCCAGCGCCAGCGTGGTTTTGCCTGACCCGGATTCCCCCACGATGCCCAGCGTTTCCCCGGCCCGGACCGAGATCGAGGCATCGTTAACCGCCTTGACGTAATCCACGGTGCGCCGCATCAGCCCGCTCTGGATCGGGAACCAGACTTTCAGGTTGTCTGTACGGGCAATCTCTTCGGCGTCTTCAGCCACCGGATCAGGCTGACCCGCAGGTTCGGCGGCCAGCAGCTTCTGGGTATAGGGGTGTTGCGGGTTGTCGAAAATCTGGGCCGTCGGGCCAGCCTCGACAATCTCGCCATCCTTCATCACGCAGACCTTGTCGGCGACCCGGCGCACGATACCCAGATCATGGGTGATAAACAGCAGGCCCATATTTTCGGTCTTTTTTAACCCGGCCAGCAGGTCAAGAATTTGCGCCTGAATGGTTACGTCCAGGGCTGTGGTCGGTTCATCAGCGATCAGGATGTCGGGCTGGTTGGCCAGCGCCATGGCGATCATCACCCGCTGGCGCTGCCCGCCACTCAGCTGGTGCGGGTAGGCGCCCAGCCGGGATTCGGGGGCCCGTATGCCCACTTTGGTCAGCAGTTCAAGGATTCGGGTGCGCGCCGCAACCCCGACCAGCCCCTGATGCAGCGCCAGCGATTCGCTGAGTTGCCGTTCAATCGGGTGCAGCGGGTTCAGCGAGGTCATCGGTTCCTGAAAGATAAAGCTGATGTCGTTGCCGCGCACCTTGTGCAGCAATGCCGGATTGGCGCCGATCATCTGCTGGCCGTCATAAAGGACAGACCCTGCGACCTGCGCGCTGTCGCCCAGCAGGGACACGGTAGACAGGGCCGTTACCGATTTGCCCGATCCGCTTTCGCCCACCAGTGCCACGGTTTCGCCCCGATCCACGGTAAATGACAGGCCGCGTACCGCTGGCGTGCTCTGGCCGTCCTGGCGGAACGACACGGTAAGGTTTTCGACCTGCAACAGCGCGGTCATGACAGCAAACCACAGGCGGGCATCATTGGAAGGTCTTTCTGGGGTCAAATGCGTCGCGAATGCCTTCAAAGATGAAGACCAGCAGCGATAGCATAATGGCAAAGGTGGTGAAGGCCGAAAACGCCAGCCAGGGGGCTTGCAGGTTCTGTTTGGCCTGCAATGTCAGCTCTCCCAGACTGGGCGCTGACGATGGCAGGCCAAAGCCAAGGAAATCCAGCGACGCCAGCGCCGAAATCGTTCCGGTGATGATAAAGGGCATCATGGTCAGCGTGGCGACCATGGCGTTGGGCAGCATGTGGCGGAACATGATGGTCACGTTGCCCACCCCCAGCGCCTTGGCGGCGCGGACATATTCCAGGTTACGGGCCCGCAGAAATTCAGCACGCACCACGCCCACCAGGCTGGTCCAGCCAAACAGGATCATTAAAAACACCAGCAGCCAGAAACTGCGGCCCAGAATGGCGAACATGATGATGATCACATACAGCGACGGGGTGCCGGACCAGATTTCGATGATGCGCTGAAAGATCAGGTCGGTCCAGCCGCCAAAATACCCCTGCACTGCCCCCGCAATAATGCCGAGCAGGCTGGCCGCGCCGGTGACCAACAGGGTAAACAGGATCGACAGGCGAAACCCATAGATAACCCGTGCCAGCACGTCGCGTTTGGTGTCATCCGTACCCAGCCAGTTCTGCGCGTTCGGCGGCAGGGGGGCGGCGCCGGGCCGGTCGACGGAGGTTCGGAAAGAATAGGGGATCGGTGGCCAGATTGCCCAGCCTTTGACAATTTGTTCGCCATTGACGGCGCCGGTGGTTTCGGCCTGTTCGATCACGCCCTCGGGGTCGTCGAAACACGATTCCAACCCGCCCGACACAATCAGACAGGCCACTTCGGGATCACGATAGATGGCTTCGGTCTGGAAATCGCCGCCAAAGGCGGTTTCCGGATAAAAGTTAAGAACCGGAGCATAAAATTCGCCACGATAATTGACCAGGATTGGTTTGTCGTTGGCAATGAATTCAGCGCATAGCGACAAGCCGAACAGCACCGCGAAGATGATTAATGACCAGAAGGCCCGGCTGTTGCGGCGAAAGTTGCGCCAGCGGCGCGCGTTTAGGGGGGACAATGCCATTGTTATCCCTCGCGTTTTTCAAAGTCGATGCGCGGGTCAACCAGCACATACATCAGGTCTGACAAGATGCCGACCACCAGACCGATCAGGCCAAAGATGAACAGCGTACCAAAGACGATCGGATAGTCGCGGGCGACGGCGGCCTCGAACCCAAGGCGGCCAAGACCGTCCAGCGAAAAGATCGTCTCAATGATCACCGAGCCGCCGAAAAACACCCCGATGAACACCGCTGGGAACCCGGCAATGACAATCAGCATGGCATTGCGGAAAACGTGGTCATATAGCACGCGGCGTTCTGACAGCCCCTTGGCGCGTGCCGTCATCACATAGTGTTTCTTGATCTCGTCAAGAAAGCTGTTCTTGGTCAGCAGGGTCAGTGTGGCAAAGGCCGATATGGTACTGGCCAGCACCGGCAGGGCGATATGCCAGAAATAGTCGACGATCTTACCCGGCAGGCTAAGCTGGTCCCAATTGTCAGACGTCAGACCGCGCAGCGGAAAGATTTGCCAGTAGGATCCACCGGCAAACAGCACCAGCAGCAGCACAGCAAACAGAAAACCGGGAATGGCATAGGCAAAGATGATGCCAACGCTGGTCCAGGTATCAAATTTGGACCCGTCCTTGACCGCCTTGCGGATCCCCAAGGGAATCGACACCAGATAGGCGATCAGGGTGGACCACAGCCCCAATGTGATCGACACTGGCATCTTTTCCAGGATCAGGTCGATCACGCTGATGGACCGGAAATAGCTGGTTCCGAAATCGAACCGCATGTAATTCCACAGCATGCTGAAAAACCGTTCCAGGGGTGGTTTGTCAAAGCCGAACTCTTTTTCCAGCTCTGCGATGAATTCGGGCGGCAGGCCACGTGCGCCGACATAATTGTCGCTGACACTGGTGGTTTGGGTTTCCACATCCGCGCCGCCCCCGGCAAAGGCCTCGAACACGTCGCCGCCACCTTCCATTTGGGCGATGATCTGTTCCACCGGTCCGCCGGGAACGAATTGCACCAGGGTAAAGTTGATGATCATGATGCCCAGAAGGGTCGGGATGATCAGCAACAGGCGTCTTAGAATATAGGCTCCCATGTGCAGCGACTACCTGAGCGCGCCAGAGGATTTCAACGCGTCGGATTTGTCGGCATCAATCCACCACAGATCCTCCAGGCCCAGTGCATAGGGCGGCAGGGTTTCGGGGTATTCATACATGTCCCAATAGGCGACCCAGTGTTTCCCCAGATACCAGGTTGGCACCATAAAGCGTTTGGCCAGCAGCACCCGGTCAAGCGCACGGGCGTTGGCGCGCAGTTCCTCGCCATCCGTCGCAGCCACGATATTGTCGATCAGCGCCTCGATATCCGGGCCGTTGATCCCGGATGGGTTGAACACCGAATAGGCTGCGGCCTCCATCCCGAATTGCTGGTAAAGACCGGTGGACGGCAACAGCGAGCGGCGATAACCGGCCGAGATCATGTCAAAGTCACGCTCGCGTCGGCGCAGGGTGAATTGCGACGCGTCGATGCGGTTGTACTGCGCGTCCAGCCCCATGGTTTGCAGATTGGTGACAAAGGGCAGAATGATCCGGTCCAGCGTTGGTTGATCGGTCACAAATTCAATTTTCAGCGTCTCGCCCGCGTCATTGCGGCGGATGCCGTCATCGCCAACTTTCCAACCAGCCGCGTCCAGCAGTTTCATCGCCGTGCGCAGGTTGCGCCGGTCATTCTGGCGTGCGGGGCGGCTTTCATGGGCGCGTACCGGCTCTGATGTCAGAATTGCCGGGTCCAGCTTGTCGCCCAGCGCTTGCAGCACTTCCAGTTCGCGCCCTTCGGGCAGGCCACGCGCCTCTAGCGCGGTACCTTCCCAAAACGAATGACGTTGCTGGAACAGCCCATATTGCAGGCTTTCGTTGGTCCATTCAAAATTATAGGCTAGCTGCACCGCCTGGCGCACGCGGATGTCCTGAAACTGGGGGCGGTCCATGTTTATCACAAAACCGCCCGCATAGGGCACGTTGCCGTCGGCAAGCTCTTCCTTGACCACATTGCCATTGGTCAGCGCCGGAAATTCATAGGCCGTGGCCCAGTTTTTAGAGTTGTTTTCCTGACGCAGGGTGAATTCCCCGGCTTTGAAGGCCTCCATCGCGGCGACGCTGTCGCTGAAATATTCGATACGGATGGTGTCGTAATTGTTACGACCGATATTCACGTTGATCGCGTCACCCCAGTAATCCGGATTGCGCCGGTAAACGATGCGCCGGTTGATGTCGTAGCTTTCCAGCACATAGGGGGCTGATCCGATGCCTGGCTCCATCCGGGGTTTGTCCAACCGGCGGGTTTCATCGGCGTCGAACCAGGCCTTGGAATAGATCGGCGTGCCGCCCACCTGGCTGATCAGCGACCGGCGCGAGATGTCGGGGGCAAAATAGAATTTGACGCGCAGCGGGCTTAGCGCCTCGGCCTTGGGGATGCGTTTGCGCACTGCTTCGGCATAGGATTTCAGGCCTTGATCCAGCAAGAGGTTGTGCGAGAAGACAACATCGTGGGCAGTTACCGGCGTGCCATCGGAAAACCGCGCCTCGGGGCGCATGTTGAAGATCACCCAATCCTGGCTTTCGGGATATTCAAGGCTTTCGGCGATCAGGCCGTAATAGGAGTCGGGTTCGTCATAGGATTCGATCAGCAGGGATTCATATTGTGCGGCTGACCGTGCCCCTGCGCGCCCCTGACGGGTGAAGGGGTTGAAGCTGTCGAATGTGCCCTGCGCGGCATAAGACAGCTCTCCGCCTTTTGGGGCGTTGGGGTTTACGTAATCGAAATGGGCAAAACCGGCGGGATATTTCAGTTCTCCGAATTCGGAAAAACCGTGACTTTTGATGATCGTTTCCTGTGCATCGGCACGGATGGTCAGCCCAAGGCTTAGGCCCAACGCCAACCAGAGCATGGCCATAAGGTGCCGCATGGGGTTCGACATATAGGCGCGCGTTTCAGCGCGAGAATTGGTCATCTGGCGGTTCCTCCGAATAGTCAGGCCGGTTTGTCAGGCGAATTGGTCGGGTCGGTGCCTTAACTTTTGTTGCTGCAAGCTAAAGGTCCAGAACAGGGATATACAAGTTGAGAATGGGTGAGGATTTCGTGAATGCACAGTTCTCCGCCCGTTTCACATAAAAAAGCCGCTGCGGAGGCGCAGCGGCTTTGACATTCGCAACAATGATCGTCCTGATCAGTTGTCCAGGCTGTCCAGATAGGCAATTACGTTTACGCGATCGCCTTCTTTCTTCAGACCTGAAAAGCTCATCGAGGTGCCAGGCACTGCGGCGCTGGGCTTGGTCAGGAAAGCATCCAGTTCTTCGGGGGTCCATTCGCCGCTCTTGCCGCTCATCGCGGCGGAATAGCCGAACCCAGCTGCGGTAGCCCTCGGGCGGCCCACAACGCCATATAGATATGGGCCAGTGGCGTTCGCGCCGTCTTCCAGCTTGTGGCAGGCGGCGCATTTTTTGAACACTTTCGCGCCCTTGCCGACATCGGCGGTGGCCAGCATTTCGTCAAAGCTGACTTCGGCTACTTCTTCGTGGGTTTCTTCTGTGGCGGTCTCAATCACATAGGATGCCTCGCCGTGGCCACCCGAGTGATACAGGGCCTCTGCCGCCCATTTGCCGAGAAGAAGTACCAGAAACGCACCACACACGGCGGCAACTGCTTTGGTCAGGGTCATCGTATCCATTTGGTCGCGTGTCCATTTGATCTGTTTGGGCGGGTGTCTAAGGGTTCCCCTTGGGTTAGGCAAGGTATAGACACCGCGACCAATCGACTAAAGTAAAAATTTTGCACGGAATCCGACCATGACCAACCGCATTGCCTTTCAGGGAGAGCCAGGCGCCTATAGCCATGAGGCCTGCCGCAACGCCCGTCCAAATATGGAGGCGCTGCCGTGTCGTACCTTTGAAGATGCCATTGACGCGGTGAAATCCGGTTCTGCCGACTTGGCGATGCTGCCGGTGGAAAATTCCACCTATGGCCGGGTAGCGGATATTCACTCGCTGCTACCGCAATCGGGGCTGCATATCATAGAAGAGGCATTTGTGCGGGTACATATCAACCTGCTGGCCGTGCCCGGCACGGCGCTGGGCGATGTTACCCATGCGATGAGCCACACAGTGCTGCTGGGCCAGTGTAAAGGGTTCCTGCAAATGCACGGTATTCATCGAATCACCGGGGCCGACACCGCCGGGTCTGCCCGGGATGTATCAGAGCTGGGCAAGCGATCAACGGCGGCGCTGGCCAGCGAGCTGGCGGGCGAAATCTATGGGTTGGACGTATTGGCGCACCATATTGAGGATAATGCCAACAACACCACGCGGTTCCTGATCATGTCGCCCGAGGCTGATATGTCACGCCGGGGCCAGCACGGAATGATGACCAGTTTCGTGTTTCAGGTGCGCAACATTCCGGCGGCGCTGTATAAGGCGATGGGCGGATTTGCGACCAACGGTGTGAACATGACCAAGTTGGAAAGCTATATGGTGGATGGCTCGTTCACCGCCACGCAGTTTTATGCTGATATCGAAGGTCATCCCGAAGACTCCAATGTGCAGTTGGCGTTGGACGAATTGGCGTATTTCACGACAAATGTTGAGATTCTGGGGGTCTACCCGGCAGATGCGGGTCGAAACTGATTCGGAACTTATCCGGCGGTTTCACGCTGAATGGGCTGCTCCTCAAGCCCTTGCGGGCTTTCCTCGCGAGGAGGTGGCCCGGCAAAACTGGATATTCAGGGGCGGCATATCATGGCATTGTTCACGTGTCGCAATTTTCGTCTGAGAAAAGGATATGCCATATGACGATATCGCCGCCAAAGGCCGCGCGGCTGTTGCTAAGGATGTGCGAGGGCAGGGGGATCAGGCTGCCTCATCCAGCAACCGGCGCAACCAGCGCGCGGCCAACCATGTGGCAGGCACCCCCAGCGGGACAGACCAAGCCAACGCGGCCAAGGGGGAAAGCGGTAGCCAGTCAACCCAATTGGCTATCAAACCCAGCATAAACAGGTTGATCGCCACGGCGGCGGCCACAAAAGAGTACAGCAACAGACCCAGCTTCCACACTGGCCAACGGCTCTCAGTGGCTGGTGCCTTCAGAGAAGGTGATTTTGTTCCAAACATTGTATTTCCCGGATGGTTTGCGCATCGGCAGGCGGGTGATTTCCAACAAGCTGATTGCGTCGTAGACGATCACAGCCCCATCGTCTTCCCAGACCGATACCAACGCCCGGCTGCCATCGCGGGTGAATTCCACATGCGCCACTGTCGCCCCGGGCACCGGGCGCAGGGTCTTGACGATCTCCAGTGTCTGTTTGTCGATCACATGCATCACGTCCTTGTTCGGGCCAAAGAACACATCGGCCCAGAAGTACGGCGAATTTTCGTGGCTGCGCAGGAAAAACCCGGGGCCGTCCGTCTTGATTGTGTGGATCAGCTCCCAGCTTTCGGTGTCGATCACCGACAGCTTGCCCTCTTTCAGATGCGGGGTCGCCATCACCCGGCGACCCTCCCGTTCCCAACTGATGCCCGATCCCAGATGCGGCAATCCTTCCAGTGGCAATTCGGCGATCTCACGCCCGACATTCAGGTTTACCACCACGCCACGTTTGCCGTCGCGGGCGGCCCCAATCAGATTGCGGTAATTATCCGAGAAAAAGAAATCATCCAGCGGCTCGCTGATTTCAATCCGACGCCGGGCAAACAGGCCCTGACTGGATGCCAGTGCCTCGACCATGCCCTTTTCGCGACTATGCACAAAACCCTCGTAAACCGGGTCGGCGTTGGGATCGGTGGCCACCTCCCAGATTTCCGGCGCGTCTTTCAGCGCCAGAATAAAGCTTTTGCGTTGCGGCGCCTGATACACTGCCGACACTCGCGACTTGGTGCCATCCTTGGCGATAACAGGCATCACCCCGGCGACGCTCAGATCATCGGTGGACAGAATCGTCAGACTCATCGGTAGGTAATTGGACACTGCCAACCACTTGCCATCATGGCTGATGGCGATGTTGCGACTGTTTTGACCGGCCCGAATGCGACCCACCTGATGCAATGACCACAGATCATATTTCTGCACCCACCCATCGCGCGACATAATAAACACATAGTGCCCATCGGGGCTGAACTTTGGCCCGCCATGCACCGCAAACGGCGTGGCAAACCGGTCCAGAACCGTAAATGTGTCACCATCCAGAACCGACACATGATGATCGCCGGTTTCCACCACCAGCGTGATGTTCATCGGGTCGGCCTGCCAAACCGGCGCATCGGCGGGCACATAATCGGCGTCCAAACGACGGCTGGCCATTATCTGCGGCTCGCCCCAGTCGGGCACCACATCCAGCGGGGTCTTCAGAAATTCGGTCAGCGCCGCAATCTGCGCCTCATCCAAATTGCCCGCAAATCCCGGCATCTGCGTTGCAACCCGCCCTTCGGTGATCACATGCGCCACTTTCGGCCCCCGCATCCGCCGCAATGTCTGAGGAATCAACGCAGGTCCAATTCCACCCAGCCGATCCATCCCATGACAAGACGCGCAAAACTCGGAATAATCCCGCGCCGGATCCGCTTCAGCCTCGCCCATAAAAAGCAGGCTAACTAAAACAACCATCCCAAAGCTTCGGCACCCCGCCAATATCTTTTTCTGACCATAAATATCCCCGCCGGAGGCTCCCACACCTACCCCAAACGCACCGCCCCTAAACCGGGCGCGCCCGGTATTAATAAAACCGATGCGCCGGGTCATGGCTCTTCCCCCTGAATGGCGTGACTTCCAACCGCTCCGCATCGGCCACGCCGATCTCGGTATTACTCAGATAACAGGCCGGATCCTCGGCCCAAGGGTCACCCGTCAGCTGCAGCGCCCGAATGCGGGTATTGCCACCACACACATCGCGCAGAGAGCACGCCCCACAACGCCCTTTCAGCGGCCGGGGCCGGGTGCGCAATTGCGCCAGCATCGGGTCATCCCCGGTCCATAACTGCGAAAACGGCACCTGTTTGACGTTCCCCACCGTGTAATCTGACCAATAGGTATCGGGATGCACATTGCCCAGCGTGTCGATATTGGCGACCCCCAGACCGGACGAATTACCACCCCAGGCCACCAGATGATCGCGCAGATGCGCCACAATACCCGCGTCAAACCGATCCTGCGCCCATTGCAGGAAATACCCCGCATCCGCGTCGTTATTGCCGGTCACGATATCCAACGGCTGGCCGCCACTGGCCGCAATCCAGGCGCGTTCCAGTAACACATCCAGCGCCGCACGGGTGCGCAGATGCGCCGCATCCTCGCCGCGGTTCTTATCGCCGCGTCCGGCATAAACCAGATGCGACAGGTAAAACTTGTCGACGCCTTCGTCATCACATAGCCGCAGCAAATCCGGCAGATGCTGGTGATTGGCCTCGGTCAACGTAAACCGCAACCCCACCTTGATGCCGCGCTGCTTGCATTCACGAACCCCGCGCAACGCGTCGGCAAAGGCACCGTCAACGCCGCGAAACCAGTCGTTGGTGGCACCAATGCCGTCAATAGAGATTCCCACGTAATCAAACCCGACCCCGGCAACCCTATCGGCCATTTCACCATGGATTTTTGTGCCATTGGTCGACAATGCCAGCATCCGCACCAGTTTTCGTGCCCGAGTCGCAATATCAAACAAATCCCTGCGGTCCAGCGGCTCCCCTCCCGAGAGGATCAAGGCCGGGACGCAAAACCCGCCAAGATCCTCCAGGGTTTCCATGGCTTGCTCATGGCTGAGCTCTCCAGGGAAATCGACATCCGCCGAGACGGTGTAACAATGGCGGCATTTCAGATTGCAGCGTCGGGTCAGGTTCCAGATCACCACCGGCTTCACTGGGCCAGCCCCGCGTTTGCGTACCGGAGTCGGGGTGACCAGTTGCTGCATATATTCTGTCAGGCGAAACATCTGCTTACTTCCTGCTGTTCAACCGAAGACCGGTCTTCTTCAAAATGCGGGTGGAATAGAGGATATCGCTGCTGCGGCACTCTGCCCCCAGAATCGCGGCGATCCGCCCGCGCTTTTCCTCAACCTCGTCGTGGGTCGCGCCATGCACCATGGCAAACAGATTATACGGCCAGTCGGGCAGGGCGCGCGGGCGTTCATAACAATGGGTGACATAGGGCAAGGCGCCAATCTGCGCCCCCTGCGCGGCGATCCGGCCATCGGCGACATCCCACACCGTCATGCCGTTAAAGACCATCCCCAGCTTGTAATGGTTGGGCGCGGCGGCGATGCGGCGGATCACGCCGCGTGCCTTCATGTCTGCCAACCGGTCCAGCAGCGCGGGCTCTGTCAGCCCTAGATCGGTTGCGATGGCGGCATAGGGTGCGCGCACCAGAGGCAGGCCGCCCTGCAGCGCCTGGATGATCTGTCGCTCTGTGATATCTGGCGTCATGCGGCCACCCGGAACCCAACAAAAAACTCTTGCAGCTTGGGAAACCGAAGCACTTGCAACCCGGTCTCCAGCTCTATCGCGTCAGCGGTTTCGGTAATGCCTTCGGGCGTTTCGGTTGCCAGAACAAACCACATGTTCAGCCGGTGACTGCGTTGATAATTATGCGCCACCTCGCCATGTGCATTGACTTTGGTCAGGACGGTTTCGAAATCTTCCTCTGGCACCGCCATAGCGCACAGACAAAACGCGCCACCCATCGCCGCCGCGTCGAAAAACGGGCCAAAGCGGGTGATGAAACCGTCATCCTTCAACCGTTGAACCCGCGCTAACAGCGTGTCCTGGTCTATGCGCATCTCGTTTGCCAGGACAGCAAACGGGGCCGAGACCAGCGGCAAGTCGTCCTGCAACCGGTTCAGGATACTGCGGTCAAGATCGTCCAGATCGCTCATGCTGCCGCCCCCGGTGACAGGGAAATCAGCGCGCCGGTCTGTTTGAAACAGCGGGTCGAAAACAGCACTTTGTGGGCCAGGTCGCCAAGGCCGGGCAGGGCACGGGCCTTTTCCAGAACCTCGTGCGCCTCGCGGCGGCTGCGGGCGTGGATCATGTTATACAGGCGGTAAGGCCAGATGCCATTCACGGGCCGACGCTCATAGCACAAAGTTACCCCGTCAAGGGCGGCAAGTGCCGGGCCCGCCTGATCAACCTGCCCTTCCGGGATGTCCCAGACCACCATGGCATTGGCGCTCCACCCCAATGCACGATGCCGCACGATCACGCCCAGACGCGATATGATGCCAGCCGCTTGCAAGGTCTTGATCCGGTCGGTGATTTCGACCTCTGGGCGGTTCAGCATGGTGGCAATCCTGGCATAGGGGCGCGGCGCGATGGGCAAGCCGCTGGTCAGTTGCTGCAACAGCGCGCGGTCGCCGGGGCGCATGGCGGCACAGTCTACGGGGCCGGGCACGGTTGGCTTGGCACGCGCTCCGGTCATCCGGAACCCAAGGTCGATGTTGAATGGGCGCAGCAACCGCAGATCCAGCACATTCAGCCCGGTTTGCAGGGCGATTTCGGTCAGCGTGGCGTCAACATGGCGGCGATCCGGACCAGTGGCGACAAACCACAGGTTCCAGCGGTTTTCGCGTTGATAACTGTGGTTGATCCCGGGTTGGGCGCTGATGATCGCGGCAATCTCGTCGACCCTGTCAATGGGGGCGGCGATGGCGGCCAGGGTGCTGGCGGACACAGTATTGGGCGCGCAGGTGGCGCCGACACGCGACACCCGCCCGGCGGCGGTCATTTTTTGCAGACGGGCGATGACGTCGGATTCGTCCAGCCGCAATTGATCGGCGATCACCGCATAAGGCCGGTTGCAGATCGGGAAATCGCGCTGCCAGTCATCCAGCAAGGCAAGGTCGGTCTGGTCGGATATTATTTGCATGCCTTACAGCCCCGTCTTGTGTGCGCGTGCGGTAAAGAAGATGCCGGATGGACTGTCGGCGTCTAATTCCTGCAGTTTTTCAAAGGTTTGCGTGTCATAAACCATCACCTTTCCGGCGTCGCGTACCGAAATCCAGACCTCGTGACCGCGCGGGGTGAATTCCATGTGCAGCGCGGCGGGGCCGGGTTTGAATTCGTGGATCACCTGTTTGGACAGCGTGTCGATCACCTGAATGGTGTCGTTCAGCGGATGGGCAAAATTGACCCAGACCTGACGGCCATCGGGGCGGGCAATGGCAAAGACCGGCTGGCCGTGGGTCTGCGTGCGCGCGGTTTCGTGGAAATCGCGCGCGTCGATCCACAGCACCTCGTGATGGCCAACGGCGGGCAGGACAAATTCGTCGCCCGCCTGCGCCCAGCCTTCCAGGTGTGGCATCTTGTAGACCGGCATGTCCTGCTGGCCACGCCCGTATCCGGGCAGAACGCGAATCGGTTCGGGGGCCTTTGCCCACAGATCCAGCGCGGTCAGGCCGTCTTCACCAAACAATCCGGTGATGTAGGTTCGCCCATTGCCGGTGATCAGCGCGTCATAGGGGTTTTTGCCGATCTCGGTGATTTTGGTGATCTTCAGATCACCCGACAGATCGGCAATCCAGGTTTCGCCACTGTCCCACATGGTAAACACAAATCGCCGACCGGGGGCATCAACCAGCCCGATGGTTTTGGAACCGGTGGGGATATCGGCTACCATGTCCAAGGTGTCAGCATCAAATATCCGCACCCCGCCGGGTTCGTAATTCGACACCGCCACCAGCGTGCCGTCATCGGAAATCGCGCCGCCAATGGCATTGCCCGCCTG
>JGI24025J20009_10001803_pt1 | contig 15906 bp, 20 predicted proteins | sample Cruoilmetagenom3_FD_20009 | JGI IMG/M metagenome (IMG submission 20009)
GCTTCTCCTTTCTTCCTCCATGTTCAACAATTTTCGGGTTTTTGGTGCAAATCTTTTTTCGTCCATGCGCGGAGATATTCGTTGCCTGTTTTTCGGGTATATCCGTATTTAGCACAGATTTCAGCCCTCGGTTTTGAACTCAAAATGAGTTCACGAACCATCTCATATCTTTTTTGAAGCGGATTTTTCAGATTTATCTCGAAAGCTCTTCCCTTTTCCCCTTCTACTTTTAAGGCGTTCATAGATGCCACCAATATTTTTGTGCGTGTTTGGGAAATATTTGATTACGTGGAAATCCCTGTACCCCCTTTATTTCTATCGGTTTCGTTATCATAAAGCTTTACCTCATCATTGTGCGTAATTCGTTTAATTTAATACATAGATAGCTTTCCATTAACCTCCTTCCGTTTAACGGTTTGCGGCTAAAAGGAGTTGCCGATGTCCTGATGCGCGAATGCGAAACCAAGCGCGAACACCCAGTTATCCGAATATATGGCGAATATTAAGCGTTATCTTTTTCCTTTTCTTTTTCCTCCAGTATTTTTTTAGCTTCCTTTAAATCGATTCTTGCCTTATGGCCATGTTGTTCTAATAAATGAAGCAGATTGCTACCATTTAGGAGTTGTAATGGTTTTCCCTTAGCAAACTTATAAGCATCAGGACCATAATCAGCAGTTGTAACAAGAATTCCTTTATTGGCACCCTCATTAACAACGGTACCGTACAAATCCCGAACGGCTGCGACCCCCACCACATTTGTATATCTTTTTGCTTGAACCACAATTTTACCACCCCTGAGGGGATCGGGGTCAAAAATAACTGCATCCACACCACCATCTCTACTTGCACGTGTGACTCTAACCTCTCCTCCAGTTGCGGAAAACGCTTTTTCAAACAATTCTCTGATTAAATGCTCGAAATCTTCCCAGTCCATTGCTGCTAAATTAAATCCCTCATCAATATTGTCCGCAACATCATAGGAGGAGACAAAACGTTTATCTACACGGTCAATTTTAAGAATTGGGGCAATTGGGACAAGGCTATGCAATTTAGAACTTCCAACACCTTTCAATTTTTTAAAAGCCGATTTAGGATCAACCAATTCCAAATTTATTTCTAAGAATTCATCTTTATTGGCTTGAACAGATAAAACACAGGCATTGATCTCTTTTCCTGTTGCTGGATCTGTGGATCTAACATAACCATTAAAAACAATAGAAGATAAAGCTTCGACATTGTCAGCTTCATAGAGTTCATGAATTGTTCGTAAAGCAATTTGATAAAGAATACTATCATATAATTCGTTAAGTTGAGATTGAGATATGTACTTTTCTACAAATTCATCACGGCTTTGAACATACTTAACTTCTTTTACTGTTGGAATTTGATCAAAAGGTGGTAATTGATAATCCACTAGTAGCAGATTATTTTCCGGGTTATAGTCTATATCGTATTCTTGCGGAAAGTAGTCAGGATAATCAGAATTCCCAAGAACCAGTTCACAGTAATCGAATATTGCATCAGAATCTTTTTGGAAATATTTTTTCTTTTTTGTATCAATAACTTTGTTTGTTTCTTTTCGTTTCCTTAAAAACTCTTGTCGTCGTAATTCCCATTCTTTGATGTTTTTCTTATCTTGCATTTCAATTTCTTCTAATTTCTTTTTATAGTTTTCTGAGACTATTTTATTACGATTCAAGATGTCTGCTTTTTTTGCTTCCCATTTTTTGATGGTTTGCTCGTATTGCATTTCAATTTCTTCTAATTTCTTTTTATAGTTTTTTAAGTTTATTCTATTACGATTCAAGATGTCTGCCTTTTCTTCTTCCCATTTCTCTAATTCTATTTTATTACGATTCAAGATGTCTGCTTTTTTTGCTTCCCATTTTTTGATAGCTTGCTCGTATTGCATTTCAATTTCTTCTAATTTCTTTTTATAGTTTTTTAAGTTTATTCTATTGCGATTCAAGATGTCTGCCTTTTCTTCTTCCCATTTCTCTAATTCTATTTTATTACGATTCAAGATGTCTGCCTTTTCTTCTTCCCATTTTTCTAAATCTTGGTGATATTCCCAGAGAGCAAGTTTCTTCCTTTTTTCACGATTTTTTTTAGAAAACGAGTCTAGGAAACCATACTTAGGTTGATATTTTCTATCTTCAGGATCGGGCGGTGGTGGAATTGAGAGGTCTTTAGGTTTTTTTTGGAATTGAGAGGTCTTTAGGTTTTTTTGGAATTTTTGGGTCTTTTTCAGGAGATGGTGGAATTGAGAGGTCTTTAGGTTTTTTTGGAATTGAGAACTCTTTAGGGAGTTTTGGAATTTTTGGGTCTTTAGGTTTTTCTGGAATTGAGAACTCTTTAGGTTTTTTTAGAGATGGTTTTTGGGGTTTAGGATCAGAGAATTTATCCTTATTTTTTAATGATGCCCAATCAATCGCTATAGTGTATTTTAAAATATTTCCGAGTTTTTCCAGCTCTAATAGTGCTTCAGAGGTTTGATCTTTTGCAAGTGAAAGTTTTTCTTTTTTCTCCCACATTTCATCCCATTGGCGCATTTTTGCTTCTGCTTTCTGCTCAACGATAGATTTATCCTCCCCTCTAATAACTTGAATTTTATTTAATTCCGTGTGCCAAACTTTAATCTCATAACGACTTAATCCTCCTGCTGTGTAAGTAACCGTGGTACCATATCTTTTGCTTCTCTGACTTGCCATGATTCATCCCCCGTGTTTAAGATAGTCAATCAAATTTTATATAAATATGATGGAATATTAGATTGTTAGTGGCAATAATTTATACTTATGAAAACCGCCAGATTTTCGGATACCGTTTCCGGCATCATCGGACGTTTTGCGTTCCCGGCTCTGCCGGGATTGGTACGTCTACATGCAACGCATGAAGCGTGACAAAGCAAAATGTGCCGCAGGCCAAGCCCTTTGGGTGAAGCCGATATGCCGTGTTATATGCTGAAAGCGCGCTCTTATTATTTTTCTTTGAGTTCTTTGTTATTTACATCGAAATAATAATCCCTAACATCATTTTCATTCTTCTCTATCAAATCTCTTTGATAAAATTTAACAAGAGGACCAGATTTTCGATCTAATTTTAGTGACACAGCAAAACCATACTTATATTTTAAATTTGATTTTAACAACCCTATAATTTTATCTTTATCTGCTTTTATGCAGTAATTCTTTTTTATCTCAAGGACACAAAGATTATTTTCTTCTTCATCATCTCTTTTGTGTATAATTATATCAGGACGAATATTTTTTCCTTTTATAGATTTTTTTGGACCTCCCGTTTTAGTAATTTTATTATATTCTAGGTCTACAAAATATTTTTCATCTTTAAAATCAGTATTCGCATCTAAAGATTTTTTAATATAAACTGCAATTACATGATTAATGCATTCTTCTTTCAATTTTGCATCTAGAATTATTTTATCAATAGAGAAAAGATTATTTAAAGCATCTTCAATTATTTTTACTATAATTTGCTCTGTTGATTGATTCATTTTAAACACCAAAATTTCTCATCAAGAGATTATCTTAACTATAGCACGCTTTTTGCATATAACTTCGGTATATCTGCAGCGCTTCGTATATCCTTCCGTTTTTGAAGTATATCCGTAATATTGCGTATATCCTCCTTATTGATGCATGCCTCAAATTATTCCCACCTACACCATCCCAAACCCTTCCAACACCTTCCGTAACTTCTCCACGTTCGCTTCGCTTAAGGCGCCCAGCGGCAATCTGACATGCCCGGCAGGTAATCCCATCAGCTCCGCGGCTTTCTTCACCGGTATTGGGTTAGTTTCCAAGAACATCGCATCAAAGAGCGGATAGAGCTTGAGACAAATCTCTTTCGCTTTCTCGACATCGCCGTTAAACATCGCATTCACCATCTCGGACATGGGTTTCGGCGCGATGTTCGCCGCGACCGAGATCACACCTTTACCGCCCAAGCTCATTATGGGCAGTGTGAGGAAATCATCGCCTGCAATTACCGTGAAGTCCAAACCTTGCTCCTTTGCCTTCTGAACAATCGTACCTACCTGTTTCAAATCGCCCGAAGCCTCTTTCACACCCTTTATATTCGCCACTTCGGCTGCAAGCTCTACCTGAGTTGCGGCACTTATATTCTGGCCAGTTCGTGACGGTATATTATACAAAATCAATGGTATGTCCACGGCATCGCCAATCCGCGCGAAATGCTGCTTCAAACCCTTTACATTCGGTTTGTTGTAATACGGCGTTATCAAAAGACTGCCGGCAGCGCCGGCATCTTCCGCATATCTCGTGAATTCAACCGCTTCCTTTGTGTTGTTCGACCCCGTACCTGCAATCACCGGCACCGTTGAGCAGTCCACCACCACGTCTATTACTTCCTCATGCTCTTTATGAGATAGCGTTGCGGATTCACCGGTTGTGCCACAGGGGACTATCCCCGCTACACCGCCCTCGACCATAAACTCCACAAGTCGTCTCAAACCTTCTTCATCTACTCCGTCACTCTTCGTAAAAGGTGTTATTAGCGCAGGGTAAACACCCTCTATCGCGAACATCTCACTCCTTACTCTCCTTCTCCTTATTCTCCTTCACCTTTTTATGCGTTATATATCCCGCTATTCTATTTCTTACGCCCTTACTCTCTACATTCGTGTACTCTTCCACGATCTTCTTGTTAACGTCAAAGTCATCGGTGACGTCCGGCACTTCCTTCAGCAATTGCTTTCCCAAACTCTTTATATACGTCGGTTTAATCGCGCCCACAGTTAATTAATCACTCTCTCCCCTCATTTATTTATTTTCACTCTCTTCTCTCCATCCCTCTATCTATCTCAACGCTCTTCGTTCTCATGCTACTCACGCCAATCATCACAAATAATGCACCAAAGAACAACACAACGAGGGGAATAACTCCTAACAGAACCGCCAGTACTTTATCAAGGAAATACCATATCCCCACCATACCTGAGGCAACTAATATCACTCCAAACAAAAGCTCTTGAAGACTTCTCATCGTTAATCGCATCCTCGTTCTTCTGCTTACCCCCTCATAATCACTTCGGCAGTTTCAGGTTTGTATTTCCAATCCGCCGGTAGGACCTTCTCTCTTCTGTAATACTTCACAAGCCTTCGTATCTTGGATTCCGCTAATTGTAACGCTCTTTTATTGTGAATGTCCCTCTTATTCACTCCAAGATGCTTTCTCAGTCTCAGCGCTTTTCGCATCAAATTCTGGAGGTCTTCCGGTAGCTTACTCGCGCTGTCCCGCTCTTTTAAAATTCTCGTTGTCTTCTTCCCCGTGACCAGTGCAATGCTGGGCACACCGTAGTTGTCCCTCATAAGTATCCCTATTGCACTTGTCGCCAGCCCCTGATTGTGCAGGTCAACCACTTTGTTCTCCACTTCTTCTGCGGTCATCTCCACCCATTCGGGCGGTTTCCCCATGAGCTTCGAGCTAAAAGGTCTCTTCGAACCTGATTTTCCTCTTCTCCTCGCATACATCCTTGCCATGTTATTTCTCCAAAAGCCCGCTAGCTATGTGCCTTTGCTTACTAATCTTATGTTCACTTCGTATATAAATATTTTAGACCGTTTCTTGCCATTACCTTGATGAGACTGGGGTTCGTTAAAAGCCCATGAAATACAATGGAAGGGTAGTCCATATCTCCTTTCTTTTTTATACGTTGCAATATCTCGCTTTGCGACAGCGTATGAACAATCGTATCGAAGTCCTCATCGCTCATCACACACCGTAACCGGTGAACCTTCAGCCCAAACGCTATTTCCTTCCCTATCTCATTCCGCCATCGTATTTCATAATCATTCAGCACCTTCATATCCCCCGTCAAGCACGCTTGTGCCGCAATCTCTCCCGCTATCTTTCCACATCTCATCCCGTAATACGCCCCGCCGCCGGTAATCGGCTTGATTTGAGCTGCCGCATCTCCGACTAACAGTATCCCGGTCTCATTATCTATTTTTACGGTCTTGTACTTTCGCCCTCGCAGACCTGCATTTACCGGAATAGGGATTCTACCAGCAGTACGATTGAATACGGTGCCTTTATATTTCTTTGCTATAACAGGATGCTCCGCCAAATTCCTTTTTAAAAAGAGCAATGGGTTGGATTGTAGCGAAAACCTTTTATCTATGCAGAGACCAATTCGAGCACGGTTATCAGTGCCAAGAGGAATAGTCCACGCGAAGAAGCCCGGTGCAATGGTTTTGCCCACGAAAATCTCCGCAAAATCCCCCGTTTCATATTCGCCCTCTATTTGCACGCAGCTCAGGCTGCTCCGTGCGACGTTGAGCATAGCCGATTGAGCCACGGTGCTCTTCACACCATCAGCGCCAATAACGACCTTTGCCTTTATTTCCTGCGTTCCATTCGCAGTGGCAGTCGTTATCGTCAGCTTTGTCCCCTCTTCTCTTTTCCGTACTGTTCTAACTTTGCTCTTCAAAACGATGTCAGCACCTGCTTTCTGCGCCTCGTTCGCCAATTCCCGGTCAAAGACATTTCGCCTTATGGCAAACGCCCTTTGATCCGGGGATTCAAGCGTCAATTCGTAGGAAGGCGAATGAACAACCGCCCCTTTTATTTCGCAATTTATGAAGAAGTTGCGGTTTCTCAATTCGCTCTCCTCAAGCGCTCTTTTGCTTATAAGCCCCGCGCACTGGACGGGCACACCTATTGCCGCATCCTCCTCTATAATCAGCGTAGAAGCTCCCGCCTTTGCCGCATATTTCGCAGTCATGCAGCCTGCGGGACCGCCACCAACCACGACGACATCATAATCGCGCGTACCCATAACAACTCTCCAATCTTTTTATACTTGAAAAGTTTAATGATTGAAGTGCCTTTGCCGCCAAAGACGAGCGAGCGATGTAGATAGAGATATAACTTTTAAAAGATACGAAAGAAAATGAAAGCGAAGAAGATAATAATAAAGGGGCGGGTTCACGATGTAGGTTACAGACTATTTCTGCTGACCGAGGCAGAAAGCCTGTTCATCGAGAATTTCGATGCGAGAAATATTGTTGTAGATGCTGAACAACATTTGGTCGTCCAGGTCCGTGGACCGGAAGAGAAGATTAACAGATTTGTGGAGTTTGCTCGCTCAAATTACCCTCCTGACGCTTCGGTTCTTGCCGTGGAGGTGGAAGATTATACCGAAGAGGTGAGGAGTATTGAATCCTTCAGGCAGTCTTTTATGGTCTTGCAGATGGCGAAGTTGGCACAGACAGGTGTGGGGATGCTAAAAAAGCAGGACTCGATGCTGGGGAAGCAAGACGTGATGATTGAGAAGCAAGACGTGATGATTGAGAAGCAAGACGTGATGATTGAGAAGCAAGACGTGATGATTGAGAAGCAAGACGTGATGATTGAGAAGCAAGACGAAACGATAAATGTGATACGAGAGGAGAGTGGGAAGACGAGAATGGTGGTGAGTGAAGAAGTTACGGAGATAAAAACGACCCTCCGCAAAGTTAAAGAGAAGGTCGGAATGGTTTGAAATACGAGTTTGAGGTGATGGGAATGAAGTCTAAACAACCGAGGAAACAGAGGAAAGCGAGATATAACGCACCATTGCATATACGGCATAAGTTTATGACTGCGCCGCTATCCGAAGATCTACAGGGTAAATACGGGAAGCGTGGTTTTCCGGTGCGCAAAGGGGATACGGTAAGGGTAATTCGAGGCGATGATAAAGGTAAAGAGGGCAAAGTGAGGTCCGTAGACCTGAAGAAAGAGAAGATAACGCTGGAAGGCGTTGTTGTTGCACGGTCAGATTTGTCAGAAGTGCCGCGACCCATACATCCCTCAAACGTCGTGATAACGAAGTTAGATTTGAAGGACAAGCTAAGGGAAATCGCATTGACGCGATAAGATGAAAATTATTGCCCATCTTGCTACGAAACACCGTGTTGATTTGTGAACGCTTTTACAATTTACATTTTGCAATACTATCCGCTTCGCCCCATCACCTCCTTATGTAGCGCTATCGTCCGCTTTATCGAAGGATGCGATTCCCCCAATTTAGCCTTTAAATCTACTATTGCATCTTCTATGCTCGTTCTTCTCCATCCATCAATCAGATTATCCGCATGCGCTACTATCTTCTCTTCCATCGTCTCCGGCATGAAATCTACGGGAGGTAATCCCACTTTCTTTGCTTCTTCAGCGGTTATTCCCGCGCCGACGTGCCTTTGAATTATTCGCACCAGGTGCTCTTCCAGCCCCAACTCCCGCGCTATCTCTCCACCCACAAACCCATGGTCAATGCCATGCGACCGCGCTCTGCCTATGTCATGCAGCAAAGCGCCTCTAAAAATCAATTCTTCGTCTACCGTGCCATGATGGTGACGAGCAATCTCCAACGCAAGTCCCGCAACCACAATACAATGTTTGATAACCCCTTCGTCACAGCCAACCGCTCGCAGTAACCCGATGCACTCGCGGCTTATTTTCTCCTTAGTTTCTTCTTCCACTTCTCTAACTCTTTTATCTGCTTCCCTAACTCTTTTACCAAATTACTATTATCAAAATATTCAAAATTCGATTCGCATTCCTCGCACCAGAAGTCCTCTTCCGCTGCTTCTTCAAATAAAATACGCTGACAGTGGCATCGGTAAAACTCTCCGTTTCGTTCGTATTTGAGCTCCTCTCGTAATCTACGTAACGCTATATCCGCCTCCTCCTCCATCATTTTCTTGATGTTGTCATGGTTAAAGCTCCACCAATAGGTAATCCAGCCGGTGTTATCATCACGTTCAGTCCGATATTCCGCTATCCTGCTCTTATACAACACGTACAGAACCTTTCTTACCGAAGTGAGTTTGGTGTCGCTGAGCTTTGCAATCGTCTCATCGGTTATCTCGCCCTCTGGTATATTCTCCATGATCTTCAGCCCGTCTTCCCCCACTATCTTCCCGAAATATTCCCTTACCAAGGGATTATCTATCTCCAACATGATGATCGCTCTCTACCATTATAACTTATAACTTCAGACAAAATAAACTTTCGCAAAATACCCCTCTCATTTTAGAGTGAGACTGCAGAAATAGAAAGCGACCTGATGACTACACGTACACGAACGGGGCTTCTCCTATAAGAATGATAAGCTAAGTTTTCATAGTCCCCGCTCGTGCCGTACGTACGTAATATCTTCGGGCGGTATGCTTTTTGTATTCTACGCCTATTTATCACCCAAATACTTTTCGCGTATTTCACCTGCCTTTTCTATTCCTATCTCCACCATCTCAACTATCTCTTCTTCTTTTAACCCCTCTCTCCCGCTCTTCTGCATTCCTGATACCGTGCCATCGGCATTAGAAATCACCGTTAACCTGCTGGTGGCTGCGTTCTCTTCATGCAAGTTCGGGTCCACCAGGATATTCTCCCCGATTTTTACCATTGTTACCGCCACCGGCGTATCCCGTATTGACAAGGTATCTTCCCCCGTTAATCCGTATCTCTCGTTTGGTATGCGGGTATTCAAAAGAGAAGCAATAGCACCCAATGCTGCGGCATCCATCAGGTTACCGTCGTTGTCCAATGCATGTATATCGATAAAAGTCATCCAGACTTTCTCGCCTTCTTCTATGCACAGCTTCTCTAAATCAATCGCTTCTGAGCCTCGAATTCCTCTATCAACTACTCTCGCCAGTTCTACGCTGTTCTCATTTGGCGGCCCCGTCTCGAAATCGGGCGATGCTCCCGGCCGGAGTTCCGTATTTGTCATTAGTACCCCTTTGTTGGGTGTATCAGAGAAAGGTTCACCAATGTCGAGCTTTACGCCCACTAAGACCGAAGTATCTCCCAGCCTCACAAGTGCTGAACCTTCCGCCTTAATTATTATATCCCGCTCCACGCTTATCTCACGGTAATCACGAAATCCTCTACCATCTACCCTCTTTCCGCTTTCTATCAAATCGTACACGTAATCCTTCCGTATATCCTCCATAACTTCAATGCCCATTTCTACTCCTCACCTCCGCCTATACTTTCACTGTACTTCTCTATTAACGCCGTTCTTTGCAGCTCGTATATCTCGCGGCATGCGTTCGTCGCAAGCTTCAGCCCCCGTTCAAACTCGTCTTTAGTAAGACGGCCGTCCATTTGCAACATTGTGATTGTACCCGTTCTCGTAACCATCGCCAGCGGCATATCCGCATCACCGTGATTGTCTTCCGCGGCGTTCAAATCCAATACCACTTCCCCCTCGATTTTACCTACCGCAACTGAAGAAACGAGATCTCTCATTGGTATCCCCGCGTCTGCAAGAGCGACTGAAGCTGCGTTGATGCCCGCTGTTCTCGTCCCAGCATCCGACTGGAGTAACTCCACGTAGATGTCTATCGCCGTCTTTGGATAATGCTCTTTCAGAATAACGGGCTCAATAGCTTCTCTGCTCACCTTTGAAATCTCCACGCTCCTTCTGTCCGGTCCCGGACGCTTTCGCTCATCCACGGAAAACGGCGCCATATTGTACCGATAGTTAACCACAGCCGTTTTTGCATTTTGCAAGTGCCGCGGATGCATCTCTCTCGGCCCGTAAACCGCAGCAAGCGCTTTATTATTCCCCATCTCGAAGTAACATGACCCATCAGCCCGTTTTAACACACCAACTTCTATCTTCATGGGTCTGAGTTCTTCAAAACCTCGTCCATCTAATCTCTTTCCATCTTTTATAAGTTCTATACCTTCTTCTTTCATCCTTATTTATTCTCCATTCTCTTCTCTCTTCTTTTTACAAGACTGATCTAAAAAATGTGCCACTCTATCTGTTAATCCCGACGTATGAGCCTCGTTATCAATCATCAGTACTGCTTGTAATGCGAGGTTCATATTCTCTTCTCGGCCTTTTATCCATATACGACCGTTCTTTGCGATGAATATAAAGCAATTGCATTTCTCCTTCAGCATTTTTATCATCGAACCACTCCTTCCTATGACTCGTGGCACCTTAGTATGCAATATCTCTACCAATCGCCCCTGGTCTCCGATCCTAAAATCGTCCCTCAAGGCCAAATCTACTCGCATCAGGGCGTCCACATTCAGCACCTTCGCTACAATCAAATCGCCCAAATCCAGATAGTTGCTCATGCTGCCAAAATCCATCCTTCTCTCAGTACCCCGTGCAAATTCTGACGTGTGTAATCGAGCTTCATAAGGAGAAGCGATATCCACGATCCAATAAGGAAACGAAATCTCAATTATTTTTCCTATCACGATGTCCCCATTCGTTGGCACATACTTCCCCGTAAGCGCCACAACTTTTATCTCTCCTTTATCGTGCACTATGCCATATTTCATCGCGTAAACCTTACCGTCCTCAACGTACGTCCCATCGCCTGCACGAGCCACCTCTTCAGAAATAAAATCCCCTGGAACTACAACTTTATACATGGTATTTATCTCATCTCACTCCACTTCATCTCATTCACTTCACGATCTTCGTTTCTGCCTCTCCCTTTGTTATACTGTTCAAAAAAGAGAAAAGTTCGTCTCTCATCCCCGCAGGCACTTTCACCACCGCTATGAACGACCCATCTTTTTGCCACTCTTCTTTCATCACATCGAAATGCCTTTTTAGCTCGTATACCTGTCCCGTATACATCGCCGGGATCTTTATCGCTATCTTGGTCTCCTCAATTTTTATCGGAATTATCGGTCGTAGTGCCTTTATTGTCTCATTTACCAACTCGTCTACGCTCTTAAACGGGTCAATGTGCACCTTAGCCTCGTTCATCGCAATCTCGATTCTTGTGGGCGGATGAGGTGTGTGCGTCTGAGGATTTATAGTGATCTGAGCAATCCGCTCTACTACCATCTTCCTCTTCTCCTCAATCTTTTTTCGCCTCTGGTCTGTGGTAAGCTGCAACTCGCCTTCTTTTATTATCTTTTCCGCTATTTCACTTACATCGGCGGTAGAGAAAACATCCATCAAATCCTCCTCTGTTGCTTTTTTGCCTTTCGACGCATCGACAAATATCTCATCCGCTGCTAAGACATCTTCTATATCCGCTTTAGCACCGCTTTTGATCAGGTCAGCCCCTTCAGGATCAACGAGGATCTCAAAAATCTTCTTCCCGTGCTTGTACCGTGCTACTACTGCCCTGTCCAAACTCACCATTTCATTTATTTATCCTTCACTCTCGGCTTCGCTTTCCGCCTTCTCTATCACTTTCTTTATATACGGCTCCAGCTCTTCTGCTTTTAAAATCCTGAACTGCTTCTTTTCCGCCTCCGCGAGACCCGCATCCACCGTTGTTATGTCAAGCTTCCCTTCCGTTACTTTGTACAAGGCTTCCAAACCAAGCATTACGGCATCCTCAAGTACGAGGTCCTCTTTATACTGCTGCTCAAGTAGCTCGGTTACCATGCTCCTTCCAGAGCCGATCGCAGTTGCTTTGTATTCAAGTAATGCACCGCTCGGATCGGTCTCAAAGAGATAATTGCTACCATTATAAACACCTGCAATCAATAACGCAGTGCCAAAAGGTCTAAGTCCACCAATTTGTGTGTATGCTTGCTTAAAATCGCATATCTTCTTCGCTAAGGTTCCTATATCTATCGGCTCGTCATACACGATTTTGTTTATTTGCGCTTCGAGCCGACCCCGGTCTATCAGCACCCGTGCGTCTGCGACCAATCCCGAAGTTGCAGCACCTATGTGATCGTCTAATTGAAATATCTTCTCCACAGAGCCGCCTTCCAATAACCCGGAGGTCAACCTCTTGTCCACCAAGAGCGCAACGCCATTTTGTGCTTTTATTCCTATAGCGGTGGTTCCTCTTTTCACCGCTTCTCGTGCGTATTCTACCTGAAACAACCTTCCATCAGGGCTGAAGACTGTTATTGCCCGATCATAACCCATTTGTGGCATCATTTGCATTCATATCACCTTTTTTCCTTTCTCCTATTCATATATGCATGGACTCGACGGGATTTGAACCCGTGGCTTCCTCCTCGCGAAGGAGGCACTCTTCCACTGAGCTACGAGCCCCGCCCACTTTTCTCCACAATCTTATGTTTAATAATAAAGAGAACAATAAATAACTAATTAAGTTAGTTTTGCAGATTTAAGGAGCTTGGGCATCAATGGAACTTTTATCTTCACCGTTTATATTGGGAGCATCTCTGGTAGGAATAGGATTTCTGACGGGTCTGAGCGGAGCTTTGATACCCGGACCCATGCTTGCTTTTGTCGTTTCCGATACTTTAAAGAAAGGAGCGTCATCCGGGCCTCTTACCGTGCTTGGTCACATCTCCGTGGAATTATTACTAATTGCAGCACTCGTTTTGGGGCTTGGATTGACCGGCTATTTCCTCCAGTTCAAATCTTTAATATATGTAATTGGCGGGATTGCACTCGTTTTAATGTCGCTATTGGGTGTTAAAGAGGCAAAAGAGGCGAAATCAAGATCAATGCCGGGAGAAATAGATAGCAAAGTAAGATTGCGAGGAGCAAAGTATGCGTATAACAGTTCGATCCTTGGCGGCGTTCTCTTCACGGCGTTCAATCCCTCTTTTATCCCCTGGTGGATAACCATAGGATACCCGCTACTGCTACAGGGATTTGAATGGCTCGCCCTGACCGGAATAGTTTTAGTTAGCATAGGGCATTTCCTTTCTGATTTTAGCTGGTATTCTTTTATCTCATACTCGTTTGCTAAGGGCACGAATTTCTTCGTTGGCAAGCGATATGAAGTAACGATGCTCGTCTTAACACTCTTTGTAATCTCTTTAGGTGTTTTATTCTTTATTAAAGGTGCAATCGGATTCTTTTGAAGACGAAACGTTAAATAAACGGACTGAGGTCAAATCGCATACCATCCCGTGCTGCTATTACATCTATGCCTGTCTCTTCGCTGAGCTGCTTTGCTATCTCCCAGGGCTTATTTCTGAGCATGGTCATCCCGAAATGTGTGAGTATCGCAACCTTCGGTCTCCCGTTTTCTATAATTCTTTTTGCATCCTGCACGCACAGATGGTCTACGCCCTCCCGCCGTTTGTACATCGCTACGTTCATCACGAGCACGTCTCCGTCATAATACTGCTCCAGGTCATCGAAATAGAGCGTATCAGCAATAAAAGAAACGGTAGTTGCATTTTCACCTCGTACCTTTATGTTAAATCCGTAGGTTTCAACGATGCCGTGCACATGCCGTTTCGGTGTCTGTATCTCGATGTTACCAACCGCATAGCTTCCGCCTTCTTCGAAGACTTCTATCCTATCCAAAAGCCCTTTATAATAGTTCAAAACAACCGCATTGCCCTCGTTTGTCAAAGCATCGTTCGGGCACAGGAGCACTCCCCGCTTCTTGAAGCCCCCTTCGGTCATCGCTTCTATCATTACGTTCACGTCGTTAGAATGGTCTAAATGCTTGTGTGTGAGAATAATCGCGTGTAACCTGGCAGGGTTGAGCTTCGGCTTGCTCGACGTGAATTTCACCAGCGTGCCGGGGCCGGGGTCTATAAGGATATTTGTGCCTTTTAAGCTCAGAACGGTACCCGCAGAGGAGCGAAACTGCGTTATCATGACGAATCTCGCGCCCGCGGTTCCTAGAAACTTTATCTCGGCTTTTTCTTTCCCTGTCATTTCAAAACTTGGTCTTTATTTCTTCACCTGCTTCTTTTTTATTATTATGCTTGCGTTTCCATTCTTCAGTAATTGATTCACACCCGCTCAAACCCTCTGTGCAACCCCCACTTCTTCGCACTATCGAGCGCTGCCCGGTATTCGCTCATTTTTAGCCCCCTGTTCAGTTCCTTATACTCGTATGCCTTGTACATAGGTCTATATTGTAGCATTATATTTACGTATGATTCTTCCGATAATTCTGTAGCAACAAACTCAAAGACTTTCGCAGAGCCTGCTAAGCCATTCGGCAGCACCAGATGCCTTATAAGCAGTCCTCTCACGGCTATTCCCCGTTCGTCCACTTTTAAATCACCAACTTGGCGATGCATCTCCTTCACCGCTTCTTTACACACCGCAAAGTAATCAGGCGCATTGGAGTATTTCTTCGCACTTTCTTCATCGCTATATTTTATATCCGGCATGTAGATGTCCACGATGCCATCCAACAACGCTATGGTGCTCTTCGATTCGTATCCGCCGCAATTGTAAACGAGGGGAATGTGAAGCCCGTTTTCAATTGCTATTTTCAGCGCTTTCACGATTTGCGGTGTAAAATGAGTAGGCGTGACGAAATTAATGTTATGGCAGCCCATTCGTTGCAGTCGGAGCATGCTCAGCGCGAGTTCCTCCTCCGTCATCCTCTGCCCGTGTCCTAAATGGCTGATGTCATAGTTTTGACAGTATAAGCAGCCTAAGTTGCAATTAGTAAGGAATATCGTTCCTGAGCCGTGCGTGCCAACTAACACGTCTTCTTCGCCAAAATGCTGCTGCACGCTGGACACCGTCAGATGGTTATCAGACTTGCAATAGCCCTTTTCGCCTCTGTTTCTGTTGACGCCGCATGCTCGTGGACATAGATTGCACTCGTTTAGCATAGCCATGAGCGTTTCGATCCGATCCTCAAGCTCACCGCTTTCATACGTTTCAAGATAAACTGGTGCAGGCATGGGTATTTTCATGTACAAAAAGTAACAAATAATACCGTAATAAGATTTTTGGAAAAGGCTGGAGAAAGAACCGACAGAAAAAATGACAGAGAAGGGTACGATCATTGCAGTAGCGGGCAAAGGGGGCACGGGCAAAACGGTGATAGCTTCGCTCTTATTGAAATTCCTGACGGAGAACGGGCGAGGAAGAGTGCTTGCGATAGACGCGGACCCTGCAACATGCCTGCCAAGCACATTAGGTGTGACCGTAAAGAAGACAATAGGAGACGTCCGGGAAGAGATCGCATCGCCGTCACAGGT
>JGI24025J20009_10001805_pt1 | contig 15897 bp, 18 predicted proteins | sample Cruoilmetagenom3_FD_20009 | JGI IMG/M metagenome (IMG submission 20009)
AGCAAGCATCCGCGTCACGATCCCATTGCGCCGCAGCGGCTTTGGCTTGCTGCGTGCCGGGTCAAAGCGGTCGAAAAAGAGCGCCGCCAGCAGAGCGATCCCCAACGCCACGCCCACCCAGAGCAGGCGTCCCAGGATGACGTCGGTCGTCCACGCTACGCTCTCCCACTGGAAAGTCTGGATCGGGCCCGCGGCAGGGGAGTAGCCGACCCCAAAGTCCAGACTCTGATCGGGGAAGGCGGCGTGAGCGGCCTGCCCCATACTGGCGCCGATCACCGTCGTCCCAAAGAGGTCGTTGATCGGCTGCTCGATCACGCCCTGGTTGGTAAACGTCGCGCCGCTCAGCGAGACGATGATGGTAACGATGTAGAGCGCAAAGTAGGCGATGTTGCCAAAGCCGCTGCGCAAGAACGGGATGGTCTCAAACAGAACCGCGACGGCGGCCACCAATGCCAGCGTGGGCAGAGCGGCGAACAGGAACGGCGCCACAAGCCCCCACACGTCCAGGCGCAGTACCTCGCCGCGGATAAACTGCATCGCGCCGGCGGCGAAGGCGAACACGGCAATGATCACCGCGAGAAAGAGAAAATTGCTCACTGTCTTGCCCAGCGTGTACAGCGGTTTGCGCAGCGGCGTCGTGGCAATGATCTGGCCCACGCCGGTCTCCCGATCGCGGGAGATACCGTTCTTGACCAGGTAGAAGCCGGGGAGCGAGAGCAGCATCGAACCCAGCAGCGCCACCACGCAGCCGATCCAGGCCGAGTTATAGACCCCCCGGATGTCGCCCAGGTCTACCGTCAACATCCCCGATTCCGCCGGTGGGATGGCGCTGTAGCCGACATAGAGCATGACGCCCAGGGTGATGAGAAAGCTATAGCGCCGCGTGCGCTCCAGAAAATCGGCGCGGATAAGCTGACCGAGGATCCGTAGCCGCTTCATAGATCCTCCTCCCTGCCATCCCCAGCTATAAAGTACAGGTAGGCGTCTTCGAGCGTGGACTCCACCGCTTCGGCCCCATCGCCTGGGGGCCTCTGGGAGACGACGCGGGCGTGAACGCCGTCGCTGCGGCGGGCCGTGCCGCCTACGAGCGCGCGCTGCTTGAGCGCGGGCAGTTCGGCGCTGGGGACCACCATCTCCCACACCTGCCCCTCCACCGCCTGCAGCAGCGTCTGTGGAAGGGCGTGCTTGACCAGGCAGCCCTGCTTGATCAGCGCGATGTCGGTGGCGACGGCTTCCACGTCGGAGACAATGTGCGTGGAGAGGATCACGATCCGCTCGCCGGAAAGATCAGAGAGCAGATTGCGAAAGCGCACCCGCGCCTGGGGATCGAGGCCAGCGGTCGGCTCGTCCACGATTAGCAGTTGCGGATCGTTCAGCAGCGCCTGCGCGATACCAACGCGCTGTTTCATCCCGCCAGAGTAGCCACCCAGCGGACGATTGCGCGCTTCGCCCAGGTTGACCAGGTGCAGCAGTTCGTCAATGCGCCGTCGGGCGGCCTTTCCATCTAGCCCCTTGACGGCGGCCATGTATTCGAGGAACTCGACTGCGTTGAGGTTGGGGTAGACACCAAAATCCTGCGGCAGGTAGCCCAGCACGTCTCGCAGTTCGTCCGGCTTCCGGGCGATGTCCACGCCGTTCCACGTCACTTGGCCCTCGGTAGCCTTGGTGATAGTAGCGAGGATGGTCATCAGTGTGGACTTGCCCGCGCCGTTCGGCCCCAGCAGGCCCAACACGCCTGGGCCGAGTTCCAGGCTAAAGTCGCGCAATCCCCAGACCTTACCATTGTACAGCTTTCCGGCACCTTCGATGACGAGCTTCATACTTACTTCTCCCTTCTGTGCTCTCTGGGACTTTGCGTGGATGGCACATCGGACTGCCGAACTTGTTCGGGCTCATTGCGTCGCACCCCCAACAAGTTGGGGACTCCGGTGGCCTGACCCCGCGAAATCCCAAAGAGCCCCTTTCTGTGAGCTACAAAGTCACAATCATGTACGCTTCCCGAGCGTTGGCGGCGAGCAGAACGGCGATTGCCAGGCCCAATCCGATCCACTGCTCGAGGGTCAGGGAAAACCTCGGCTTGGGGGTAACAGGCTCATAAGTTGGTGGGACAAGCCGCCTGACTTCATACAAGTTGATTGAGTAAGTGGCGGCAGCCACAAGCGTAAATGCGGCCATTTCGTATAACCCCGTGCGCCCGAACACAGCCAGGGATGGCGCCATCCGCTCTGGCATGGGAATGGAGAAGGAGTTGGTGCCAAGGAAGGCGGCGTATAGTGTGAGCCAGGCCAGAGGGATGATGTATCCCAAGGGGAAGCCTCTGTATTGATATATGCGGTTGGACAGCACAATCAGTGATCCCGCCACTAGATTCAGGGCCACGATGCGCAGCCACTCGGCGAGGAAGCTGCCGGCAGCCTCATCTCCGGCCAATATCGCACTCCCAGTGCGACCGCGCAGCACAGCTTCCGGTAGGAAGTAGTAGCTCAGTGTCCATGCCAACGTGAACAGGACAGCGCCAAGCCCAAGCAGCGCCAGGAATCGGGCGTACAACCTCTCGTGACAAAGAAAGCGTTTCATCGTAAAGTCTCCTTTTGAAGAGTTTCTCAAGCCGTAGCCGGAACGCTTCGACCGTCCGGAAACTCCAACTCCTGGTTTCCGGGAAGGTAACGTGTGTGATTACTCGTCAGAATCTGTCTTGTGACGCCCTTGCGCATCTAGCGACCAAGCTCACTGGCGGGGATTCGGCTGGCGCTCCATCCCCGCCAGTGCAGTGCCTTGTTATGTGCTCCGGTGGGTGCCGAAATACTGTTTTCTCCTGAGAACGAGATAGACCGCTACAGTTAAAGGCCAAGTGAGATTGCCGATAAGCGAGGGAACCTTACCTACAAGGAGGGGAGGGACAATTAGAAGGTAGCAAACGTAAATCAAGGTGAGCCAATAGCCCCATGAGGTCATCTTGGAAAGCCCGATCGCAACAAGGGCGCCCACTATGCAACCCAGGATCAAGATCGGAAATCCCGCAAGAGCAGGCACGCCATGCACGTTGGCAATCTGGATACCAACTTCCTCGCTATTAAAGAACATCGCAACAATCAAAGCGACTACACCTAGACAGTAGGAGCCTGAAATCAACACAAGCCCCAACAATGGTCGTTTTCGCGGTTCCATTACTTTATCTCCTTCCATGCGCATCTATCACGGCACCTATCACCAGGCCCACCATAGCGCCGATAACGCAACCCCACGCCAGGTTCTCGAACAGCAGCGGACCCAAGATCATGCCGATGGCGGCTCCGATCGCCAAACCTGATCCCGCGTAATACGCGGTCTTAAGGGATCTATCTCCCTTGCTCGAATTCGTGTCCATCGTTTGCCTCCTTTGGCATTGTTTACAGTTTGCTTCCGTGTTTGATTTTTCATTCTTCGGTCGGTTTTCAATGATTGACATATCGCTAGGCAGCAGAGTTTCTCCGGGTCCTCATGGAGGCTCCGGAAACTTCAGCAAATCCTAGAACTCCAGCCGAGAAAGCTTCCAAAGAGCCGCGGCAATAAACCCGATAGACCATATCGCGGTCATAAGGATCGGCATGAAAGCGGTGGCGAATGGAAGCGGTATCTGTATGACCAAGGCAGGGAGGATGTTTGGCAGAGACCATGGCGTGATCAAGCCGAGTCTGCCAATAATGTTGAGTAGCAGCATTCCCCCAAAAAGCGAGCCCATCGCAACGCCGAGCACCTGCCTCCTGGTCTTGGCAAACACACCCAGCACCAGTGTGAGCGTCAGGTAGAAAAACGTATGCAGCGTCAGTCCGCCGACACCGACCAGAAAGGGCAGTAGCGGTAAAGGATCGCCATTCGCAAGCCAGAATAGCCCGTAGGTGACAGTGCTCTGAAACCCAATCATGACTGCAAATATCCCGATGGAATGGGCGACCATTTTTGCCAGAAAGTAGGCAGGGCGGGCTACGGGTTTCGAAAGGATCCATTCCGTGATGCCGGACTGCCTCTCGCCAACCACTTCTCCCTGCACCAGAATGACTGTGCCGATTGCCAGCGCGGTGGCTCCCATCTGAAAGAAAGCCGGGATGCCCATAGAAATAGGATCCATTGCACCGGCATTGTCATCCTGTGTCACTTGCATAACCGCAGGCGTAACAAACATCACAAGAGTTACCATCCCGTTAAGGATCAGCAGCCATAAACCAGCCTGCGTGAGCCAGCGGCGGGACCCCCACCACTCAAGGTTTTCATTGCGCAACAGGTTCGCAAAGCCGCTGCGCCATCCGCGCTCGTTGACCGGTTGCAACGCGCTATTGCTACTCATTGTTGTCCTCCTTCACGATGCTCAAAAAGACGTCTTCCAGTTCGTATTGCTTGCGCCCGAACTCGGTTACTGTGACACTTTCGTCGGATAGCAGCAGCCGCAGCAGTGTCGCCTCGGCGACTGCTTCGTCGGTCACGCTGACCTGCCACGCGGTCTGGCCCTCAGCGGTCGTCGCCCTGATGCCCGACACCCAAGGCTGGCCCACAACGCGGCCGTGTGCCTGGCTGGGATCACCCTTGATGACCACGGAGTAGACCGTTCCTTCGCTCCCGACCAACAACTCTTCAAGGGGCGCCTGGGCGACGAGTTCGCCGTGATTCACAATGGCGACAGTATCGCTCACCTGCTGCACATCGTCGAGGATGTGGGTGGAGTAGAAGATGGTGGCATACTTGCGCAACCGTTCCATTACCTCGAGCACATCCCGCCGCCCTTGCGGGTCGAGCGAGGCGGCCGGCTCGTCCAGGATCAGCAAATCGGGATAGTTGATCTGCGCCTGCGCGATGCCCAGCCGCTGACGCTCGCCGCCGGAGAAGCCCTTGATCGGGCGATCAGCCTTACCTGCCAGCCCGACCAGCTCAAGCGTTTCGGCGACTCGGGCCTCAATTTCGGCTTTCGGCCCGGTGTAGAAGAAGCGGGCCGTAAAGCGCAGGGTTTCGCGAGCCGTCATGTGCTCGTAATACTGCGGATACTGGGCCAGGTAACCGACACGCTTGCGGATCTCCACACTGTCGCGGCCGATGTCCAGCCCGAATATAGTGCCACCGCCGCTCGTGGGGCGCGTCAGGCCCAGCAAGAGCTTGATGGCGGTGGTTTTGCCGGCGCCGTTCGGCCCCAGGAACCCGAAGATCGAGTGCTTTGGGACTGCAAGGTCGAGCGATTTGAGGGCTTTCACCTCTCCGAAGGACTTGCTCAACCCCCTGGTTTGGATGACAATCTCGTTCGATTGGTTCATGTTGTGCTTTCCTCCCTTCGGGCTCTCGAAAGTCTTCTGCCCGGTCTTGTGCTCCCAGTGTAACACAGAAAACTCCCCGGCGCATCGGCCAACCGGGGAGTCTTGAGCCTGGTCAGGCGGGTAGTCTTTTACCTGGTCAGGTGACCAGGTGCTTCACATCAGACGGGCACGCACCTGGCCTGCCCATGCGCGAATGGCCTCCCAGTCGCGGAAGTCACCCTCTGGCGATCCCATCTTCTTCACCATCAGCCGTAGGAGGAAGGACAGTTTGCTGTAGTCCATCAACCCCGCGAAGAGACCAATGTCCACCGGCTGCACCACCTCGCACACCGGGTCCAGGTAGGCCGCCACTTCGCGGCGGTTCTCCTCCGTGTCCTCACTCAGCGTCAGGCAGACGGTGAAGAGGGCCACCGGAATCTGGCCAAGCGCATCCCTGTGCTTCTCCACGAACTTCATCGCTTCGGGTAACCACTTTCCCACGCGGATGGCGCTGCCGATGATCGCCGCGTCGTATCCGTCCACCCCTTTTAACTTGTCCACAGGGTGTACATCTACCTCGCAGCCGCCCTTGCTTTCAACCACGCGACCGATCTCGGCCGCGACCTCGGCTGTCGAGCCAGCCTTTGTCGCATACGCTATGAGAATCTTCATTTCTGCGCCTACCCTTTCCCTTGCTTGTACGTCACGATGAGATAGATCAACCCGATCTCGAGGAGAATCTGCGCCGACTTGGTGGCCAGCCCAGGAACGCAAAAGAGCACACTCGGTCTTGCAGCGTAGGCGCTGATGAACATCACGATCACCAGTCCGTTGATGACAGCGCCGATCACCCAGAGCCAGCGCTTTCTGGCCAGGATCAAAAGACCGCCGATGACGTAGCACGCGCCCGCAAAGTAGGCGATGCCTGCGGGAGCATCATCGGCCTGCAGATCCCCGGGTTGAAGCACGCCCGCTCCCATGAGAAAGTAAACCAGCGCAGCTAGCAGAGCCAACGTGACGAGACTTAGCAATGTCACTTTCATTGTGTTTTTCCTCCTAAACGCGAATCGTGATACAGTGTCCATTGGCCGATGATGGGCTCGACTTGCCTGGGCGGTTGCCCTACGCAGGTCCCAAGTGACCTCGATAGACCCGATTGGCGTCGTCAACGGTGACGAAGGCCGCCTCGTCTGCCTCGCTCACCAGGGCCATGATGGCCGGGATGTCCCGCCGCTTGACTACGGTGGTGACGACGTTCACCCTGCCGGCCAGCCCTCCCCCGACCATCTCTGTGACCCCGTAGCCGGCCTGGCGCAGAGCCGAGGTGATCTCCTCGCCGTCGCTTTGAGAGATGGCCCTCACGATGCGATGGCGTAGCCCATAGCCAGCTTTTCCTCGATGGCCAGCCCGACCAGAGTGCCGGCGGAGAATCCGCCGCAGTAGCCCAGCACGTTCCCGACGTTGCCCACGTCCTGCAACACCCGGCTGATGGTCAGGAGGTAGATCAGGGACTCGAAGAAGCCGATGGCTGTAGCCAGGCGCTTCTGTCCTCTCATCCCTAGCAGGGTGCGCACCGTGGCCATCGAGACATTGACCAGCCGGGCCAGGAAGATTAGCAAACCCCCTACGACTATTTCCATAGCTCTATCATTCCTCGGTTGATTGATCAGCCTCAGAACATAGGGGCCGATGATCAACAGGCCGATTACAGCAGAGCCGATGGCGCAAATCAACACAGCCCCGGCTGCAACGTCTTTCGCTTTCCGAGCGAGAGGGTGAAATTCGGGAGAGGCAACATCGGCAAGGAACTTGAACGCCGTGTTGAGTGCTTGGGCAGTCCAGACGGCCATGATTGCAAGGATGATCCAGCACCACTCCGATGCGGTGATCCCGAAGAACAAACCGAGGCCACAAACAACGACTGTGGCGACTGCGTGAACCCAGGCATTGTGCTGGGACTTCAACATGGTGAGTATGCCAATGATGGCGTACTTAAAACTGCGGATGCGACCTGTGAATGTGAATGATTTGCTCATATCGGTTGATTGCGGAGCTGCTGGGCTGCCGCCTCTGCCCGTTGCTTGATGCCCAGGAGCGTCTTCCGCTTTGTCCTCCTTTTTTTGTCAGGAAGGATGATACCGCTTCATGTGCGTATTGTCAACCCCCGCCGCCGACCCAACCTTCAATCCTTCAGCGCCGACCACATCCGACGGACCGAGAGCGATTCGCCACTCAGCAGAGTTTGCACGCGGAATAGGCGTGCCATCAGCCAGATCATACCGATCCCTGTGATCAGCAGGAGAATCAGGCTTGCTCCGATCTGCCAGATCGGCACGGTTGTGCTGGTCATGCGCATCAGCATCGCTACCGGCGCAGAGAAGGGAATCACGCTGAGGGCCGCAGCCAAAGGACTGTTGACAACAATCGTTCACCGCCGCCAGCAATCGCTCCGGCGGGTCTCCCTTGCTGACGAAAGCGTCAACCCCGGCATCCAGCGCTGCCTGCCGCGCCTCCTGCCGCCCGCTGAGGGCGATCACTTTCAGACGCGGGCAAAGGTCGCGCAGGGTGGGCAACAATCTATCTACTCCAAGGCCGGGTAACTCCCAGTCGAGCAGCACTACGTCAGGGCAAGTCACCGTCACCCAGTCCAACAATCCCGTGGTATCAACGGCCTCACCCAGGACCTGGATGCCCGGCTGCTGCTCCAACAGCAGCCGCAGTGCCGAACGCACCTTGGATTGATCGTCAGCCAATAGAACGCGCATGTGCCTTACACTCATTTCCTCATCTGCTCCTTACTCATCTACTCTCCAGTTTCTATCCCCAGTGTAGCACAGAAAACCCCCCGGCGCATCGGCCAACCGGGGAGTTTCGAGCCTGGTCAGGTGGGTAGTCTTCTACCTGGTCAGGTGACCAGTCTCTCTAGTTCAAGTTTGCGGCATTTCTGTCTCTGCCTTCGTTGTCTCGTGGTTCAGGCGAGTTCCAGCGAAAGCCTAACCCGCGTCAGCCACCCGCCCAGTGCCCCGCCCCCGGTCCAGACGAGCATGAGCAAAACGACGCCCAGGGTGGTGTTCGGCGCCAGCCTGCTAGCTATGGCCGCAACCAACAGAATAACCAGTCCAGCTACCAGCCCGCTAAGCGCGCCGGTGGTCAGTTGCCGAACCTGCGCCAGGCGAGTTGCCAGGTATCCTCCGCTCAGGGAGCAGAGAAGCGCAGCCAGCACAGCCAGCACAGCCGACAGCACAGGGTCGTTGACATGGCAGTGAGACAGGACCACGAAGGCAATAGGCCCCAAGACCAGAGTCACCAGGGCCCCGAGGATGACAGGAACGAGTTTAGATTTCGTGTTCATTTTAGCACTCCTTTCTTTCTGTTGAGTATACTTCTGGCTCACTTTGCCCCTGGCCGAGCAGCGGAGCCAGCACGCTGCCCAGCACGTTGATCAGCACTTCCTGGGTCTCAATCTGTCTCTTCTATACCACCCCCGATTCGTTTGTTTTGATTGAGCGGTTTTCCGCTCGATCTTGCGCACCCAGTGTAACACAGAAAACTCCCCGGCGCATCGGCCAACCGGGGAGTTTCGAGCCTGGTCAGGCGGGTAGTCCTTTACCTGGTCAGGTGACCAGGTATCTGAAACGGGAGCCGGAGCGGAGGCTGTTCTCAGCGCGACGCGCTTTCGAGCTCAGATTCCGCTGTTGAATTTGACAGTCCCCGCCGCTTACAGTAGAATAGCTCTTGGCTTTATTGGGGCAGAGATAGAATCTACGAAAGGACGACCATGGATATTCGCCAGGAACTGACAGCATTGCTTCGGGAGCGGAGTGAAGTTCTATTTGCTTACCTCCACGGCTCCTTCGTGGAGGGGATTCCCTATCACGATGTGGATGTGGCAGTTTACCTGGATCCCGACTTCTTCCAACAAACCGACGCTTTCGATTACGAAATGGGCCTCTCGGCCCGTCTGACCTTGGCTATCCATGTGCCTGTGGATGTGCACGTCCTCAACCGAGCCCCTTTGGGCTTCCGACACAGCGCGCTTAAAGGGGAACTCCTTCTTGCCCAGGATGAAGATTTCCTTGCTGATTATATCGAACGGGTGGGATGGGACTATATGCAGTTTTTTTACTACACCCGTGAGTATCTTTTCGAGGTGATGAGCTGATGGTTGAAGTGAACCTCCCTCTACTCCGAGAGAGGGCAAGGGAAATACGGGAGCAGGTAGACAGAATCAGCCGCTATGCTTCCCTACCAGATGAAGAGTTCCTGGCAGACGAGCGTAACCTCTATACCGTGTTGCACCTTCTGCTCATCTCCATTGAGGCAACGGCTGCCATCTGCAATCATCTGCTGGCAAAGCTGGCCCGCAGAGCGCCAGAGAGCTATGCCGAGTGTTTTGAGTATCTGGCCGACATGGGAATTATACCCCAGGAGCTGGCATTCCGCCTGATCCAGATGTCCCGATTTCGCAATCTGCTGGTCCACCGCTACTGGACGATAGACCCCCAGCGCGTTCTCACAATAGCCCGGACAAATCTGGGGGATTTTGAAACTTTTTTGCAGCAGGTGGGAACTTGGTTGAGGGGAGCAATCTAGAGCGGTTCAGCGGAGCCATCGGCCTGATCGTCTCTACTGAGCTCGGCGAAGTCTCGGGCCGATGGCTCACCGTCAAAGCCCCGTCGAAAGGTTGTGTTGCACGGCCAGCGCTACCGCCTCGGTGCGGCCGGTGACGCCCAGTTTGGAGAGGACGTTGCTGACGTGGAACTTGACGGTGGAGGGGCTGACGATCAGCCAATCGGCGATCTCGGGGTTGCTCAGTCCCTTGACCATCAGGGCCAGCACCTCCCGCTCCCGCCCGGTCAGATCGAAGCCCGGCGCGGGCGGCTCTCTGGTGGCCTGGATCAGGGCCTGGGCCGCCTCCGGGGCCAGCGTGGGCCGTCCGGCGTGGGCGGCACGGATGGCGTCGGCCAGTTCATCGGCGGTGACGTTCTTGAGCAGGTAGCCGATGGCGCCGGCCTCCAGCGCTCCCTGTACCAGTTCCTTCTCCTTGAAACTGGTCAGGGCTATGACCTGTATCTGCGGCCAGCGCTCGCGGATGGCGCGGGTGGCGGCCGCGCCGTCCATCCCCGGCATCACCAGGTCCATCAACACCACGTCGGGCCGGAGTTGCTCGCACAGGCGCACCGCCTCCTCACCGCCGCCCGCCTCACCGACCAGTTCCAGGTCATCGAAGGCCAGCAGGAAAGCCCCCAGTCCGCTGCGCACTACGGCGTGGTCGTCCACCAGCATTACGCGAATAGGGTTTGTCTCGGTCATAGTTGCTCCTCTCCTCCTCTATCTTTCCAAACTACCACGACCTGCGTGCCGTGGCCAATCTCACTGTCAACATCGAGCGCGGCACCGATGGCCTTGGCCCGCTCGCGCATTATGCCCAGCCCCAGGCTCTCCGGTGGGACACCCTCCGGATCAAAGCCGCACCCGTCGTCGCTGATGCGTAACCTCACCTGCCCAGGTTGACGTTGAAGACTCACAGTGGCCTGGCTGGCCCCAGCGTGCTTGGCCACGTTGTTCAGAGCCTCCTGTGCGACGCGGTATAGCGCGACTTTCACCTCGGGCGGCAGAGTGCACTGGCCTTCCACCTCCACGTTGACCGGCACTCGCGCCCGCCCGGTGATGGACTCGGCCAGTTGACGCAGCAGATCGCTCAAGGCCGCATCAACCAACGCCGACGGGCGCAGTTCCAGCAGCAGCGTGCGCATCTCGGCCAGCGCGCCCCGGGTCAACTGGCGCAGTTCCTCCAGACGTCGGCGTCCCTCCTCTGGGTTGCGCTCCCAGATACGCGGGAGCACCTCGGCGATCAGGCTGGCCGAAAAGAGCGTCTGGGTGACGGCGTCGTGCAGGTCGCGGGCCAACCGGCTGCGCTCGGCGGCTACGGCGGCTCGTTCGGCTTGCTCGTAGAGGCGGGCGTTTTCTACGGCTACCCCGAGTTGGTCGGCAATAGATTCGAAAAGAGCCAGGTAGCCCTCACTGAACGCGGTGCCCTGCGGGCCGATAATCACCAGCACCCCCAGGGCCTGTCCTCGAACTCGGAGCGGTAACAGAGCACCGGGTTCGATGTGGCCCAGCGCCGCATCCACCGGCGCGTAGAGCGGTTCGCCGCTGGCAATCACAACGCGGCATGCCTGGGCCATTTCCGCCAGGTCATCCAGCGCAACAGGACGCTCTGGCCGGATCATTCTCGCTTCCAGTTCTCCCGACTCACCGTCCAGCAGCATCACGCCGGCTCGCGACGCCCCCACCAGGGCCACCAGGCGGTTCAGCGCGGCGCTCAACATTTCGTCCAACTCTAACGAACTGCTGGCCTCCGCAGTCACATCCAGCAGCGTCTGCAACTCGCGCGTGCGCTCCTCGACGCGCTGCTCCAGTATCTGGCGAGCCAGGACCCTCTCGGTAACATCCCGCACGACCGCCAGAAGATGGGGCTGGCCTTTGTAACTGAAGAAAGTCCCGTCCACCTCCACGTTGATTGAGCTGCCGTCTTGTCGGAGATCAACTGTCTGGGCGCTGAACTGGCCGCCGGTCTTCACCTGCCTCTTGAAATCCTCAAAGACGTGATAGTAATCGGGGTGGACGATCTCCTTTCCGGGCAACCCGACCAGTTCCTCGCAGGAGTAACCGTACATCCTGTATGCAGCGGGGTTGGCTTCCACGATTGTTCCATCAAAGTCAAATATGAGAAGAGCGTCAGAGGTTGATTCGAAGATACTGCGGTATTGTGCTTCCCTTTCCCGAAGTTCCTCCTCCACCCGCTTGCGCTCGGTGATGTCTCTCCACGCGACGTGAAGGACCTTCCTGCCGTATAGGGGTATGGCCGCAAGCAGCACCTCTACCGGAAAACCTGTGCCATCAACGGCGCGATGCACCCACTCAAACCGCAGACTCCCCTCTTTGTGTGCCGTGTCAATCAGCTCCCGAGCCTTTTCGGTGGAGAGCCGCCCGTCGGGTTGCCTTTGGGGAGAGATGTCGTACGGATGGAGGGCCAACAACTGCTCCTTGCTGGCACAGCGCATCATCTCCACGGCTGCCTGGTTGCAGTCTATGAACACGTCTCCGTCAAGTAGGAGCATGGCATCGGGTGACTTTTCAAACAGCAAGCGAAACTTGGCGTCGCTCTGCCTTGGGGGCTCTTCTGACTGCCTGGGCTCAGTGGCATCGGCGGCTACATTCATGAAACCTATCACCTCCCGATCCTCAATCAGCGGCTCATCTTCAGATGGGGAATCACGTCCCCATTGTACCCCATCTTGGCCTCGGATGCAATCATGAGGGCGTCAAGAGACAGGCTAGGCAGAAGCGTGAGGGGGTGCGGCGTGGTCTTCGGTGGCGCGAAACGATCATGTTCGTGGGCTACCTGGTAGACGCCTCGATCGGGATGCTTGAAACACCTGAGGGTTGACCAACCGTTTTGGAGATTCCCCGCTCAAGAGCGTTCTCACATCTTCGACCACCATCGCCGAATGGTGTTTTCTGACATCGTCGGCCGCGCCGGCCAGGTGCGGTGTGAGGAGCACGTTGTCCAACTCCAACCAGGGGCTGTCTGGTGGCAAGGGTTCCTGCCAGAAGACGTCCAATGCCGCGCCCGCAATTCGACGCTCCAGGAGCGCTTTATACAGCGCTTCCTCGTCGACTACGGCAGCACGTGCAGTGTTGACAAGAACCGCGGTTGGCTTCATCCGCGCTAGCTCAGCCGCTCCGATCATGCCCCGCGTCTCCTCACTGAGGGGGACGTGAAGCGAGAGGAAATCGGCCCTAGCTAGTATCTCGTTCCATGGGGCCAGGTGCACTATGCTGCCGAGATCATCTTGGCACATGTAGGGATCGTTTCCCAGCACGTTCATGCCCAAGGCACAAGCACGACGGGCCAGTGCCTGTCCGATGGCTCCACATCCCACCAGCCCCAGAGTCTTGCCTGCCAATTCAGGCCCGCGAAAGTGGAAGTAGGGCATCTCGTCGCCTACGTACCACCCGCTCTCCCGGCCCACCTCGACGACCGTGCCGGTTGGCTCGTGGCCCAGGATGATCGGAGCCTTGTGGAGCAGGTACCACTCCATCGTGTCGCCGCCGCAGAGCCCGCAGGCTTCGGCCTTGACCAACAGCTCCCCAGGGCCGATCTGCGGTATCGGACGTTCCTCCAGGCGCACGTCACGGTTGTTGTAGTAGACCGCGACCTTCATCATCGTCTTGGTCACTTGCTCTTCTCCGTCAGCCGGGCACGATCGCCGTCTTGACGCATTGCCCTTCCATTTTCGCCCTCCTTGACTGTGTTTGTGCCCGCCACCCCGAAAGCCTTGTTGGTAACGTGCCCGGAAGGGGTAGACATGGCCCAAAAGAAAAAAGACCCCGAAAGGGGTCTTTTCACTCCTGTGTCTGTCCAAGGTATGTGTTTAGCTGATCAAAGCTCGTCTCTCCCCCAACCTTTCCTGAATTTCCAACCTCTCTGTCTCCCCTTCCTTGATTCCAGTTTGCAACCCGAATCGTGCAAAGTCAACACTCAAGTTTCCCTGCCATGGAGGGTGATTTGCGGGGGTGGTCAACTTTCAGCTACGTTGACTTGGTGGCCACTGACAGTTCGATTTTCTCTCTAGATATTGAGCCCAAAAGGGGAGGGGAGGGGGCGACGCCTCATCTACGGCTAATCGAAAAAGGCCCTGAAAGAGGGCATGTGGGCTTTTTTCTTCCGTTCTCCGTATCTGTTAGCTCATACTAACGCAAGACGGGAAGCGGGTCTTACGACTCGCTCCCCGTCCGTACAGTTACTCAGCCAGGCCTGGCAGCGGGCGCCTCTGCAAGCCCCTGTGCCTGCTCACGCATCCTCACTCTAGCCTGCGTCGAGGACAACAGGACAATCCCAGCGCGTCATCGAAGTTTCGTGCCATTGATAGTAAAATCGGGATAGCCCCACCACAGCGGATCCCAGTCCTAGCCATCTTCTTGGCTGATAGTGTACTCCCCGTCCGGCGTGAAGCAGAACATTCCTGCCTTCTTGTTGGACTCAAAGGCCCCCCAGCCATGGAGCTGGTAGTGCAGCCCGTTCTCATCAGGCTCAGGCCCGTAAGTGTAGAAAAACTCTGCTGTGCCGGAGCGCTTGTCGGGAAATATGGCTAGGTAGCCATAGTGGTCGCCGATAAAGTCGCTGAACACTTCCCCGAACGTGAGAGGATAGTCGTTATATCTCACATACGAGTGGATGTATCCCTCAGCCTTCACTGGCCCACCTCCAGTTATGTCACTGGAGAACTCCGCGTCATAGTTGGGTTTGAAAGGCGGTCCCGTCGCTAGAACCAGCGGGGTGGTGGCAAGTAACAGCACACACACCCCAAGCAGTAATCCTAACCTAATCTGAACTTTGGACAAACGCATTGGCTTCCTCCTTTCATCAGTTTGCTTTCATCCTACCCGCCGCTGCCAGGCCTTTGTCAGACCCCAAAGCCGCCCTTCACCAGTACCCTACGGAGGCTTCTTTAGTCTCAGATTACTCGAGACAGAGATGGCCTCTATCGCCTGCCTCGCCAGGTGGGCGTCCTTCTTGGAGCGCACAGTCGATGGTGTGACGTAGTTACGCGTTTGTACTCACAACAACAACATTGCAGCACAGAAGTGCACAGATGTCAAACCGCTGTACATTGGTACAACCGGTCTGGCGGATGCGACCAGGGCCTCTGCCTGGGGACGCTGCGCTTCGATTTGGCAGTGCCGCCAGTTGCTGGTATACTGCCCTCCAGTCTTCCTCGGAGGTCGCACCTAAAGACATGAGGTCCCGTGTAGACACTCGTACCCTGATTGCCATCGGAGTGACGTTGTTCTTCTGGGCTTCGGCGTTCGCTGGCATTCGAGTTGGCCTGTCAGCCTACGCCCCCGGACACCTGGCCCTCTTTCGTTTCCTTGTAGCCTCGGCGGTGCTGGCAGTGTATGCAGTGGTGATCCGCATGCCGTTGCCGCAGGTGCGCGACCTGCCGGTCATTCTGCTGCTGGGCTTTCTGGGCATCACTGTCTACCATGTAGCGCTGAGTCATGGGGAAGTGACTGTGACTGCAGGCGCGGCAAGCCTCCTGATCGGTTCAGGGCCGGTCTTCACCGCCCTCTTGGCCACGCTCTTCCTCGGTGAGCGGCTCAAGGTCTGGGGCTGGCTGGGCATTGCTATCAGTTTCTCGGGAGTTGCACTGATCGCCCTGGGGGAGGGGGAGGGAGTGCGCTTCGATCCGGGGGCTTTCCTGATCCTGCTGGCCGCCTTGGCCACGAGCCTCTATTTCGTCTTTCAGAAGCCCTACCTCAAGAAGTACAGCGCCCTCCAGTTCGCTGCCTACACCATTTGGGCCGGAACGCTCTTCATGCTGATCTACCTGCCCGGCCTGGCGCCAGCGGTGCGCTCGGCCCCACTGGGGGCAACTCTGGCTGTTGTCTACCTGGGCGTCTTCCCCGCCGCCCTGGCCTATGTAACCTGGACCTATGCCCTCTCGCGGTCGCCGGCCTCCATTGCCGCCAGTTTTCTCTACCTCTCGCCTGTGCTGGCCACCCTGATCGCCTGGGTCTGGCTGAGGGAAGTGCCCGCTGTCCTTTCTCTGGCTGGTGGGGGACTGTCGCT
>JGI24025J20009_10001806_pt1 | contig 15896 bp, 10 predicted proteins | sample Cruoilmetagenom3_FD_20009 | JGI IMG/M metagenome (IMG submission 20009)
CATGGCGTTAAGGATCGGCCAATCGCTGATTGCATCTGAGCCATCCTTCATGCTCTCCGTCTCACGATTCGGCGAAGCGACGGAACCAGAATCAAGGTGGTCACGACCAATAACAATGGGCGCAGAGACGACACCATCAGCCACGAGTTTGTTGAAGGCGAGGCCGGCCAGGGCACGTTCACCATAGCCCAACCAGCAAATGCGGGATGGCAACCCCTGGAAAGGAACCTTTTCACGGGCCAAATCCAGCCAGCGGTGTAGATGGGTGTCGTCAGGAAAAAGTTCTTTGATAACACGATCGGTTGCATAGATGTCTTCTGGATCGCCAGAAAGTGCCACCCAGCGGAATGGTCCTTTGCCTTCACAGAACAGAGGGCGGATATATGCTGGAACAAAACCCGGGAAGTTGAAAGCATCCCTGACACCATGGTCAAAGGCGCGCTGACGGATGTTGTTGCCGTAGTCAAAGACTTCCGAACCTCCTTTTTGGAATGCCAGCATCGCCTGAACATGTTTGGCGATCGAATCTTGCGACTTTCGGGCATATGCATCCGGGTCGCTCTGGCGCAAAGCATCAGCTTCCTTAAGCGTGAGCCCAGCAGGGATGTAATTGTGCAGGTTGTGGGCAGGCGTCTGGTCTGTGACCACGTCCGGCACAACACCACGCAGGACCAGTTCGGGGTAAATGTCGGCTGCGTTGCCTATCAGGCCGATGGATTTGGGAATGTCATTTTTCACGGCTTCTTCAACCAGCGTCATGGCTTCCTCAATATTATCCACCACTATGTCCACATAGCCAACATCCAATCGACGTTTAGCCCGTTCAGGGTCCACTTCTACAATCAATCCAACACCTTCGTTCATGGTGATGGCAAGTGGTTGTGCACCCCCCATACCGCCCAGGCCAGCGGTGAGTACAAACTTACCTTTCAGCGAAGGCCAGCCTTTGAGATGTGCCAGGGAACCCAGGGTTTCGTAGGTGCCCTGGAGAATGCCCTGTGTACCTATGTAGATCCAGGAACCAGCTGTCATCTGTCCATACATGATCAGGCCTTTGGCAGCCAGTTCGTCGAAATGCTCCTGAGTTGCCCAATGGGGAACAAGGTTAGAATTTGCAAGCAACACTCTGGGTGCGTCAGGATGGGTTTTAAAAACAGCTACCGGCTTGCCTGATTGAACAAGTAAGGTTTCATCTGCTTCAAGTTCTTTCAATGTTGCCAGGATGGCATCAAATGACTCCCAGTTTCTGGCCGCTTGACCGCTTCCTCCGTAGACAACGAGATCATCTGGTCTCTCAGCTACTTCTGGATCCAAATTATTCTGGATCATGCGGAAAGCTGCTTCTGTCAACCAGGATTTGCAGGTGAGTTTTGAGCCGCGTGGTGCGCGTACGGGACGGGGTTCTGACATTTAATCCTCCTTATTTCATTTTGTAGATTTAATTAGATTATAGTCCTTTTTTGGGATGTTTAATCAACTCAGTATTGTCAATTAATTACTGGCATAGATTGACTTTATTTATCATAGTCCAATGCTCATCTTAGGCATCATGTATAATTGATCATGTCGAAGGCGGAAATATTGAGCAAATAGCCTTCAAGGAAAGCTGTAACACATCTTTGCCGAAGATTTTTTCAAACGAAATGTTTTTCAGCGATAGCGCAAAAATTTACTCGAGAGTTTTTGTGCGAAAAGTCTTATCCGGTGATTAAAAAATTAAGAAAAGGATCTGCAATGACAACTCCAATATCCTTAGGTTTCCCAAGAATGGAGCAAGAGATAGGTGAAAAACGTGTTTTCCTTCCTGATTTCATCCAGCGAATGGCTGATTTAGGTTTTCAAGTGATGATCGAAGAGGGGTATGGATCACGATCAGGCTTTGATAAGGCGAATTACCGACAGGGAAATATCAAAGTTTCCTTTGGCTCTCGGCAAGAAACCTTTGATCAGGACATGGTATTGATCCTGAGGTCACCGGATAAAGACTTCGAGCGTATGAAACCCGGTACGATATTAATGTCGATGCTGCATTACCCCACACGCCCGAAACGGGTTCCCCTATTTAAGAAGTTAGGTTTGAAGACCATCTCATTGGACAGCATTGTCAATGATAATGATATGCGGTTGATGGAAAATATGAGAGCGGTGGCATGGAACGGCCTGGAGGTCGCATTCGGTTTACTCGAGGATCGCTGGCCCGGGCTGATCCGTCCAGATGGTAAACCAATCCAAACATTGCTTTTGGGAACTGGTATGGTTGGGAAGCATGCTGTTGATGCTGCAGTCCATTTTGGCAATATTGAGCGCAATAATAAGCTGATTGAAGGGGGTGGTCCTGGTGTGGTCTGCCAGGCAGTGGGGCGTAATCTCACTGAACAGAAGGATGAAATAGTTGAACTGTTTAGAAACACTGATATCCTGATAGATGCCACACAGCGCCGCAACCCTGCCAAGCCTGTCGTACCGAACAAATGGATCCGGCACCTGCCGGAACACGCCATATTAGTGGATTTATCTGTGGATCCTTATATTCCAGATGTTGATCCTCCTGTGGTGCGAGGGATTGAGGGTATCCCGAAGGGCGATCTGGATAAGTATGTCTTTCAGCCGGATGATCCTGATTGGGGAAATACGATTGCCCCTGGCGTGCCGACAAAACACAGGCGAACAGCGGTCACCTGTTACTCCTGGCCAGGTTTTCACCCAGAAGCTTGCATGATCCATTATGCGCAGCAGCTCAACCCGATGATGCCAATCATCTTTGAGAAAGGGTATGATGGGCTCTCTCTGGGGAGAGGTTTTTTTGAACGTGCGCTCTATCGGGCAACGCTAAAGGCGTAACAAAACGATTTGGGATGGTGATAAATCTTATCCCTAATTTCGCTTCATTGTTATGAACTTTGTGGTTCTAATTATGATTGTGAACAACAAACCCCAACAGAGAAACTGTAAAGGGATGCTAGCTGAAAAGTTATATTTTAATCATATCAAGGTGCCTTCCAGAATTTCTTACTTGAATCAGGAAAAAATTTAGTCCCTGGGGACTAATTGGTTTGTCAGGAATATCAAGGCTACTTTATAGCTGAAAGAACACAATCGCTTGTATAAATTAAACTGCTAAAAAAATTTATTTAATAGTTTCCTGCGATTACTTTATTGATAGGGAGGGAAAGTAAATTTCGTTAACTTCGCAATTCCATTGAAAGTCAACGAGTCACTTGACGAGTCAAAAATTTGTATATATAATGGTAGTGATTTATTTATTCAAGTGTAAAAAATAATTATTCATCTCTCAAATGAAGGTACATCATATCAAATGACCTTATCCCTCTTGGGTAGCAATATCAATAATGTAAAAGCTCACAATATGCGGGTTGTGCTGCTCCATTTATTATATGAGGAAAGGCTCTCCCGCAGCGAGATCGCAGAGCGTACCAATCTATCCAACACAACCATCTCCAACCTGATCTCCGAACTGATCGAAGAGGGCTTAGTTCATGTATGTCACGATGATGTTGATTTGGAAGTTAATCGTCCAGTGGGTAGACCCCGCACAGCGATATGTTTGCAGCCTAATGCACGCTTTGTGATAGGGATCCATGTTGGTGTAGGTATATTTCGTGTGGCAATAAATAATTTAAGAGATGAAATTGTCTGGAAGCGGATGGAATCCTTTGATACCCAGGATACGCCTACTCAAGTTTTGGATCAGATTGTTCAATGCGTTGAGTCATTGATTGCAGAGAGCCAAATTGAACGGCACAAGATTTTAGGTGTTGGAGCTGGCCTTTCTGGAATTGTTGATTTTAATACAGGGGTTAACGTTTTTGCACCCAATCTTAATTGGCGCCAGGTGCCTGCGAAAGATATTTTAGAATCAAAGCTAAAATTGCCGATTGTTGTGGATAACAATGTACGGTGTATGGCACTCGGTGAGACTTATTTTGGTAGCGGTCGGGGATTGGATTCCCTCGTCTTTGTCTATGGGCGAATTGGCGTGGGTGCCGGCTTCATTTGTAAAGGTCAGATATTTCGCGGCAGCACGATGGGCGCAGGTGAGTTTGGGCACAACATCATACTGATGGATGATGCAAACATTCGAAGGGATGGGAATCATCGGGAATTAGAATCCCTTGTGTCTGAAAAAGCAATTTTGCAGAGAGGGGAAGAAATTCTCCGTCTGTATCCAGAGGGTATTCTCTCAAATTTCATTAAGGAACATCCCAATCTTCGTCGTATTGATTGTCTGATTGAATCGGCCTGTCAGGGAGATGAATCAGTGCAGGTGATGTTTTCTAACCTGGCATTCCACCTGGGTATTGCTATTGTCAATATGGTCAACCTTTATAACCCAGAATTGATTCTTCTGGGAGGACTTTTCGCTCAGGCAAAAGAATTTTTCCTTGGACCCGTGACGGAGACAGTGCGTCAGTTTGCCTTTGCTAACCTTGGAAAACAAGTGCGTATTGATGTTACAAAATTTGGGTGGAAGGCTGGTGTGATGGGGGCGGCGGCTCTGGCATTGACCCATTTCTTTTATCTTAATGAATGAGGACAATTTGAATTCAATTAAAATAGCATTTTTCCCACTCTTACGAACCACATTTGATGTTGTCTTTGCTCAGCAGATGATTGATGCGGTGCGAAAAAATCTGCTTCGCGCTGGATTTATGCTGATTGAACCTGAGCAACCTATCAAAGATTTGGATGATGCGGCTCGTGCCGCAAAATGGGTTGCTGATCAATCAATCGATACTATGTTGATCTTCCAGGCCACCTTCGCCGATTCAACCATGGTATCCACCCTTGCAGCAGCAGCAAAAGCGCCAGTTTTCTTGTGGGCTGTACCGGAAACCTGGACAGGTGGTCGTTTACGGTTGAATTCCTTATGCGGTATCAATCTTGCCGGTCATGCACTCACTCGCCAGGGACGAAAATATTACTATGGTTATGGTTTGCCACAAGATGAAGATGTTCTGAAGAAATTGAAGATCGTATCGAGGGCAGGGGCGGTGATGCGAAAATTAAATTCCGCAAAATTAGGTGTGGTTGGTGAACACCCCGATGGGTTTGATAGTTGCCACCTTGATGCGGAAGCGTTACGTGATGCTTTTGGAATTCAAGTAGAATGCATCCCGCTAGCGGAAATCTTTGATCGGGCTCGAGGGATCCCTGAGGATGCAGTTGTTCCTGTGCGAAATGCGCTTGATCAGCATTTGGATAATCTTGCCACACTTGATCAAAAACCTTTGATGGGTACGTTACGAGTCTACCTTGCCTTAAGGGAGGTAGCAGAGGAGAAAAAACTAGAGGGTCTGGCCGTGCGATGTTGGCCTGAGTTCTTCACTGAGATGGGATGTGCTGCATGTGGGGCGATGTCGATGCTCAGTGATGGCTTTGGAAACAAGATGCCTGTACCCTGCAGCTGTGAAGCAGATATCAATGGCACAGTGACGCAATTGATTTTGCAATATCTCTCTGGAGAACCTTCATTTGGTACGGATATTGTTGGTATCGACACGGTAAAGGATCAAATTGCCCTTTGGCATTGTGGACTGGCTCCCCTTACGATGGCCGACCCCGACTTTCAGCCACAAGGGACAATTCATTCAAATCGCCAATTGCCACTATTGATGGATTTTACACTTAAACCTGGCAGGGTTACTATCGCTCGCGTCAGCCAGACTACGGGTGATTTTCGCTTTGTGTTTGGTTCAGGCATGATGCTTTTGGAACCAAAACCCTTCAGTGGGACGGCTGGCACATTGAGGCTGGATTGTTCAGCACAATCTTTTCTTGACGCTTTAATTCATGGAGGTTTGGAACACCATATTTCAATGACATATGGGCAATATTTACCTGAATTAAGCATTATTGCGGATTGGATAGGTTTACCAATAATCAATTTGGTGGAAAAGGAGGTGAAACGTTAGCAGATTATAAAATTTATTGACGATATTTATGTTTCAAATTTAACCAAATTTTGAATAGGAGTGAGAAAGATGAAAGTAAGATATTTATTTCTTGTTTTGGTGATTTCAGCACTGTTGCTGGGATCATGTGCGCCAACGGCGCCAGAAACCCCTGAAGAGGTCGAAGAACCCGAGGTGGTTGAAGAGCCAGAAGAAGTTGAAGAACCTGAGGAGGTTGAGGAACCCGAAGAGGTTGAAGAACCGGCTGCTGAGGCGATTGAGCTTCGTTTCACCTATTATGCTGATGGTATTGAAGCTGATGTAATGCAACCGTTGCTTGACAAGTTTACAGCAGAAAACCCAGGCATAACCGTTGTTCTTGATGTTGTGCCTTATCAAACGATTGACGAACAACTTCCTGTTCAGGTTGAAGCTGGTGAAGGGCCGGACCTGGCTCGTGTCACAAATTTTGCTGCTTACAAAGGCAAGCTGCTAGACTTGCGAACTTTGGTCTCCAACCCTGATTACTATGAAAATAATTTTGCTGAACCGATCCTTGCTGCTTTGGAGTACGGTGGATTCCCGGACGCACTGACCGTCACGGGTCCTTATGTCAATAAAACTTTGTTCGACCAGGCCGGTATTGAAATTCCCGGTGAGGGAACAACATGGGATGAATGGACCGATTTGACCAAACAGGTTGCTGAAGCAACGGGCACAGAATATGCCATCGGTATTGATCGGACCGGGCACCGTATCGCTGGCCCAGCCATGAGCATGGGCGCCACACTGATCGATGAGAATGGAAATTTCACAATTGACACACCTGGATTCAGGGCTTTTGCGGAAATGTTGAAATCCTGGCATGAAGATGATTTAACGCCTGATGAGCTCTGGCTTACTGGTGATAGTATGAACAACTGTGTTGATTGGTTCAAGCCTGCTAATATGGTGATGTGTATGTCAGGTTCATGGCAGATCAATGGGCTTGCCACTGATATCGGCGATGCTTTTGACTGGGTGGTTGTACCCAATCCAACAGGTGATGGTGGATCTACAGGTGTTGCAGGTGGATCGGCAGTGGTAGCGTTTGGAGATACAGAATATCCTGAAGAAGTCGCAAAATTGATGGAATTCCTATTCGCAAAAGAAAACTACGCGGCATTCTCGGCTAGTACGTTAGCGCTGCCTGCTCAAATAGAAGTTGCTGCATCGGGTGTGGAATTTAATACTGATAATCCATCTGTGTTAGGCGCTCTGAGCGGCTTCACGGCCGAAGTTCCCAAGCTGCAGAATCAGGCAGTGGCTTTGAATCCCCATCCATATGCCTTCGCTTATTATCGCAACAGTGCTGGTCGTATTGCACAATATCTTGCGGGAGAACTTACCCTGGATGAGATGGTAGAAAACTTACAAGATGATATTGACCAGGCTATAGCAGAAACAGGTCAGTAATAGAACGTTACGATTTATTGGGTGCAGTCCAGGGTTTTGGGACTGCACCCATCTTTTTAGTGTGAGAGGTTTAGATGAGTAAAAACCTTAAAACAAAACGGTACGAGTCTATTGGAAGCAAGCTAGGACATTGGGTTGTCTCCGTCTTTGATCTCATTTTTGGGCCAGTACAAAAATTGGTTGGTGTAAAACGTGTCCCCTATCTATTTGTACTTCCAAATCTGTTGATCTTTGGTATTTTCATCCTCTATCCCATGTTGTTAAACTTTGTTTATGCCTTCACGGGTGGCGCTTCTTTTTTTACAGGTGAGCGCCCATTTGTTGGATTTGATAATTTTGAACGATTATTTGCTTGTGAGAATATACTGCAGCCAAACACTTGCCAAGAGGACTTGTTCTGGAGAGCTGTTCATAATACGGTTTTCTTTGTCATTGCCCAGGTTTCATTGATGATCGTTGTTTCACTGGTTACGGCTCTTATATTAAATCGCAAGATCATTTGGCGTGGTTTCTTTCGATCGGTCTTTTTTTATCCCTGTCTTTTATCTCCCATTGTCGTAGGTCTGATCTGGAAATGGATTTTGCAGGAAGGAGGCGTGCTAAATGGTATATTGGTCAATTTTGGGCTAGAAAAGCTACCATTTCTAGTGGATGCCAATTGGGCGCGTTTCTGGGTCATTATTGTGAGTGTCTGGGCGTCAATGGGTTTTTATACCCTGATTTTATTAGCAGGTTTACAAGCTATCCCATCGGAATTATATGAAGCCGCATCCATTGATGGAGCCAGCAGTTGGCGGGCTTTTTGGAAAATAACAATGCCCTTGTTGATGCCTACGATGGTCGTTGTGATTGTGCTCTCATTGATCAGGGCTGTCCAAATTTTTGAGACGATATATGCTTTCACCGGTGGTGGCCCAGGTACAGCCACCTTCTACCTGGTGCAGTTTATCTACCGATATGGTTTTTCCAGCCCAAACAAACAATTTGGTGTGGCTGCAGCTGCTTCATTGCTCATGGCAGGTGTATTGGTCGTGTTGACCCTGATCCAATTAGCTGCCAGCAGAGAGGAGGCTTACTAATGAATCCAATTATCGAATTCCTGACTCGAAAACGTGGTCGAAAGAAACTGAATTTGAGTGATTATCTATCCTATTTTTATCTCTTATTAGGTGTTTTGATCATGTTTGGTCCTGTTTTTTGGTTGATCCTTTCCTCTTTCAAAACACCGATTGAAATCACAAGATTTCCTCCACGGCTTTTGCCTTACAGGCAAGAGACTGTAGAGGTTGAGGGGTATGACGATCCTTTACAAATGTACAGCGTAACATTTGAGGATGGAAGTAAAAGAGCCTTGGCACAGGTGAGACGAATTGGCCTTGAGGCGCAGATGATTGATCTGCAAACCCCAGATGAGATCATTAAAGTTGATATCAGCCAACGAGAGCCAATTGAGCGGGTAAGTTTTAATTTGGATAATTATATCGAAGGGGTAGACAGTTTTAATTTTGGAAAATATTTATGGAACAGCATCCTGGTAACTGTGTTTTCAACAATCCTGACCTTGCTGGTCAACAGCATGGCAGCATTCGCCCTTTCGAAATACAAATTCCGGGGACGGCAGACTATTTTCCTGACAATGGTCAGCACCCTGATGGTGCCGCTTTCGGTTGTCCTGGTCCCAATATTCCTGGTTATCACTAAGATTGGTTGGAATAACAATTTGCTTGGGATCATTGTGCCTGTGGCTGCCACTCCTACCGGGGTCTTCCTCTTGCGACAATATATGGTGACCATTCCTGATGAGTTGATGGATTCTGCTCGAATTGATGGTGCAAGTGAATGGCGGATTTACGCCCAGATTATCCTCCCGCTGACGAAACCAGCACTGGCTGTTTTAACTATTTTCTCGGTGATGTGGCGATGGAATGACTTTCTATGGCCGTTAATCGTTCTCAGTCGCAGTGAATTGTTCACGCTTCAGGTAGGACTGGCTTCCTTCCAGGGTGAATTGAATGTGCAGTGGAATTTGATCTTGGCAATGACAGTCTTAACCCTGCTGCCTATCTCGATCATATTTGCGGTCTTGCAACGAAACATAACCACCGGTATTGCTACGACTGGTTTGAAATGATTGATTCAGTGTTAAAATAAACGCTGCTTTTGAATACTTATTTGATGAAATACTGGTTTTTTCATAGGTTGAATATCAGACAACTGTTTCATGTGAATAATCAGTGTTGCATTGTTAATCCGGATGTCTTGTTATTAACAAAGGCATCCTTAAAAGAAATTAATATGGAGATGAACTCGTATGCTGGATGAAAAGACAATAAAGGAATTGACCTCAAAGGCAACTGAAATACGTGTTTTGACTCTTGATGCGCTTGGATATTTAGGCGTAGGCCACCTTGGTGGGTGTATGTCATTGGTGGACGTGCTCACATTGTTATATTACCGACATATGAAAATTGACCCCAAGGATACACGGAAGCGTGACCGAGATCAACTGGTCGTTTCAAAAGGACATGCTGGCCCCACTCTTTACAGCATCCTGGCAGATAAAGGCTATTTTCCCATCGAGAAGCTGCATACCTTAAACAAAGGGGGAACAGACTTACCCAGTCATTGTGATCGGAATTTAACCCCTGGAATTGACATGACCACTGGTTCACTTGGTCAGGGTTTATCTGCTGCGATAGGAATTGCTCTCGGGAACCGATTAGATGGGATCCAAAGCACAGTCTTTGCGATCATTGGTGACGGGGAATCCAATGAAGGACAGGTTTGGGAAGCCGCGCAGGCGGCAGCTCAATTTCGATTAAACCATCTGGTCGCTTTTACAGACTACAACAAACTCCAGTTGGATGGATTCATGTATGAGATCATGAATATTGAGGATATCACCGCCAAATGGGTCAGTTTTGGTTGGTTTGTACAGCGTGTCAATGGACATGACTTTGGACAGATGGACTTGGCTATTGAACGGACTAAAGCTGAACCAGTCCGACCCTCAATGATTGTGCTGGACACCATTAAAGGTAAAGGTGTAGACTTCGCTGAAAACCAGGTTGCTAGCCACAACATGAAAATGGACTATGCTACTGCCTTGCGTACTATTGCAAAAATCGAGGATGAGATGGGAGTTGTTAATGAATAGCACAAAGGAAATGCGTGCTGTATATGTAGAAACTTTATGCCAACTGGCTGAGGCGGATGAACGAATTGTTCTGCTGGAAGCTGATTTGATGCGTGCCACCGGTACCCAGGGATTTAAAAAGCAATTTCCAAACCGTACTTATAATATCGGGGTAGCTGAGGCCAATATGGTGGGGATCGCAGCAGGGCTTTCAGCAACCGGGAAAATTCCTTTCGCCAATACCTTTGCATGTTTTGCCAGCCGGCGTGCCTTTGACCAATTCTTTATATCAGCCAATTATGCTCGCTTGAATGTCAAATTGGTCGGGACGGATCCTGGCGTAACAGCGGCACTGAATGGGGGGACGCACATGGCTTTTGAAGACCTGGGTCTCATGCGGACAATTCCAAAACTGGTTGTCTGTGAACCCAGCGATCCGGTCTCATTAAGTCAATTGGTTAAGTGTTGTGCCGATCACCTGGGATGCACATACTTACGTATGCACCGGAAAAGCGCAGACACAATTTATGATGAGTCTGAAACATTCGAGCTTGGTAAAGGGAAAACTTTGCAAACCGGTCAGGATGTTGCTTTGATTGCTGTTGGCGCTGTTATGGTCAATGAAGCACTGAAGGCTGCGGAAATTTTGGCAGCAGAAGGTATTTCTGCTTATGTTGTAGATATGCATACCATCAAACCCATTGATCGAGACCTCGTAATACACATGGCAAAAGTTTGTGGCGCCGTTGTAACCTGTGAAAACCATCAGATTGTTAACGGGCTTGGTTCAGCCGTTGCGGAAGTGCTGGTTGAATCACTGCCCACACCGATGGAACGGGTTGGCGTCAAAGAGATGTTTGGAGAAGTTGGATCAGTCGAGTATTTAAAAAATAGATTTGGTTTGACCGCTGAGGTGATTTGCCGACATGCAAAACAAGTCATAAAAAGGAAAACAGAGAAATAGAGCTACTTCGGAGAAACCATGACAGATAAAATAAGTATTGCCATTGCTTCTGATCTTTCAGGCTTTCCATTAAAGAGAGCCATTGTCGAACATTTAAAAAAGCGCGGGGATATCATCCTTCTGGATTTTGGGATCGAATCAGTTGATAATCCAAAGCCGTATTTTGAACAAGCACCTAAAGTGGCACAAGCCATCCAGGAGGGTCGTTCTGAGAAAGGGATTCTGATTTGTGGTACCGGACAAGGGATGGCTATTGTCGCGAATAAACACAAAGGCATTTATGGGTGTGTGGTTGATGGTCTCTTCTCTGGTGAAAGGGCAAAAATTATTAATAATGCTAATGTCATCACCATGGGCGGCTGGGTTACAGCACCATTTTTAGGAACACAAATTGTTGATGCATGGTTGAGCGTCCAATTTACACAAAAAATGGAATTTAAGAAAGCATTTTTATCAAACGCTTTCCATCAAGTTCAGGCTTTAGAAGAAACTACTTTTAAATAACAAAATGAACCTTTGGATTATGAAAGTCTCAATATCTCAGGAGGCTGATCAACCTCATTACATTGGGAAGAATTTATGATCAAACCATTGGGTGAAAAGGTTGAAAAAACACATGAGTGAATATATTGATAGAGTATCGATTGCTGCCCAAAAAGGATATCATTCACTGGCCTCAATCAAACCACAAAAACCTATCCCTGGCGGCATGCGATTCTATTGTGAGTCAGGCTTGGTTGATATTTATTTTTATGCACCTGGATTGCTCCGGTTTAACTTCCAGGTGGGGAAAGTGGTTGATTATGGGTTGTTGGTGGGCGAACCTCAGGAAGTTGAATGTGATGTGGTCTCAACCGATGATGGGGTGATTTTAACATCAGGGGAATTAACGCTGCATATAAAAATTTCACCGTTTTCTTTTCAACTGTTGAATGGTGGCAGAGTTCTTTTGGAGAGCAGTAACGATCGCAGTATAGAAGGTTTTCCATGCTTCTATCCATTTGCTTGTGGGGATGAGGCCACCTGGCAAGTATCCCTGGCTTTAAAAAGTGGTGAAGCAATCTATGGATTGGGTGAAAAATTTGGACGGTTAAACCATCGAGGGGAACTCATTACCAGCTGGAATTATGATGCACTGGGAGTCAATGGAGAGCGGTCCTATAAAAACAACCCATTTGCCTGGTCCTCGGAGGGATGGGGCATTTTAGTTCATACCCCCGGAAAGGTGAAACACGCGGTGGGATACAGTATCTGGTCTCACAGAAGTTATATTCTGCAGGTTGAAGATACCAATCTGGATTTCTTTTTGTTCGCTGCAATTTCCCCAGCTGAAATCATAGATACTTATACTAACCTGACAGGGAAATCACCAGCTTTGCCAGAATGGAGCTATGGTGTTTGGATGGCACGCGCCTTTTATCGCACTGCGGACGAATTGCTGGATGTGGTCAAAGAAATGCGTGCTAAAAACATTCCCCTGGATGTGATATTGCTGGATGGACGCGCCTGGCATCAGCCCGAGACCCGTTTTGATTTTTCCTGGGACCCAATCCGGTACCCTGAGCCGGAAAAATTTATCAAGCAGCTAGAGGACAATCATGTACGCCTTTGTTTGTGGGAATATCCTTATATTTCCACTCTTTCTCCCTTGTTTAATGAGTTATCTCACCGTGGTTACTTGTTAAAAACATTGGATGGTTGTCCTTATATCCACTCTTGGTTACCGGAGCCATTTAGCCGCTCGCTACCTCACCTGCAACCAAGCGGCATCATCGACCTGACGCATCCGGAAGCTTATGATTGGTTCCGCGATCAACATCAAGAACTCTTTGAGATGGGTGTCGCTGTGATGAAAACGGACTTTGGTGAGGCGATACCTGAGCATATCGTTGCCTACAATGGCGACCGGGGAAGACGTCTGCACAACGTCTATGCCTTGTTATACAACAAATGCGTTTACGAAGCTGCACAACGTTATGGGCAAGGGGAAGCGTTGGTATGGGGGCGGTCTGGATGGATTGGTAGTCAGCGTTATCCGATGGGTTGGGGTGGTGATCCACAATCTGATTGGGAGGGACTTGCTGCCAGTATTCGTGGTGGACTCTCTTGGGGTATGAGTGGTGCACCGTTCTATGCTCATGATATTGGGGGGTGGTATGGTAACTTGAGGGATCCTGAGCTGTTCGTGAGGTGGACACAGGCAGGTGTATTGAGCTCACATACACGATTTCACGGACGTGGACCTCGTGAACCATGGATTTTTGGTCCTGAGATAGAAGAAATCATCAAAGATTGGATCGAATATCGCTATCGATTGATCCCATATTTGCGCAGTTGTGAAAAATATGCATGTCAGACCGGGTTACCTGTGATGCGTTCAATGGCGCTTGCTTTCCCACAGGAAAGAGCTGCCTGGGTTTTTGAAGAGCAATATATGCTTGGATCATCCCTGCTGGTAGCCCCTATTCTTCGACCAGGAGGTTGTGTGGAGGTCTATCTACCGAAAGGACATTGGTACCATCTTGGTAATGGCGAACGCTATACAGGTGAGCAGGTCGTTACCTTTGATGATGTACCGCTCAATGAACTACCCGTCTTTGGTCGTGAGGGGAGTTGGTTACCACTTGGGCCGATCGTACAATACACCGGTCAATTAAACGATTTTAACAGGATTGAACAGGTCTGGGTTTTCGGACGACCCGATCCCCGATCGGGATTGATGACAGAAAACATCGAATTAATTCCTGAGAATGATGGTAGATATAAGCTAAAGNTACCTGAGGGTGTGCGTATCAGACAGTTTGGCAATAGTGATTGAAGTTTTTCTCATCGATTTCTTTATTGAGGTTTAGATCTCATAAATTTAGCACAATTGGCTTTCAGTTTTTCTGACCGTCATGTGATGAAAGGATAGCNCCATGTTGTTTTCTGGTAAATATCTGCGCATAAATCTTTCAACCTCCAACGTTGAAACTGAATCTATCCGAGAAGATGACGTACGCCGCTTTTTTCTTGGAAGTGGTTATGCTGCGATGCTCTATTTTCATGAGATGGACTCATCGGTAGAAGCCCTTGATGAGGGCAACCCGATTTATATCTTTAATGGCCTGGTAACGGGTTCAATGATTCCAACCGCCTGTCGAACGAGTTTTTGTGGCCGAAGCCCTCTCACCGGTATCTGGAATGAATCCAATGTTGGTGGACATTTTGGTGCCGAACTGGCCAAAGCCGGGTTGGATGGAATGGTAATTACTGGCAAAGCAGCGAACCCCGTATACCTGTTTGTTCAAAATGGCGATGTGGCGATTCGTTCTGCAGAAAATATCTGGGGAATGGACACCTTTGATGCATATGATCAGGTGATCAGCGAAACACATTCTAAAGCACGAGCTGCGTTGATTGGCCCGGCTGGAGAGAGGTTATTGGGCTTTGCCGCGATCATTCAAGGAGGTCGCAAGCACAGCCGCGCCGTAGGACGGGGTGGTATGGGGGCTGTTTTTGGCAGTAAATACCTCAAGGGTATTGCCGTTNATGGAACAGAAAAAGTGACTCCTTTTGATGGACAAAAGCTGCGCGGTTTGGTCAGGGAGCAAAATCATATTATCAGAAGTAAAACGAAAGGTCTCTCAGATTTCGGTACCGCAGGGGGCGTGGTCGGTTCTGAGACAATGGGTGATTTACCCATTCATAATTATATCGCTGGCAGTTGGCCAGATGGTGCTGAATCGATCAGTGGGCAGACACTTGCAAAGCAGCACCTTGTAAAAAGGACTTTTTGTTTTGCCTGCCCAATTGGATGCGGAAAACATGTCACAGCTGACCTGGATGATGGTACACATATCGATAGCGCTGCACCTGAATATGAAACGCTGGCTGGAATGGGTGCCTTATTAGAGATTGATGACCTGAATACAATGATGAAGGTGAATGATTATTGTAATCGGATGGGCATGGATACGATCAGCGCTTCGACCACAACAGCTTTTGCCTTTGAAGCCTTTGAGAATGGGTTAATTGGTCCTGACGATTGTGATGGAAAGAGTTTGCATTGGGGTGATCCTGATTCACTTTTGTTATGTCTGCATATGATGGTAGAAAAACGCGGCACAGGGAAAATACTTTCCTTGGGAACACGGGCAGCGGCAGAATACTATGGACATGGTTCTGAAGAATTTGCCATGCATGTCAAAGGGTTGGAATTGGCTTATCATGACCCAAGGGCTACTTTCTCTATGGCAGCCAATTACGCTACGGCAAATCGCGGAGGGTGTCACCTTGAAGGTTTATCCTATTGGACGATCTATGGCTTGGATGCTTCAGCCTGGTCACCTGAAGTGGTCGACCGATTTTCAAATGAGGGGGCAGCTGCGGAAGCAATCGCTTTCCAAAATTATTTCTCCATATATAATCCAATAGGAATCTGTAAATT
>JGI24025J20009_10001810_pt1 | contig 15889 bp, 10 predicted proteins | sample Cruoilmetagenom3_FD_20009 | JGI IMG/M metagenome (IMG submission 20009)
CCACCATCGGAATTGAGTCCATATAAGCGGTAGCAATACCTGTAATACAGTTAGTTGCGCCAGGGCCTGAGGTAGCAAGTACAACACCAACTTCGCCAGTAGCTCGGGCATAACCGTCAGCCATATGGGTTGCGGCTTGTTCGTGACGTACTAAAATATGTTCAATATCTTCTTGTTGAAAAAGTGCATCGTATAAATCTAAAACCGACCCACCTGGGTAGCCAAATATATACTTAACCTTCAACTCTTTTAATGCCTGAACAACTAGTTCAGAACCATTATATTCTTGTTTGCTCATCCTCATTCCTCTGTGCGCTGTTTATGCATAAAAAAACCCCCGCGTAGTGCGAGGGTTTTTAAAAAGCAATTTCACTTTTTAATACATCCCCGCTGGGCTTATCACTAAGACCACTACGAGTACGATTAAAAGGTGAAGTTGTTTTTTCATAATTGTCACTTTATAAAAAGCAAAATGCTGCTTTAGATTAAAAATTCTATATGGGGTTATTTTTAAGGGTTTTACGTGCTTATGTCAACCTTGAAAGAGCTGTTTTGGATTAAAATTTCAAATTAATTTGTTTTCATACTAAAAAGTTGCACGCTATTTGTAGTTATATAAAAAATATGAAGAAATTATGCTAATTTTACCGAGTAACCATAATGGGTAAATAGGTGGTTTGAGCGCTGTGCTTAATGCATATATTAGGTATGATAGAGCAATAATTTATCTGGGGAAGATACAGTGAAAAAAATAATATGGCTTTGCTTATTCCTTTGCAGCCTAAATCTTAACGCAGCAAATACCAGTGCGCATGACCCAGGTATTATTAACAAACAAAGAATAGAGTATTGGTTAAATAAACGCGCTGATACCCAACAAGCCACTAACAAGCCAACGGTTGAAAGCTACTTAGCGAATACTGAACGGCTTAACCCTTCGCAGTTAAAACCTGTTTCTACCATGAAAGCCCGCTTAACCGCTAAGCAAGCCAATAAGCAGCTGCAATATGCAAGTACGGCTAGCCCTAGCAACGCGCTAAATGAGGTTAAAGTACTGGCTATTTTAATTGATTTTCCTGATTTAAAGTACGATGACAATCAGCTAGTTGATGATGATACCGATATGTATTACGAAAATTATACAAAAGAGCATTACCAACAATTGCTTTTTAATGAGGGTGGGTTTATTGGACCTAATAATGAAACGCTTAGCAGCGTATACGATTATTATTACGACGCATCAGGTGCTAGCTTAACTTTTAGCGGGCAAGTATATGGGTGGGTTAGGGCAGATAGTAATGCAAAAACCTATGGTGAGCGCGTAGGTAACACACGCGATATAAATGCCCCCGCACTGATAAAAGAAGCAGTCGAAAAAGCCACTGCACAATTTGATATTGATTTAACGCAATATGATTTAACAGATTTAGATGATATTGACGGCGATGGCATTATCAACGAGCCAAACGGCATTATCGACCATGTTATGGTTTTTCATTCCAGTATTGGTGAAGAATCCGGTGGAGGCTATTTAGGCGTTGATGCAATTTGGTCTCACCGCTACTACGTATTTGATGAAAACAGTGAACCGGTTAGTATTGCGGGTAGTAGCGTTAAGTTATCGGGTTATACGATAAACCCAATAGATGCCAGCATAGGTGTCGTTGCGCATGAATTTGGTCACGACTTAGGTTTAGCAGATGAGTACGACTTACAGTCAAATACCGTGGGTGAGCCTGTATCGTCTTGGTCAATAATGTCTACTGGTAGCTGGGCTGGTGGGCCTAGGGGTTCACAGCCCGTTATGTTTAGTGCACAGGCGCTTGAGTATTTACAAAACAGATACCAAGGCAATTGGGTGAACCAGCTTAATTTAACCATGGAGGAAGTGAACAGCCAGCCTCAGCAGTCACTTGTTTATACTAGCTCACTTTCTCAGCAGCAAAGCCAAATTAAAGTGACACTTGCGCAGCAGCTAGAAAAATTTAAAACCCCGGTTGCAGGTGATTTTCAATTTTACTCTGGTACAGGTAACAATCTAACACACACGCTCTCACAAACCGTGACCTTACCTGAGGCGGCTACACCACTGACACTTAGCTTTTTAGCTTACTACAGTATTGAGCGCGATTATGACCTTGTACAAGTAAAGGTAAATCAAACTCCTTTAGCTGGTAATTATACAATCGAGACAAATCCTTATTATGGCGATATAGGCCCGTATATAACTGGTGATTCGTTTTTACATGCAGATGCGCAGCAACCTAATGGTTTTTTAATGCATGAGTTTGATTTAACACAATATGCAGGACAAACCATTACATTGAGTATTGAGTATATTACCGATACAAACACACAGTATTATGGTTTTGTAGCCGATGATTTAAAAATAACACACAACAATACTGTGATTTGGCAAAATAACGCAGAGCAGTCAGAGTACTACCGTAGCGTTAAATGGTTTTAGCCGCGTGAGTAGTTATATTTATGCTAAACCAGCCCACTACTATATACAGCTACGTGCGCACAGAGGTGTGGATGCCGGCTTACAAGCAGAGCAATATTCACCGGGAGTTTTATTGTGGTATAGCAATAGTGCATTTGATAACAACAACACAACTGATCACCCTGGGGGTGGTTTTAATTTAGTGGTTGATGCGGATCAAAAGCCAATTTATCGCGGTACAAGGTAGCACCACACTTGCAGATACACCTATACAAGTACGCGATGCTGCATTTAGTTTATATCAGCAAAGTGCAGGTTTAGGCGATCAAGACTTAGCTGCCATTAGTGAGTTTAATGATCATTTTGATTACAGCTTTACGCAGCAGGCTGAATCAGGTGTGGTGCTTACTCCCCAAGGGTTTAACTTTGAAATAGTCAGCCAACACCCTGAAAGTGAAACAGCAGAGCTTTTGCTTAGCTATGATGCGCTACAACAAATAACCACAACAGTAAACGAGGCAACCGTTAGCTTTAATGTAGCCGGTTTAAAGTTAACCCCCACAGATACATTTTTATGGGACTTTGGTGATGGGCAATCGAGTACTGAGCTAAGTCCTACACATACCTATGCCGATTACGGCACATACAGCGTTACCTTTTCGGCAATGGGTGAGACGACTACGCAAACACAAACTAAACAAATTAGTATCACAAAACCGCTAGAAATTGAAAATTTAACGTATCAGTTAAACGGTGCGACTTTATCTGCTCAAGCAATCGTAACTGGCGGTAAAGCACCTTACAACATGAGTTGGCTTATAGATGGTGAACCCGTATCGCAAACTGAAAACCTAGATTACCAATTTAGCTACTCTGGAGATTATACCCTCGCGTTAATAGTAACTGATACGCAAGGGGTAAGTGTTAGCCAACAGCATGCTTTGAGTGTTAATGCACCGCTGCAATTAAGTACACGCCATACGGCAAATAACTTAGCGGTACAATTTAATAGCTCACCATTAGGTGGATCTGGTAATTATACATATAGCTGGGATTATGGCGATAGCAGCCCACTAGGTACAACGCAAAACCCAAGTCATAATTACCAAGGTGCAGGTAGTTATTCAGTAAAACTTGTGCTCACAGACAGTCAAACCAATGAAGTTATAAGTAGTGAGCTAACAGTCTCGGTACAAGAAGCGCAAAGTGAATCGTCATCAAGTGGTGGGGCAATAGGTTATTTCATTGCGCTATTAGTGATAAGTGGGTTTTACCGGCGTACCAGCAATAAAGTTTAATGATTTTGTGAAGTAATACCAATCGACTTAAATGTCTAATAACTTAACACCAGTGGTATAAATATGATGCTCGCTGCATTAAAAAACTCTATTTAAAATAAATAGCGTAGTTATGCCAAGTGATGTTATCAGTAAAGGTTAAAATACAAAAAAGCCAGCAATATGCTGGCTTTTAGGCTTAAAACAAGATTAACCTTGTTAAATTATAAACGGTCGATTACTGATTGAGTGAAATCAGTTGTACCGTGGCTGCCGCCTAAATCACGTGTTGTGCGATCGCCTGATTTAATTACATCAGCTACTGCGCTGCGAATACGCTCAGCCGTGTCGCCCATATCTAAGTGCTCAAGCATTTGGATAGACGCTAAAATTACTGAAGTAGGGTTTGCTAGGTTTTTGCCAGCAATATCTGGTGCACTACCGTGAACGGCTTCAAAAATAGCAGCATCTTCACCAATGTTTGCACCTGGTGCCATACCTAAACCGCCAACTAAACCAGCACAAAGGTCAGATAAAATGTCGCCAAATAAGTTAGTTGTTACTACAACGTCAAACTCTTCTGGTGTCATAACTAGCTTCATACATGTTGCGTCAACAATCATTTCAGTTGATTCAATTTGCGGGTAACGCTCAGCAACTTCACGTGCAACTTTTAAAAATAAGCCAGCCAGAGGTAGATTTTAAGATATTTGCTTTGTGTACTGCGGTTACTTTTTTACGGCCTTCACGTACTGCTAACTCGTAGGCAAAAGTGATGATTTTCTCAGCGCCTTCGCGAGTAATTACAGATTTAGCTTCTGCTTCGTTACCGTCTTCGCTTACTACTTGGCCTAAACCTGAGTACATACCTTGGGTATTTTCACGAATAGTAATGATATCGATATCATCGTAACGTGCTTTAGTACCAACAAAAGATTTAACAGGGCGTACGTTTGCGTATAAACCAAACTGCTTACGTAATGTTACGTTAATAGACGTAAAACCTTCACCTACCGGCGTCGTTAGTGGACCTTTAAGAGTGATTTTGTTTTTAGCGATTGTATCAATTGTTTCTTGAGGAAGTAGCTCGCCAGTTTTTTCTAGTGCAGCAAGGCCTGCATCAACAAATTCATAATCAAAATCGCAACCTGCGGCTTTTAATATTTCAAGTGCTGAGTCGATAATGCTCGGACCGATGCCGTCGCCTTTGATCACTGTGATGGTTTGTTTGGCCATTGACTTTTCCTTTAAAAGAATAAAAAACGCACATAAATTATTACTAATAATAGTAACTGCTTGTTAGGTCATTTATGTGACGTATGTGGATATATTTTGAGGGCGCATTTATACCAACTTATCGCCCATTTTGCCAGTTTATACTATAAATACAGGGTATAACCTGTGCTTATAGTCAGCATAAGTGACTTAAATTCTGTTATATAGCGATAAGCCTTGCAGTTGCGCAAAAAAATCATCCTCAGATTTAAAGCCTTGTGCTTTTAGCTGCGCATTTAAAGTTTGTTTTTGCCAAGAAGTTAAAGGCAGAGCGGGTTTAAAAATAGTTTGCGCCACGACCTTTAAACTAATCCATAATTTGTGCTGCTCGTTTAGCTCTTTTTTAGGTTGTTGTTCAGCATCGAGTAGGGGCTTGGTCCATGGATTATCACTCAGTAGTTGTGTTAATTCTGTATTTAAATGTTCATTATTAATCGTTTCCACCCCAAAAAAGGCTGCTAATGGGGCACTATAAGTTTGGTTAGGCACGCTACTTATGGTTACTTTTGCACAGAGCTGTGCACTGCAATGGGTTAATAAATAATGTACGTAACCATAGATGGGCAAGGCTATATGTTCAAATTGCTGTTTTGGGTTATTACTTACCATTAAAGCTAAAATACTAATAAAGCTATTAAGTTTATTCAGTACGATGTGTTTGTGCGGATGATGTGATGTATCCACTAATTGCTCAAATATAACCCGCTGAATAATCGCCGGTGCATTATCGTAGCCGACCATCGACAAGCTATGGCGTAAGTCTTTGGCGGCTTGGTGCTGATTGTTATAGGGCCTGACGGCTTGGCAGAGCTTCTGTGTTATTTCACTAAAAGGGGCTAGTAACTTATCTAAGCCTTTAAAACTATATTCATGCGCTACTTTTATATGACTCACTAACGCTATTAATTCGGCCTTTGAACTTATCTGCGCCGGGGCTTTACGTACCAGGTGCTCATTGTTCCAGGCTAAAAATAATACCCGTTTATCAGTACATAGCCATTGCATTGGTTGATCTTTAAGTGAGGTTTTAACCTTGTACCACGCCAGTTTTTTCTCATTATTGGCATTAATAAGTATATGCTTATTAGCCTCATCACTTGCTAGGTAAACCATTGCTTGGTCGCTGTAAACAATTTTACTGCCTGGCAGGTGTGGGCCTATATGCGCTATTAAATCCTTAATTAACCTTTGCGCAAATGGGTTAGCTGTTTTGACATACACTTCACCCAAAGCTTTGTAAAAATTTAATGGGTTCTTTTTCGATGTATAGGTGATGTTCATCGCTATAATATTACTTAATGCACACAAGGTTATGGCATTGTCATATAGCATTATGTCGCTAGTACTTAGTAACGCTTGCTTATACTTATTTAATTTAGCCAACATACGCACGCTATTTTGGGTAGGGTGCTGTGCACTGACCAACACTTTTGCTGCTAGCTGATGGCGAAAACGCCATATTTTTTTATCGCTGAGTGTAAGCATTTGCTGCTGCGCAATTTTATTATGTTGCGCTACAACGCAGCAATGCTCTACCAATGCAACACCAATATAAAGCTCGGTTAGTTCATCATCAAACTGTTGGCTAGCGCACAGTGCGGTGCTAATAACACACTGGTTAATAACGAGGTTTGTAGCAAAGTCGTAGTGGCTTGTGTACAAGCTTAAACGCGCTTGTAAAGCGTGTGGGTGTTGCTGATACAAAACGCGATAATGCTGGGCTGTTTGTACAACAAGCGGATATAGATGTTGCCACTGCGTTTTGTCACTATAAATTGTTAGTATTTGATGTGTGTTATGCAGTAACCGCACTAACTGTTTTGAAATAGGCTCATCCATTGGCCATCACCTGATCTTTTCCTGATAAGTTGTATAGGCGCTGGGGCCCCATAAAAATAACTCACCATTTTTAAATAATAAGCCGGTGCATTCATCCATCGTGGTTATGCCATCTGAAGTTTGGTGCTGTGTACGGTAAAAAACAATCTGCCATACTTGGTCTTTGTTACGTTTGGCATAGGTTAAATCGGGGCTGCCTAAATAATCGAGTACACTGTTTAAAGTAACCGCCTCATCAATAGACAGCTTTCTTATGTAGCGCTCGTTAAAGGCCTCACGGTCTTGCCAAATCATTGCTTGCGGGTCATCTTTATAAAAGGTGATCACTAAAGTCGCAATGAGTGCATACAAGCCTAACCCTAATATTAAGTATCTTATAAACTTTTTAATCATTTTTAACTCACACTCGCAACAATACAGTGAGTATATGTTGTGCGCTTAAACAGTGCTATCAACATGCGACTAATGCAACCTTAACTGCTTTAAACTAAAACCTAGCTGTATATCGGTACGCAAAGTGACTAATTGTTTAGAAATAACATACATGTCTTTTTGCCCAACTAGCTTTTTTTGAATACTGCTTGATAGGGCATCATCTTCTATGGCGCTATCTATGCTTTCGTAGGTATTTACAATAAGCTGAGCCGATTTAGTCCCTATGCCTTTAACGCCGGGTACATCGTTAGTTTTATCGCCCGCTAAGGCCCAAAAATCAATAAGTTTACTTTGCTCAATACCAAAGCGCTGCTCAATGCTGTCGCAATCTAGGTAGCTCTTTTTAAAATAATCGTACACACAAATATAGTCGTTCAAAAAAGGTAAAAAACCCTTATCGGTAGAAACAATGGTACTGTTTATCTTATTTTTTGCAGCTTTGTCGGCTAAGGTGGCTATGATATCGTCGGCTTCATCGTTGAGCGGTTCAAATACAACGATGCCCGTTTGCTCTATAGCTTCTTTAAAGTTGTGCAGCGCATTTTTAAGCGTGTCGGGCATGGGGGCCCTAGAATGTTTATATTGCTTATAAAAGTGGTAGCGCCAGCTTTTGTCGCCATCAAAAACAGCTATAGCGTGAGTGGCATTTGTTGACTGTAAAAGCTTTTTGCAAGCATGTGCTACGCGCGCGCAACTGGCCTTTAGCATCTGCTCTTCACTATGGTGTGTTTGGTTAGCGTCAACTGCGTAAATGCGCCTAATTAAATTAAGCGCATCAATTAAAAGTAAATGGGGTTTCAAATAGTCAAACTCATGCTTTTATTTCATAACAAGGGATATACTTACTACCGGGTAACTTCATACGACCTTGGTCTACAAATGCTTGTAATAGTTTATCCATATCTTTCATTAAATCAGGCTCACCACTTAACACATAGGGTCCATGTGCTTTTATAGCGCGTAAGCCTTCATCTTTAACATTGCCAGCAACAATCCCCGAAAACGCTCTACGTAGGTTAGCCGCTAATTGCTGCTTGGGCTGTTCTAGGTGCAAATCTAAACTTGCCATGTTTTCGTGCGTAGGTGCAAAAGGTTGCTGAAAATCGTTATCGATTTTAAGTGTCCAGTTAAAGTAGTAGGCATCGCCTTGGCTTTTACGATAATTACGTACATTTGCCATAGCTGATTTTAATTTTTGCCCTACAAGAGCTGGATCATCAATGATTACTTCAAACTTATCAAGGGCTTCTTTGCCTAATGTCAGCTCTACAAACTTACATAACTCGCTAAAGTACGCTTCGCTTTCTTTAGGGCCGGTTAAAATAACAGGCAAACACTGTTTTTCGTTATCTGGGTGCAGCAAAATACCTAATAAATAAAGTAATTCTTCTGCAGTACCGGCACCACCTGGGAATATAATAATTGCATGCGCCGTTCTAATAAATGCTTCAAGGCGCTTTTCAATGTCGGGCAAAATTACCAACTCATTTACAATAGGGTTTGGTGGCTCTGCGGCAATTATGCTAGGCTCGGTTAAACCAAGGTAACGGTTTTCGCTAATACGCTGTTTAGCATGGCCAATAGTGGCACCTTTCATCGGGCCTTTCATCGCCCCTGGGCCGCAGCCAGTGCATATATTTAAACCACGTAAGCCAAGCTCGTAACCTACTTGTTTTGTGTATTTATATTCTATTTCGTTAATTGAATGTCCACCCCAACACACAATCATGTTTGGTTCGCTGTTAACGCGCAGCGCCCCGGCGTTTCTGAGCATATCAAATACCATGTGGGTAATGGCTTTTTGTTCTTTAAGATCTTTTTCGTACTTTTGGCAAATAAATAAAATATCGCGGATCACCGAAAAAATATGCTCGTGAATACCGGTAATTATTTCGCCATCAACAAAGGCGGTTTCGGGAGGGTTTTCTAACTCAATTTTAATGCCGCGCTCGCGACTGACTAAACGAATATCAAAGTCTTGGTATTTGTCGTAAATTTCATTACTTGCGTCTGTGTGGCTGCCTACGTTAAGGACGGCTAAGGCACAGTTTCTAAAAAGTCGATAACGTTCACTGGCTGAAGATTGCTCTAATAAATCAACTTCCAATTGTGACAGTAAATCCAAAACCCCAGTCGGGTTTAACTGTATTAACATCGGCATTCTCCTTGCTGCTTAAAATGTAAAAACTGCATGTCATCTACTTTAGCACTCAAACTAATTGAAAATTATGACATTATTTACTCATACAAAGGCGATCCCGACCCGTTTTCTTTGCTTCATAAAGGGCGTCATCTGCTCTGTCGAATGCTTTGAGCGGTGTATCGCCTTTTTTAAATTGTGTAGCGCCTAACGAAATGGTGATTTCTATTTCTTTTTCTCTAAATTTAAAAGGAATATTTTTAATCACTTTTCTAAGTTTTTCAAGCGGCTGCGCTGCGTTCAACAACGAAAGCCCAGGCATTAGTAAAACAAACTCTTCTCCGCCGTAGCGGGCTATAAAATCAGACTGCCTTACTGATTTTTGCAGCGCCTTTGCAATAACTTGTAAGGTTATATCGCCTGCAGTATGACCAAATCTATCATTAATTGACTTAAAGTGATCCACATCAATAACCACTAGGGTAACATCCGAGGCTTGGACATTAAATATGTGAAGCTCGTGATTGTAACGTTCATCAAAAGCCGCTCTGTTAGGAAGTTTTGTAAGGCTGTCGAGTAAACTTTTAAAGCGTTGCTCGTTTAGGCGTTTTTTATATTTGGTTAGTTTGCCTTCTAAGCTGCCAATTCGCTCGTTAATTTCATCAAAACTGGCAATCAGCGTTTCGCGGTCTTTTCTTTCTAGCTGCTCTTTAGCAATAAAGTCTTGGCTGAGTGATTTTAGCTCGTTATCAACTAATTCTTTTAAAGAGGAAATAGACGTAGCAGATTGGGTTTGCTCGTTTAAATGCTTTATTTTTCCTTCAATACGTTTATTTAGTGTATCGAACTCTTCCCCCATTGATTTAGAGTGCTGGCTGGTAGATACAATTGATGAGTGCAACTCTTCTAATGTTTGGTTAAGCGAGACTAAAAAGCTTTGTGCCGATTGGCGCTCTTTACTGATATTTTTGACCACGACGCTTATTATATTTAAAGCAGCTTGCAGCAGGGCTTCTACATTATCGTTTTCGGTAATTGCATTTTTTATTTGTTTAATTTGTTCTGTCGATTCATCCTCTAACACCAGCTCATTAGCAAGCTCTAACAGCTTTTTAGCCATACGAGGAGAAGCATTGGTACTTGTTTCATCCGTGGTTGAAAGCTTGCTATGCAAAGCATGGTGATAAAAGTTAATAAGCTGATTTAATATCGGGATGTAGTCGTGCGTAGACTGTACATTATTAATTTCGTGGTCGAGTAAATGTCTTAAGGTGCGGCGGGTATCGTCTGGTAACCCTTTGGTTTTTTGTAAAAGCTTACCGGCTGTTTGTACGCTCGAAAACAGCTCTCGCTGATGGGCTGTTTGTAACGCCTCTTGGTTTTGCAGTAACAATAAAATGTCATCTATTAAAGGGGATAATATTTCAAACCCGACACCTTTATTTAGCGAACTTCTAAATTTGGCGAGTTTATTATCAAGCTCAATATCAAGCCCTTTACAGCTTAAAGACAGTTTTGCAGTTAGATTTGATAAAGTATCAACTTGGAGCTTACGCGCATTTTCAATGGCTATCCTTGCTTCAATTGCTTGCTTTAACTTTTTATCTACAGCGTTAGAGTTTTCAGACACCTAAGCATACCGCCATCGTATTAATTACATTACCTTCAGTTTACAACAAAATCATATTAAGTGTAGTTATCTAATTAAAAACTTAGCATTTTTACTTAGACCCTGCATGTAAACTGAGCTATTAGGTTGTTTGTCGTTTTTAATTCACTTTTAATTTATGCCTTGTTAGGCTTATTTCAAATAATAAGTAACCTTGAGTCATTATGAAAAAGCGTTTAGTCCTGTCAATGTTAGCGGCCTGTTGTGCAGCCCCTGCGTTAGCCGATGTAAATTATTCTTTAAGTATTACACAGCCACAACATCATTTAGGTAATGTAAGTGTAGAGTTTCCAAAGTCGGCGCAATCGCATATCGATGTTAAATTGCCTGCATGGCGTACTGGTCGCTACGAAATATTAAATTTAGCCAATGGGGTACGTTATTTTGCGGCCACAGACGACAATGGCAATGCATTAAAATGGGAAAAAATTAATCACAGCACATGGCGAGTGCATTTAGCTGAGCCAACACACGTGAATATTGATTACCAAGTATATGCAAACGAGTTAGGTAAACGTGCACGCCACATAGACGATAGCCATGCGTTTATTGATGCATCTGGCTTTTTTATGTTTAGTGAATCGTTTCGCCAAGAGCCAGTTACCGTAGATTTAAAGGTGCCTAAAGCGTGGCGCTCTGTATCAGGCATGGAAAATGCGAGTAATAAACACAGTTTTAAAGCCGCAGATTACGATGTACTGGTAGACTCACCAATAGAAACAGGAATTAACAAACTTCATAAATTTGAAGTAGATGGCCGCCAATACGAGTTAGTCATATGGGGCGAAGGCAACTACGATGAGCAACTAATGCTTACTGATTTAAAAAAATTAGTGACCACAGGTAATGTTATTTGGAATAGCTACCCGTATGAGCGTTATGTATTTATGGTGCATGCTACATCGGGTGCTGGCGGGGCAACTGAGCATTTAAACTCAACCATTATACAGCGCCCACGAAATCGTTTTGATAGCCGCGAAGACTACTTAGGCTTTATAAGTACCGCTGCGCATGAATTTATTCATACCTGGAATGTAAAAGCTTACCGCCCTAAAGGGCTGGCGCCTTATGATTACACCAACATGAACTACTCAAATTTATTATGGATTTCGGAAGGTTCTACTAGCTACTTTGAAGATCATCTATTAGTGCGCTCAGGCATAGAAACCACCGATGAGTTTTTTAAAGTGATGAGTAAAACGATTAATCGTCACTTACAAACACCAGGTCGAGAAGTACAAAGTACCAGCGAAACAAGCTTTGATAAATGGATAAACCAAGGCGGCGATCACGCGCGTAATTACAGCACCAATATATATTTAGAAGGCTCATTGCTTTCTATGTTGCTAGATATACATTTACTAGAAACAACCCAGGCAAAAGTTAACTACCGCCAAGTACACAACGCTTTATACAACAAGCATACGTTACCACAAGGGTTTACTGAGCAAGATGTACTGGCAATATTAAAAGAGCTAACAGGTGAAGACTACACAACGTGGTGGCACGATAACGTGAGCACCCCAGCTAATATAGATTTTGATGCTTTATTAGGTAAAGTTGGCTTAAAGCTTACTCGCCCTAAGAGCGCTAAGCCATTAGCAAGCATTGATGCCACTGCAAAAAATAGCGGTGAGTTATTAACACTTACCCACGTTCGCAGAGGTGGAGCAGCATGGCAGGCGGGCCTCACAACAGATGATAAAATTGTGGCGGTTAACAAGCAGCATGTTGGAAAAGATTTAAAATCGAGCTTAGAAGTATTTAAAGCGGGTGAAAAAGTCACTATCGATTTTATTCGTCGCGATGCGCTTCAATCAACAACCCTCGTTTTATCGCAAGATTATGATAAACCTAAAAAGGTGGTTGCTGATAAAAATGCTACTTTATCTCAACGCGCTTTATTTAAAGCATGGATGGGGGTAGAGCACCCCATTAATGTGCAAACTGATTAACATAATAGCGTTTTATTAAAGGAGCTTTTGCTCCTTTTTTTATATCTTATGCAAAGGTATATCACCTAAAAACCAACCTAAAAGTGCTAACTTTAAAAGTACGTCCTATTATTGTGTTAATAACGACTCTAGGTTGCGTATAAATGAAGTCATTAAAAACCACTCAAATCCTCTTACATCAATTTGTGCTTAACGATCCGCTGCATCAGTTATTTTATGCGATACACAGTATTTCTGTGCAAGGATACGATGAGCAGCGCCGCGTTATTTATTGGAATAAAGGCAGTGAGCTGCTTTATGGCTATACAAAGGAATACGCAACCGGAAAAAAACTAGAAGATTTAATTATTCCGCCCCCAATGCAAGATGCGGTTATAGATGCTCATCGTGAGTGGCACATAAACGATATCGAAATACCCGCGGCTGAGCTTACATTACAGCATCAAAATGGCAGCAATGTCACTGTGTTTTCAAGCCATGTTATGTTTACAAATCAGCATGGGGTAAAACAGATGTACTGCATCGACATAGACTTGAGCGATGTAAAACAAGCACAAGCGCAAGCTATGGATAAACAGCAGATGCTCGAAAAAGTATTTGAAGCCATTCCTGATTTGTACTTTTTACTCAAACCGGATGGCACTATAGTTGATTACCATGCAAATGATTTGAGCAACTTACATTTACAGCCTGAGCAATTTTTAAATAAATCGATGTTTAGCGTATTGCCCTATACTGTAGCCAAAATGTTTAAAGACAATATTCAAGAGCTGTTAATTCACAAAAGCAATGTATGTTTTGAATACGAACTTTTAGTACCTAAAGGCGTGTTGTATTTCGAAGCGCGAGTGAGTTATTTACATCATTCAGATCAAGTAATGGTGATAATTCGCGACATAACAGAGCAGCATGAGTCAAACAAACTTATACGTAAACAAGCCTATTACGATAGCTTAACGCTACTCCCTAATCGTTTTAATTCTTTAAAACGACTTACTCAGCTAATTAACACAGCGAGCGAAAAAAACACTTTAGCCGCTGTTATTTTTATCGACTTAGATGACTTTAAAAAAGTAAACGACACACTAGGGCATGAAATTGGCGATTCATTACTTATCAGCGCCGCTAATAAATTGAGTCAAATAGTTAATGAAAACGCGACCGTAGGCAGGTTGGGGGGCGATGAATTTATTATTCTACAATCAGAGCTTCGCAGTAAAAAACAGTTAGAAGCGATTGTTACACGCTTACTTAAAAGCTTTAGAACCCCCTTTGAAATAGATGGCCGCGAATTGTTATTAACGTTAAGTATTGGCGTGGCTTTGTACCCTGATAATGGGGTAACAGCCTCTGATTTATTACGCCATGCAGACACAGCAATGTACCAAGCAAAAGCGCTTGGCAGAAACACCTACGCCTGCTTTACCAGCGAAATGAATACCGCCATAAAGAGGCGGTTAGCAATAGAAGAGCAGATGCATGTTGCTCTTGAAAAAAATGAATTTGAATTGTATTTCCAACCTAAATGCGATGCTAAAACACTTAAAATAATTGGGGCTGAGGCGCTATTACGCTGGAACAATAGTGTGCTTGGTAAGGTTATGCCCGATGAGTTTATTCCGTTAGCAGAGCAAACAGGTTTAATTATTCCTATTGGAAAGTTTGTTATTGAGCAGGCATTAGCATTTTTAACGCAGTGGCAGGCAAGCTCTCAACAAAACTACAGCATGGCAATTAATTTATCACCAAGCCAATTTAGAGATTCAGAGCTGCTAAGTTTTATAGCAAGCACGTTAGAAAAAACCGGAGTAAGCGCTAAAAATGTCGAGCTTGAAATAACCGAAGGCGTGTTAATGAGCGTGCAAACCAATATTACAGAGTCATTGTATGCACTTAATAAGCTCGGTATTAAACTATCCATGGATGACTTTGGCACAGGCTACTCATCGCTTAGCTATTTAAGGCAATATCCGTTTGAGGTATTAAAAATAGATCGCAGCTTTATTTGTGGTATTACCGAAAACCAAGAAGACTACAGCTTAGTTAAAGCCACAATTGCAATGTCGCATAGCTTAGGCTTAAGTGTGGTAGCTGAAGGCGTAGAAACATCAGCACAACAAAAATTACTAGCCGAACTAAATTGCGATTTGATTCAAGGTTACTACTTTAGTAAACCGCTGCCTGCGTTACAGTTACTTGATTTTAAAGCGTTATAAGTACATTTATTATAAGTGTTAACCTAAAAATCAGTTAGTTGTAAATAGCGTAAATTGAGCCGCCCACCGTATTTAGTATTTAAACCCTTTAGCCAAATAACGCTACACATTAATATTAAAGGCTTTACTGCTACTGCTTTGGTATTTCGATAAAACAAAACCTATGCAGTGAAATACAACACCCACTAGATTGAGTAAAGCTCATCCCGCAAACTTTAATACCCCTGACACTTATAATTCATTAATTTAATTCATGTGCATTTTATAAGCTAATAATGCTAGGTTTAATCATCACAATATTGAAGGAAATAATTATGAAATTAGAGTCATTAGCACTGCACCATGGTTACGAGTCTGAAGAAACCACTAAATCAGCAGCAGTGCCTATTTATAATACCTCATCTTACACGTTTGATAATACGCAGCATGGCGCTGATTTATTCGACTTAAAAGTACCTGGTAATATTTATACTCGTATTATGAACCCAACCAATGCCGTGCTTGAACAGCGTATTGCCGCAATGGAAGGGGGCATTGGCGCGCTAGCGGTAGCCTCGGGCATGGCAGCTATTACCTATGCTATTCAATGCTTGTGTGAAGTAGGCACTAATATTGTGAGCACCAGCCAAGTATATGG
>JGI24025J20009_10001811_pt1 | contig 15886 bp, 15 predicted proteins | sample Cruoilmetagenom3_FD_20009 | JGI IMG/M metagenome (IMG submission 20009)
ATCAAGCGGCTGATGGCCTATTCGTCGATCTCGCATATGGGCTTCGCCCTCGTCGGTCTTGCCGCCGGAAGCGAGCTCGGCGTGCAGGCGATGCTGATCTACATGGCGATTTACCTGGCGATGAACGTCGGCACCTTTGCCTTCATCATGTCGATGGAACGCGACGGCAAACCGGTCACCGACATCGCGGCACTGAACCAGTACGGCAAGGCCGAGCCGGTCAAGGCGTTGGCGATGCTCGTGCTCCTGTTCTCGCTTGCGGGCGTGCCGCCGATGCTCGGCTTCTTCGCCAAGTTCGCTGTGCTGAACGCCGCGGTGCAGGCGGACCTCACCTGGCTCGCGGTAGCGGGCGTGATCGCCTCGGTAATCGGCGCTTTCTACTATCTCAGGATCGTCTACTTCATGTACTTCGGCGAGACCGAGGAAGTGCTCGAGACGCCGATGAGCCCGGCCGCTTGGGTGGTGCTCGTGGCCTGCGCGGCGGCAATGCTGCTTGGCCTTTTCAACCTGTTCGGCGTCGAGGGTGCGGCAGCGGCGGCAGCAGCGGCGCTTGTCAACTGAACGCCGCGGCGGGGCGGGGAAAAAGGCGTTTCGAAACGCCTTGACCACGCGAATTCGAATTCGCGTCCCATGCGGTTTTGAAACCGCATCCTCAAGCCGCTTCGAAGCGGCTTCGCAGGGTGCGCGCCGATGAGCTGGCCCCCCGGATATGGCCACCTGCCGCTCGGCGAGATCGCCTCCACGCTCGACGAGGCGGCCCGCCGGTTTCCCGAGCTCAGCGGTCCGACCTGGATCACCGCCACAAGGCAGGTCTGCGCGCGGGGCAGGCGGGGGCGTCCTTGGGAAAACCCGGAAGGCAATTTCGCCGCCACCCTGGTCCTGCCCGCCGTCGCGCCCGAGACGGCGGCGTTGAGAAGCTTCGCCGCCGCCCTGGCGCTTTTTGATGCCTGTGCCGCTGTGACCGGCCGACCCGAGGCCTTCGCGCTCAAATGGCCCAACGACGTGCTCCTGAACGGCGGCAAGCTCGCCGGTATCCTGCTCGAGAGCTTGATGGCTCGGGGTGGCATGGCGGGGCTCGCCATCGGGATCGGGGTGAACCTCGCCGATGCGCCCGGGGCCGGCGCGGTGGAGGAGGGCGCGCTGCGCCCGGTGTCACTGGCCGGGGCGACGGGCGCTCGCGTCTCACCGGAGGACTTCCTGGCAGAGCTGGCGCCGGCCTACGCGGGCTGGGAGGCGCAACTCACCGCCTTTGGTTTCGCGCCGCTGCGAACCGCCTGGATGGCGCGCGCCGCAAAGCTCGGCGAGACCATCACCGCGCGTCTCCCCGCCGAGGAGGTGACCGGCGTCTTCCGTGAGGTGGACGCCGCCGGGTATCTCGTACTATCTACGTCCGACGGTCTGCGCCGCATCGCGGCGGGTGACGTTTTTTTCTGAGGAGGCAGGCGCATGCTGCTCGCCATCGACACCGGCAACACCAACACCGTCTTTTCCGTCTGGGACGGCGAGAAGTTCCTCTTCTCGCTGCGGACCTCGACCGAATACCAGCGCACCGCCGACCAGTATTTCGTCTGGTGGGACACGCTCACCCGCCATCACGGCTTCCCAGCGCCCGAGATCACCGGCGTGGTAATCTCCTCCACCGTGCCGCGGGTCGTGTTCAACCTGCGCGTTTTTACAGACCGATTTTTCGGTCTGAGGCCCGTTGTCGTTGGCAAGCCCGATTGCCTGCTGCCGATCGATGTCCGTGTCGACCACGGCACCGCCGTCGGGCCGGATCGGCTCGTCAACACCGTCGCGGGGTGGAAGCATTTCGGCGGCGATCTCATCATCGTCGACTTCGGCACCGCCACCACCTTCGACGTGGCCGACCACGACGGCGCCTATATCGGCGGGGTGATCGCGCCGGGGGTGAACCTCTCGCTCGAAGCGCTGCACATGGCGGCGGCGGCGCTGCCGCATGTCGACATCACCCGGCCACAGAAGGTGGTCGGCACCAACACGGTCGCTTGCATGCAGTCGGGGGTCTACTGGGGCTATATCGGCCTCATCAAGGAGATCTGCGCCCGGATCAAGGGCGAGCGCACCCGCCCGATGCGGGTGATCGGGACAGGCGGTCTCGCACCGCTTTTCCAGCAATCAGAAGAGCTGTTTGACGTATTCGAGGACGACCTCACCATGTCGGGCCTCGTCGAGATTTACGAATACAACAAGGCGCAGGGCAACCTCTAGGCCTCCTGCAGGCCCCCCCGTGAGCAAGGACACACGCATGAACAAGGAACGGCTGATCTATCTCCCCCTGGGCGGCGCCGGGGAGATCGGCATGAACGCCTATGTCTACGGCTGGGGTACGCCTGGCAAAGAACGGCTGATCCTGGTCGATCTCGGCGTGACCTTCCCCGACATGGACACCACACCCGGCGTCAACCTCATCATGCCCGACATCGGCTTTCTCAAGGAGAACGCCGACCGTCTGGAGGCCGTCTTCATCACCCATGCCCATGAGGACCACGTCGGCGCGGTCGGGCGGCTCTGGCGCGAGATCGAGGTACCGGTCTACGCCCGCGCCTTCACCGGCCATCTCGCCCGGTTGAAGATGGAGGACGCAGGCAACGACCCGCTCGCCGTCGAGATCGTCGAGCCCTGGCCGGCCCGTGTCGAAGCCGGGCCGTTCAAGGTGGCTTTCCTGCCGATCTCGCATTCGATCCCGGAAAGCGCGGGAATGATTATCGACAGCCCCGGCGGGCGGATCGTGCATACCGGCGACTTCAAGCTCGACCCCGAGCCCGGCGTCGGCGAAGCCTGGGATGAAAGCCTCTGGCGCGAGGCGACGGCCGGCCATGTGCGCGCGCTGGTTTGCGACTCGACCAATGTTTTCTCGCCGCATCCGGGCCGCTCGGAAGCCGAGCTCAAGGACCCGATTGTGAAACTCGTGGCAGAGCAGCCGCACATGGTCGTCGCCACCACCTTCGCCTCCAACGTCGCCCGGGTCAAAACGCTCGCCCAGGCGGGGGTGGCCGCCGGCCGTTCGGTGTGCCTTCTGGGCCGGGCGATGCGGCGGATGATCGAAGCGGCGGTCAAGACCGGCGTCGTCGCCGATTTCCCGCAAACGGTAACGCCGGAAGACGCCCGCGATATTCCGCGCGAAGACCTGATGCTGATCGTCACCGGGAGCCAGGGCGAACGGCGCGCGGCTTCGGCGCAGCTTTCGCGCGGCAAGTACCTCGGTCTCGCGATGGCCGAGGGCGACACCTTCCTGTTCTCATCGAAGACCATCCCCGGCAACGAGCGTTCGGTGGGCCGTATTCTCAATGCGTTTTCCGAGATGGGGGTGGACGTTGTGGCCGAGGACGACCGCTACCATGTCTCGGGTCACGCCAATCGGCCGGATCTTGAGAAGATGCACGCCGTGGTCGATCCCGAGATCGTCATCCCGATGCACGGCGAGCACCGGCATCTGCGCGAACACGCGAAACTCGCCAAGGCGGGTGGACGGGTTTCGATGGTGGTGGTGAACGGCGCGGTCTGTGACCTGACCGGGCCCAAGCCGCATGTGGTCGAACACGTCGAGGCCGACCGGATCTATCTCGATGGCGACATCCTGATCGGTGCGCTCGACGGGATCGTGCGCGACCGCATCCGGCTCGCCTTGAATGGTCATGTGATCGTGCAGGTGATCCTCGAGGACGAACGCCCGCTCGGCGAGCCATGGGTCGAGCTGGTGGGCTTGCCGGAAACGGGCCGGTCCCGTGCGCCGCTGGTCGATGTGCTCGAGGAGGATCTCGGCCAGTTCCTGATGCGGGCCGGGCGCAAGACGCTGCGCGATGACGATACGCTCAAAGAGGAATTGCGCCGTATCGCGCGCAAGACGGCGGCAGACGAGATCGGGCGCAAGCCCGAAGTGACCGTGNTGGTGAGCCGGNTGGAAGCNTAAGGTTGTTTTCGCGCGCGGGACGGCAGAGGCCGGTGCGTCAAAAAGTCCACATCTTCGACGGCCCCTGACCGGAGTATCGCAATCTCGTGGCGTACGCCGGATTGGATCCGGGGCCTGTGACGGTCTCGCGTGAAACCGGTGCGCGCCCATCGGGCATCTGCGAACGGCGCATCGCTGTGTCGGTGTATCCGCGGCCGAACCGCAAGCGACTGCCGGCCTTCCGGCCGACATTCTCGGTGCGTCGCAATCCTCCGACCACGCCAGGAGATTTGCGGAGGGTCCTCGACCGCCGGGTCTCAGACGAGGACCGCAACGTGGCCGTAGAGACCAAACGAAAGCATGTTGATCTCGAGCACGCTGCTGAACCCGGGCGGGTACCCGAAATCGCTGCCCGAGAAATCCTCCAGCGTGACCGTGCTGCCGCCCATGTCGATGATCGTGTCGGTGCCATCGTCCGTCACCGATACAACCGCCCCCGCTGTGAGATCGAGCACGTCGTTGTCGTTGGCGACATCGAAATCGCTCACGCTCTTGTCGCCCGTGGCCCCCGCGACGAACACGAAGGTATCCATATCATCGCCGCCGGCCAGATTGTCGTTGCCATTCAGGTTGATGAGAAGCGTGTCGTCGCCGGCACCGCCATCGAGGGCGTCGGTGCCGTTGCCGCCATCGACCTGGTCGCCGCCGGGACCGTCCCAAATCTGGTCAAAGCCCCATCCGCCGGCGATGACATACGCGTCGGCGCCACCCAGGATTTGATCATCGCCGTTGCCGCCGTCGATCAGGTCGGCGCCGAGGCCGCCGGTGATCACGTTATCGCCGTCGCCGCCATTCAGGATGTCGTCGCCGACCTCGCCGTGGATCTCGTCATCGCCGGCGTCGCCTTCGATCACGTCATTGCCGAACCCGCCGAGCAGAACGTCGAGGCCATTGCCGCCGGAAATCTGGTCGTTACCGCCATTGCCCCAGATCACATCGTTGCCATCCATGCCGTACAGGTCTTCCGACAATCCGGCGCCGATGATCCAGTCGTCTCCACCCAGCGCCAAGACAACCGTGTCCCCGACGTAGGGTGCAAAACTCAGGTTGAAAAGTTCCTTAAACAGTGTGCCGACAGTCATATTACCTACAGTATAGATACCACCGGCTGGTGATGCTCTCAATTCAACTCAATTCAATTCAATTCGGAGCTCGGCCACCGGGAGATGTCACTTGCCGCCAATGCGGTGAACCCCAGATTACTAATGATACTGGTTCGCGGGAGGGCGATCTGCCACCACTTGGGGGTTGCCATTCGAGGGGTCACCAACTGGTGCCAGGCGCGAAACAATGCACCCGAATCTGAAGGGTTGTTTCAGGGCCAGAGATTGTAATATTCTCACATTCCGCACATGGGGGCGGGCCGGGATTTGCGGCCAGCTCCTGTGAAACACATCGACCAAGTGTATCGCCGGATTGACCATTGACGGCGTTTCTGGGCGGTGTCACCCGCGAATATTCGACGAGCAATTATTCAATATGTAAGCCATTGAAAGAAAAAGTAAATCGTCCCAGAAGCATGAACGCAGGAGGTCGCGATGAGTGATCCCGGGCATTGGAGCGCGTTGTTCGGAGAAACGCTGGTGAAAGTGGTGTCTGCGGCAAGTAGGCGCGTCGCTTTTTGTGACCGGGGAACCGGGAAATCGTCGAGCCGAACCAGCACAGACCTGAGCCACGCGGATCAGGTCTGCCTCGAAACGGCGATGCGCGGGTCGCGTAGGCAGATTGGCCCAGGCAACACCACCTACGATTGGCAGGATGCGGCGCCAGGCGGCGCGTGCGTATCGAAGGGGATTTGAGAGTATTTTCTTTTCGCGCGGGTGTTTCGTCGGGACGGGAAGTGCGAACCGCTTTGCGTCTGGACCGGCATTCGATCCGGGAGTCCGCGTTTGCATCTGAAAATGAATTCCTCGAATACTGGTGTGGGATGATTTCTTTTTTCCGCCGGTGCAGACGCGATCGCCCGCGCGGAAATATTCCGGCAAATTGCGGCACGTATCTCTCTCGGCGGAATCGTTGCCGACCGGGACGCAAAAACTGTCATGACCATCGGCGGCAGGGATGGCGAGGTGCCTGAGTGCTTGAAGCCGGTATTCGAAAGCCCTGAGTTGGCGAAAAAACTACTGCGGCAAGCCGTGCTCGACGAGGTTCACACGCGTGGCAATCCCACCAGCGGTCGAAAGGGTCCCCCGGCGACCGAGAGTCTGACTCGACGGGCGGCCACGACCGCTGCGTGCTGCGCGCCATCCCGGTGCGTGAGTCCACGGTCGATTCAGAGGACGGACGTGTGCTGTTTGCGGTCCTGGAGCCCTTCGCGGCCCGTTGCCCCGGCAGCCAGAGCCTGAAACGCGTCAATTCACTCACTCCGGCGGAGGCCAGGGTTGTCGAGCGGCTGGTGTGGGGCCTGCCGATCAAGGAGGTCTCGCGGGTCCTCAAGCTGTCCGACAATACCGTGCGCACCTATTTGAAGCGCAGCTTCGAGAAGGCCGGCGTGTCGCGCCAACAGCAACTGATCTACGCCGTGTCAGGCATGGCAACCGAGCTCCCTGCCGGCCGACCCGGGTCTGTCGAGACAACCGCGGCAGGGTAGTATTGGCCGTCCCCGGGTGAGATCGTCGTGAGCGCGGCGATGAAGCCGGTCTTGCGGATTTTGCAGGCTGTGTTGCCCGACCGGACGGTGTCGGAACCGGCGAGGACGCACGCGGCGTCGTGATTGCCGGAACGGCGCGGGATCTAGCGCGCCATCGCCATCGCGCCCGGGTGCGCGACCGCGTTGGGAAGCAGAGCGGCGATCACCCGGCCGTCATCCCCACCATTTCCCAGCACCGCACCGGGAACGGCGCGCAGTTGCGAGATATTGGGTATGCCAGATGATTTGCGCCGCGGGGCGCGGTGCCAACCCGCGCAAGCTGGAGGGAAAGGTCGAACCTGCCTGACAGCATGGGTTCGCCGCGGCCCACCGCAACCGCCCGCGCGCCGTTGCGGCACCGGCGCGGAACATGTACTTGCGCGGGCCGCGCCGCAAGACGGGTTGACGGGGTCGGAGGTGGCGCCGCGCCTGACGCGTCCGGGGTCCCTCAAGGCGCAGGTTGTTCGAAGCGAGTGGTTTCGGTCAGGTTCAGCGCGCGTCCGGCCNCCGGGATCAGCCCGGCGCGACCTCGGACAACCCGCCATCGGCCGCGATGATGCGCTCGACGATNGGACGCGCCATCAGGTCATCCTTGAAAGAGGCGCCGAATCTGCCGTCAAACAGGCCCCAGTGCAAGGTGATCGACAGCGGGGGCATGTCGCCGAAGCGCACCCCGTCGATCCTCTCGCGAATCTCGTCGAAAGTCACCGCATCGACCCGCGCCTGCAGCCCCGCGACGGAAATGTCGGTGAGTACGGCCGGGAAGCTCTCGTCATCAACCAGCACTGCGAAAGCTTGTGGGCCGGGCGTGCGCGCGACGCTGCGGCGGTCATGTGGTGTCTCGCTCATCTCATGGGTCCTTCCGAGCTCTGAAACCTCACAGCCATATACGCCGACAGAGGTGAAGAAACCTCTAAACTGACACGTTTTGGTAAATGCCGGAGGGGGCCTGCCCGCAGGCGGGTGCGTTCAGCCGCGGCGCTCGTCGAAACTCTGGGCGATGAACTGGGGCATGTGATCGCCCATGCCGACAACGTCGTTGCCGCGCCCCTTGCGCCCGGACCCACGCGAGCGGGAGGCAGGTTTCGCGGGTGCATCCACGGTTTCCGAAACCGGCGCCTCGGGCTTGGCCTTCGCACGGCTGCGCGACGCACTGCGCGTGGCCTTCGGCAGATCCTTTGGCGTTTCGTCGGCCGCAGGGGGGGCGGTTGGTGCCTGATCCGCGACCTTCGCCTTGCCCGCTTTCAGCGGGTTGTCGACGCGGGGGATTTCCTTCTCGATGAGCCGTTCGACCGCGTCGAGGTTCTTCTCGTCGCGCGGTTCGCAGATCATGAAGGCCTTGCCCCAACGCCCGGCACGGCCGGTGCGACCGATCCGGTGGACGTAATCCTCGGCATGGCCGGGCACGTCGAAATTGAAGATATGGCTCACGTTGGGGATGTCGAGCCCGCGCGCCGCCACATCCGATGCACACAGAAACCGGATATTGCCGTCGCGAAAGCCCTGCAGCACTTCCATGCGTCTCGACTGGTCGAGATCACCGTGAATCGGCTCGGCGTTATACCCGTATTTCTTGAGCGACTTCGCGACGATGTCGACGTCGGTCTTGCGATTGCAGAAGATGATCGCGTTGGTGCAGGCCTCGCCCTCGCCGTCGATGAGGGCGCGCAGAACATTGCGTTTTTCGGTCGCCGCGCGGTCACGGCGTGAAGGCTTGAACTTCACCACCGCCTGTTCGATCGTCTCCGATGTTGTGGCCTGGCGGGCCACCTCGATGCGGGCGGGGCTGTGCAGGAAGGTGTTGGTGATGCGCTCGATCTCGGGCGCCATGGTGGCCGAGAAGAACAGCGTCTGCCGGGTGAAGGGTACCAGGCCGAAGATCCGTTCGATATCGGGGATGAAGCCCATGTCGAGCATCCGGTCGGCCTCATCGACCACCATGATTTGCACGCCGGTCAGCAGCAGTTTGCCGCGCTCGAAATGGTCGAGCAGGCGGCCGGGCGTGGCGATCAGCACGTCGACCCCACGGTCGATCAGCGCATCCTGTTCCTTGAAGCTGACACCGCCGATGAGAAGCGCCTTGGTCAGCTTCACGTGCTTGGCGTAGGTGTCGAAGTTCTCGGCCACCTGCGCGGCGAGTTCGCGGGTCGGGCAGAGCACCAGCGAGCGCGGCATCCGGGCGCGGGCGCGGCCGCGTGCGAGCATGCAGATCATCGGCAGCGTGAACGAGGCGGTCTTGCCGGTGCCGGTCTGGGCGATTCCGAGCACGTCCTTGCCTTCGAGCGCCGGCGGGATCGCGCCTTCCTGGATCGGCGTCGGCTGGGTATAGCCGGCTTCTTCGACGGCTTTGAGGACTTTCGCGCTCAGGTTCAGATCGGTGAATTTGGTCAAGGCGGGCCTTTCGATGCGGTTGCGGCGAATCTGGCCGCAGGAGTCGCGCGGCCCGTCCGGCCGGATTGCCGGTACGTCTAGATGCATCGGGCTTTACCGGGCGGGCGCGTACAGGTCAAGGGAAGCCGGGCGGCGTGCGGTCTTGCCGAAGACGGGCACCGGCCCCGGCCGGGTCCACCGCGACGAAAGACAGGGCGGCCATGACCAGGGCTTGTGAGCGGGCTGTCGCCTGCGGGTCGGCGCGGGGTCCTCGGCCGATGTTGCACCCGTCATCCATGATGAACCCAAGTTGTAGATGCCCCGAATAAACGCCGATCCCATGGACGGCGCGGTTTATGTGTGACCGCGTGTCTGGTGACACGTGGATTGCTCTGAGGATATTGGCCAATGGCATTGGTGACGGGAACGGCAGAGGCAGATCGGTTGGTCGGCACCGGGGGCGACGATACACTGACGTCGAGTGGCACCTCGGATGTCACCGAATGGGATGTTATGATCGGGCGTCGTGGCGCCGACACCTATGACCTCTTCAACATCACCGGCGGGACGATCAAAAACTTCATCATCGACGATCGAGGCTCCGACAGCGCTGTCGACCGGATCTTGAACGCGGGCGCGCTCTACCAGTCGGCGAGCCTCGGGTATTCGGCCTGGGCGTCGACGACCCGCGAGGGCGACGATCTCGTGCTGCATCTGCCGTCCAAACCCTACCGGTTCCGCGATCCGGCCAAGCCGGAGTACAATATCCGGATCGTCGACCACTACGGCGACGCGGGCGTGGAGAGCATCACCGCCGCTGGCCTGGCCTACCAACTTGCAACCGGCGATATCGGCAGTGGCGCGGCGGATATCATGGCAGGCGCCGACATCGACAACACCTTCTTCGCGAAAGCGGGCAACGATATCGTGTTCGGCAATGGCGGAAACGACGTGCTGAAGCTGGGAACCGGCGACGATACCGCCTTTGGCGGAGACGGAAAGGACAAGATCGTTGCGGGCAGTGGCAACGACCGGGTCTACGGCGGCCCGCAGAAAGATGTGATCAAGGGAAATGACGGCAACGACCGGATCCACGGCGAGGCCGGCCACGACAAGATCAGGGGCGGCGATGGCGCCGACTACGTGACCGGCGATGCCGGCAACGACCGGATCTGGGGCGACACCGGCGCGGACACGCTGAACGGCGGGCGGGGCGACGACCGGCTGGTGGGCGGCAAGCAGGGCGATCTTTACCAGTTCGACCGCGGCGAGCCGGGGGCGGGCTGGGGGCACGATACCATTCGCGATGTCGGCAACAAGGCGAGCTATCTCAACGAGGACACGATCGAGCTTCGCGGGTTCTACGGCGCATCGTCGGGCACCCGGGGCGAGGCCTGTGCCGCGGTGAGCTTTGCCCGCGACGGGCGCGACATGGTGATCACCGCCGATGGGGGTGCCGCGTCGATCACGGTTGTCGACATGTTCCATGACAGCCACAACCGCTTTTTCATCGAAAACCTCGTCTTCAACGGGGCCTACTGGGAGCCCCTCAGCTTCAAGTTCCGCGACGGCGCCTTTGAGAGCATCGCCGAAGACCGGGACATCGGCGACCCGTTTCGGCCGTCGATCTACAACGAGGTTCTGTTCGGGACGGAGGCGGCAGACGAGATCTTCGGCGGTGTCGGGACCAACTTCGTCTGGACCGGGGCGGGCGCGGATGTGTTGATCTATGAGCGCGGCGACGCAGGTGCGCGTGGCGACTACGTGCGCGTGGCCAGCCACGACATCGTCGAGGATTTCGACGTCGCCCAGGACGTTTTCGATTTCCGTGAAGTCGATACCGCTTTCGGCGCGCTCACCCTCGGGGAGGACGCCGACGGCGACGCGACCGTCCAGTGGTCGTCGGGGAACATCGAAGAAGCCGACATCCTGATCGAATTGCGCGGCGTCGCGCTCGCGGATGTGACGGAAGATTTGTTCCTGTTCTGAGGCGACGCGGTCAGCCGAGCCCGTCCGGGGGTGGCACGGGTGCTGCGTCGTCGAGGCCCGGCACGTCTCGCCGCGCCGCCTCGATACGGGCCCAGAGCAAGCTGCCCGCATTGCCCTGCGGCCAGACCCCGGTGAGGGCGTAGGCAAAGCGCGGGGCACGGGCGGCAAGCGCTTCGATCTCGTCGATAAGTATGGCGCCGTGCAACGCGATCAGGTCTTCGAGCGGACCGGCGGCGATACCGGCCACCTCTTCGGGGCTTTCGCAAGCCGCGAGGGCGGCCCGGGTGGCGGCGAGGCCGTGGCTTGGATGCTCACGTGTGAGCGCGTCGAACAAGGCAAAGGTCCACGCGTCCGGGTGATCGGCGGGCGGCGGGTTGTCTTCGTCACCGGCGGCGAGATAGGCGAGGAAGCGCGCGGCCAGCCGGTCGAGCGGCAGATCGCCCGGGGGCAGGGTGCGCTCGTCCACCCCGAGCGCTTCGGCCACGAGGGCACGGGGGATCGTGGTCATTGTCGCGAAAACACGGCTTTCGCCGCAGCCACCCCATTCAGCGCGGCAGGGAATCCGGCATACACGCTCATCTGGATCAACACCTCCGTGATCTCGTGTCGGGTGAGACCAACATTGAGACCGGCCTGAATATGAACTTCGAGTTGAGGCCGCGCATTGCCCATCGCAGTGAGAGCGGAAATCGTCGCGATTTCGCGCTCGCGCAGGCCCAACCCGGGACGAGCGTAAACGTCTCCGAACGGGAATTCGAAGAGCAATTCGGCGAAATCCGGCGCGATGCCATCAAGGCTGTCGATGACCGCCTGTCCAGCTTCGCCGTCGATCTCGGCGAGGAGCCGCTTTCCGCGCTCTAGTCTGCTTTCATGAGCCATTCCGTTCTCCTTTTCCCGCTTCGATCATGGCCGAATAGGTGTCGATTTTCTTGTCGAGAGCCGCGAGGTTTTCGTTTAGTATTGCGATTTGTGCCCGCACTTTCTTGCGATGCGCTTTGAGTAATTGCTGCCGCTCGGTGGCGGTCTGATCCCCCTCCGCGCGCAACCGAGCGTAACGCCCCATTTCGGATATCCCCATACCGGTCGCCTTCAGCCGTCCCAGGAATTCGGTCCAGGTGAGGTCGGCTTTCGAATAGACACGACGGCCGCCGCCGTCGCGCATTGGTGGCGCGATCAGGCCGATTTTTTCGTAGTACCGCAAGGTATCGGAAGAAAACCCTGACCTGGCGGAGAATTCCTTGATGTACATGCACGTTCCCGACTCGATGAAACCCGTTGTCGGGCCATTCTCGGGGCTGGAGCGCGCTCCAGGTCAAGCAGGTATTGGGTTCATGCCCCGTGCATCTCCTTNGTCGCCGACAGCGTCAGCTCCGGATAGTCCCGCTCCGCCCGGTCGATGTCCCATTTCAACCGCGTGAGATANACCGGGTCGCCNTCGTTGTCATGGGCNATGTGCTGGGTGTTGGCGGCTATGAACCTGTCGAGTTCCGCTTTTGGCCCCGAGACCCAGCGCGCGGAGGTGAATTGCGAGGCTTCGAACCGCACCGGCAGCCCGTATTCCAGCTCGATCCGGCTCGCCAGCACCTCGAATTGCAGCGCACCGACGACGCCGACGATAAAGCCCGCGCCGATGTCGGGTTTGAACACCTTGGCGGCCCCTTCCTCGGCGAACTGCATCAGCGCCTTTTCGAGGTGCTTGGCCTTCATCGGATCGCCCGCGCGCACGCCCTGGAGCAGTTCCGGCGCAAACGAGGGAATGCCGGTCACCCGGATCGCCTCGCCCTCGGTCAGCGTGTCGCCGATCCTGAGCTGCCCGTGGTTGGGAATGCCGATGATGTCGCCGGCCCAGGCTTCTTCGGCCAGCTCCCGGTCGGACGCCAGGAACATCACCGGGTTGGTGATCGCCATCGGCTTTTTCGTGCGCACATGGGTAAGCTTCATGCCGCGCTTGAAATGCCCCGACGCCATGCGCACGAAAGCCACGCGGTCGCGGTGCTTGGCGTCCATGTTGGCCTGGACCTTGAACACGAAGCCCGAAACCTGTTTCTCCTCGGGCAAGATCTGCCGGGGCTCGGCGCGCTGCGGCTGCGGCTCGGGGGCGTAGGTGGCGATACCGTCCATCAACTCCTTGACGCCGAAGGAGTTGATCGCCGAGCCGAACCAGATCGGGGTCATCATCCCCTGCGCCACCTCGGCCGCGTCGAGCGCGGGCAGAAGCGCACGCGCCATCTCGACCTCTTCCTTCAGTTGCTCNAGCAGGTGCGCGGGCACATGTTCGGCGAGCTTGGGATCGTCCAACCCCTCGATNTTGATGCTCTCAGCCACCCGGTTGCGGTCGGCCCGGTCCATCAGTTCCAGCCGGTCGTGCACCATGTCGTAGCAGCCGAGAAAGTCGCGCCCCATACCGATCGGCCAGGAGGCCGGGCTGACGTGGATCGCCAGCATCTCCTGGATCTCGTCGATGATCTCGAAGGTATCGCGCGCCTCGCGGTCCATCTTGTTGCAGAAGGTGAGGATCGGAAGATCCCGCATCCGGCAGACCTCGAACAGCTTCCGGGTCTGGCTTTCGACCCCCTTGGCCCCGTCGATCACCATGACCGCCGCATCGACTGCGGTGAGTGTGCGGTAGGTGTCCTCCGAGAAATCGGAGTGGCCCGGCGTATCGACGAGGTTGAAGCGGTAGGTCTCGAAATCGAAAGACATCGCCGAGGCCGAGACCGAGATCCCCCGGTCCTGCTCCATCTTCATGAAGTCCGACCGGGTTCGGCGGGCCTCGCCCTTGGCGCGCACCTGTCCTGCCATCTGGATCGCACCGCCGTAGAGCAGAAACTTCTCCGTCAGCGTGGTCTTTCCGGCGTCAGGGTGCGAGATGATCGCGAAAGTCCGGCGCCGGGCGATCTCCGGCGGCAATTCGGGGCGGTTCTGGGCGGCGTTCTGCATGGCGGCGATATAGCCACGCCCCCGGGGCACGGCAATGGGCTTGAAGGCCTGCTGCCAAAACGCGGGTCTCAAACGCAGACCCCGGCAGGGCTTCAACAGCGTGGGCAACGCGCCCTGAAGGGGGGAGGCTTGCCCCCCCCGCCGGGTTCGTTCACGCGATCTTTCTTTCACCGCAAAGACCGCGACGGTCTGACTTTCCCAAAATCACCCGTGAAAGAGCGCCGGCTTGTCCGCGCTGCGCTCAATCTTCCATGCGGGTGCATTCATGCAGGCGCTCACCGGGGTGCTTGACGCAGGCCGCGCTCACCGGCGAGATCGCGATAGCCTCCATCTTGTCGCCCACATGGCGCCAAGTGATCGAAACTTCGTCGCCCGGTTCGAAGCAACCCAGCCGGTCGGCGTAGGCCTCATCGTCAAAGGCGAAGGTGGTCCCGTCCGTCAGCGTGATTGTGTCGCACACCGCGCTGACTCCTGCGACGGTGCCAACGGTGGTTTCCGCAAGAACAGCAGTGCCGATGCCGAAGCCGAATGCTGTGATGAGTGTGATGGGAACGAGCTTGTTGAGCATCTCAATTCCTCCCCTGTGGCCCCCCCGCGGGATATCCAAAACCAGGTGGCCCTTTTGGGGGGCGTTTCGTTGCCACCGTTGGTGGAAGGCGTTTTTTGGTTTCTGTTCTCTCCATCGGCGCCGGTAAACATGATCCGTATCGGGTGCGGTTTTGTCGGCCGTGTTGTTCATAAAGTAGGGAATGATAACGAACATAGGGATGAGGCCAGCCCCCGCTCGCTTTGCAGTCGCGCCCCCGAACGGGGCCGCACCTCACGGCCCCGCCTGTTGGCGTGTGCGACCTGCAGGGGCTGGCCACGCCGGGAGAACGGTTGTGCGCAGGCGTCACGCGGGCTGCGGGCAAGACACCGGCCGCCGCGGCGATGGGCGGGCGAGCTTGGCCGCGTGGCCCGGCAAAACGGCAGAGGGAGGCGCGGGGCCTCCTTGTTTTTTAGCGTTGGCGCGGACCCTTGGCGGCACCGCGCGGGTGCTCGGCGTTCAGTCCAGGTTGTCGAGCCCGTGGTTCGGGTATTCCGACAGCTGATCGCCGAGGTAGGTTGCGTTCACCGGCGAGATCGCGCCGCCTTCCAGCGACGTGCCGACATGGTCATAGGAGATCGCGACCGCATCGCCCGGTTTGAACGCGCTCAGGCGGTCGACGCAATCCTCGTCATCGAAAGCGAAGGTGATACCGTCGGTGAGGGTGACGGTGTCGCTCCCCGTATTCACGCTGGCGATGGTGCCAGTATCGTTGAGCGCGGTGGCGGCCGGGCCGAAGCCGAGGGCGGCGGCGAGGGCGAGGGGGACGATATTGGTGAGCACTGCAGTTCTCCGATCTGGGCCCCCTTGTGTCTTGGGGGGCCTTTGTTGCCCGCGGCGATGAAGGTTTTTCTTGGTCCCTTCCAGCGCCGTGGATATCGAAGAAACGCAAGGTGGTGCGGTTTCCGCCGCCGCCGTCGTTCAACTGGTTCTGAAGCCGGGTCCGGCCTCATTGAGCGACGGATACCGCCCTTCGGTCCGTATGCGCACGGAGCGCGGCGCGCGGGATACGAGCCAATTCGCACCAGGCCGAGGCAAAGGAATATCGACTATCGGGACGCTTTGCCCCGCGAGGGAAGCGCAAGGGACGGCCGGCCGCGGCTCGGAGTTGTGCCCGTCGTTGAAGGCGGAGGCGGCGGGACCGATTTCGGGCGGTCCACAAAAACGGTGCCCGTCAGGAGAGCCTTTTCGACCCCCCGATCAACCCCGAACGCCGGTCCGCGCGCGGGATGGGCGAACTCGGACGGGGGGTTAAGTCGTTGAGGTCGCTTACGGTAGCGCTAACTGTGGGCTCGCCCGGGCGAGGCGGGCGCGCCGAAGCCTGGGGGCAGGGGAGCTGAGCTGAAGCCCGGCCTACAAGTCTGAGGGCGTATCATGTTCCGCGACGAGTTTCTCTACCATG
>JGI24025J20009_10001814_pt1 | contig 15874 bp, 7 predicted proteins | sample Cruoilmetagenom3_FD_20009 | JGI IMG/M metagenome (IMG submission 20009)
AGTNGATTAACCTGTACAATAAAAATAGGCTCAAAGCAAGCAGTTTATGCAGAAGATAAATTGCCAGAGAATTATTCAGAACTTTTGGGACGGGGTACTAGCAGTAGAGCTTGGTGATAAGTATGGTTGTGACAAAAAAGGGATTAAATTGTTGGCCGAAATTTTGGAAGAATATGGGTGGAATGCTAGTAAGAAATCATTAGAACGGGAATTACAAAATGGTATGAAGCCAGAGGACCTCGAAATGGCATCAGCTATTCGTGAAATTTGGAAGGAATACCCAGAATTTTCAACAGCCTATTGGGGAAATCATGGAGATCGAAGCACATCCCTTTCACACCGATATCTAAATTTGAGTTGGCCGGCAGCGCTTGCATTTGTTCGGTGTTTTGAGTCGTATCCCGATCCAGCGGAAATCGAAGATCTTTTTCTTGAACTCTATCACCGTTGGATTGCAAATCTTTCTTTTCAACCTCAATCCTCTTCGTTTTACGCCTACTTGCGTTATCATTTTGGCCTTGTCCCTGGCTCCCTTGATATTATGCCAGGCTTGATATTTAAAGAGGACATGTCGTTGTCGAGCGAACTCCATCCCGCGCGCAACGAGAGCCGGCTTTTGTCAAGCTATCTAAAGAATTTGAATCTATAGCGCCCACTCAGGACGATGCCTGATCATTTTTGAAAAGAGGTTATGATGAATCATTTAAACCAGTCTCTTCCTCAGGTCGGTACTTGGATTACTCGGGAAGGCCTGGATGGTCCAGGGGTTGTTGAAAAAGTAGCACCTAATCATAATGGCAAAGAGGTTTTGGTAAGGTGGCTCAAGTCCAGAAAAGTTGAGTGGGAGCGGGCAAATAAACTTCGGTGTGGCTTTTTTATTGGAATGGAAGTCCAAAACGTTCCATTATCTCGAACCCGAATGACCTTAGGAGAAGGCGTTGTCCTGGAAAGGAGGAGAATCGGCAATCGTGACCAGGTGCTCGTTGAGTTCCCGGAACGTGGAGAGCGTCTCTGGTTGCCATACCAGAACCTAAAACAAATCAAGGGGGTACAACAGAGGTTTGAATTGGGACAGACCGGGTCGGCAGGCAATGCTGAGCGTTTTCGGCTCAGGTGCCTAGCGCATGCGATCGAAATGTGGAACGAAAATACCGGATCTCTATCCCGCCTTGATATAGATCCCCTACCACACCAAATCCATCTTGTGCACCACATTCTCGCATCAGGCAACCTAAATTGGCTTATTGCCGACGATGTTGGGCTCGGGAAAACCATTGAAGTGGGTATGCTGTTATCCGCTTTGAATCGGAGAAAGGCTTTCCGTCGGATTCTTGTAATCGCGCCAGCCGGGATAGTTAAGCAATGGAAGGACGAGTTACACTACAAATTTGGAATAAGTGATTTTTACATCTATGGGGAAGATTTTCAAATAAATGAGGTTCGAAATTGGAAACTCTATGAGCATGTTATCGGATCTATTGATCGATTTAAATCTGAGAAACATCTTTCAAAATTAATGCAGGCTGGAACGTGGGATATCGTCGTTTTTGATGAGGCACATCGTCTTAGCAGAACTCAGCCGGGCATACGTTTCAAAACTACGGAAAGATTCAGGCTGGCAGCCGCCCTGAGGAAAAAGACCGATGCGATTATCCTATTGACTGCCACCCCCCATCAGGGAAAGCAAGACAAGTTCCAGGCACTTCTCGAAATTATCCGTCCGGAGTTCAAAGAAGAAATCCGCGGACTTGTTCTCAACCCGCAGATCCTTCGCCGGATGGTCATCCGCAATAATAAGGCGGATGTGACGGATTCAGAAGGCAGCTTTGTTTTTAAGGGAAAAATTACGACTGCGGTCAAGGTTAATATTGGTGAAGAAGAAAAGGAATTCCACAAGAATCTGCTGAGATATCTTCGCGAAGGATATGCGGCTGGCGCAAAGAATGGCGGAAAAGTCGGGCGAGCTATTGGATTTGTAATGAACATTTATCGAAAACTGGCGGCCTCCAGCCTTGCGGCCATAGAGAGAGCTCTTGTCAGGCGCTTAACAAGGCTTAGAGAAGACGCCAATAGCGGGATAGAAGATCCAGATGCCAGAGAAGGGACTGATGAGAGGTATCTTGGAGAATGGGAAGAAAACTTTGGTAGTTCAAATAAAGAGTTTTTTGTTGGTGAGATTCCGATGCTTAAATCGCTTCTATTGAAATTGAGGCAACTACTTGATGTGGACCGCAAAATCGAGTCATTCTTGAATGACCTTCTGCCGTCCGTTTTGCACGATAATCCCGAGGAAAAAGTAGTCATTTTTACTGAATATAGAGCGACCCAAGAACATATTGCACACACATTGCGTAATCGATTCGGACAAAATTCTGTATCTCTGATACACGGAAGCCAAAAACATGGTGAGCGAGCCAGGGCAATCGCTGATTTTGAAGATATCGGGCAATTTCTTATTTCAACAGAAGCGGGCGGAGAGGGTATTAACCTGCATCGTAGGTACCATATTATGGTGAACTATGACCTGCCATGGAACCCCATGCGTCTGGTCCAGAGGGTGGGAAGATTGTATCGCTATGGTCAAAAAAAGAAGGTAATTGTTATTAATATCCACTCGCCCCAGACGATGGATGGCCGGATTCTTGACCTTCTTTATCATAGGATTGAACAGGTGGTTCAGGATATGTCGGTGTTGGGCGGAGAGTTCCGTCCAGGTCTTGAAGCCGAGATTCTTGGTGAGATAGCCGATGTTATGGATATAGAGGACGTGCTGGAAAGGGCTGCCCACGTGAGTATAAAACACACCAGCGAAAGTATAGAAGATGCCCTCAAGCGTGCTCAAGAAGCGGTAAAGAAACAGCGGGAACTCCTGGAATTTGCTTCTGGCTATGACCCGGAAGAGGCCAAGGGTGAATTGAAGATATCGCAAGAACATGTGCGGTCATTCATTGATGGCATGTTTAAGCAGTTGGGAGTTGAAATAATAGAAACAACCCATAAGGGCGAAGTGATGAGAATTCACCTTCCTGAAAAGCTGGCAGGAGATCTCTTGTTGAAGGGACGACATATTAGGATAACTTTGAATCGAGATATAGCTGCCACTCGGCCAGATATCCATATGATGGACCTAGACTTCATGCTGCTACAATACCTTGTCTCGCAAGCAAAATCGTATGGTTTTGACGGAAGGGTATCCAAATTAAGAAATATAGATGCCTCTGCTATAGTGACATCGATCTTGAGGTGGCAAAACGATCAGGGTATGAGGATGCGATAGGAGTTTGCCGCCTTCATTATTGGCAAAGCGGGCTTGGTCGAATCTAACACTGAAGTATTTTCACAATGGTTGCTGGCGAGTGCAAAGGATGGAGATTTTGTCGGCGACCGGAAACAGGATAGGAATCACATTAATATCGCGATTTCAGCAATGGATCAACGCTTGTCAGAGATTAGCAATATAGATATTCATCCTGAAAACAGACAGCTAATATGCGCTGGATGGTCTTCATAATATGATATAATGTGCTGGACGCTGACCGGGGTTACGCTGGCGCTCCATCCCAGTCAGGTCAACACCACGTTGTGCCGTATAAATAAAAATGTCATAAGTGATTAAGTGGTTATGAAATGGAACAAGGAAAATAAAGAGTACCTCGGATCTATCTTTAAACAAAGAAGATAATGATCTTTATCTATTTTATTGGCAAATGGCACAACCAATTGGCTTAAGTCGGACTGGCAAATCCACTGCGCTCCTTTGCCAGCCCATTAGCTATGTCTCTGGAGAAATAAAAAATGAGTGAATTTTTACTAAAAGTATTACCAGGGATCTTCACTGCAATATTTGCTTCTTACTTGGCTGCCAAATGGTCGCTTAGAAAATTCTACTCTGAAAAATGGTGGGAAAGAAAAGACCATGCTTATGTAGAGATTATTGATGCTCTCTATGATCTAATTCAATACTGTGAAATTAAGCAAGATGATTACGGGCAAGGTGCTGGATATTCGAAAGAAAAGGAAACGGAGTTTAGGCAAAGGTATAATCAAGCATATTGGAAAATCAAAAAAGTAACAGACATTGGTGCATTCGTTGTTTCACCACAAGCAGAAACCATCCTAAAGGAATTGCGTGATCGCCCAAGGCTTGAGTGGAATGAAAATCCACCATGGGAAATCTATGAGCAAGACTATAAGTACTACCGAGATGCATTGAATAAAATCGTTCAGGTGGCTAAAGATGACTTAAATGCAAATAAAGTATAACAATCGCATCATCGTGCCAAGGTTAATCCGAAGCCTTGGTAGTCCCGCCACGCGGGATGAAATTGTGATCAGGCTCAGTTCCAGCTTCTGGATTTCTCACGATTGGGCGAACAATCTCCATAATATCAAAAGGCTTTAAAAACAGCGTTCAGCAAAACGTCACACAACCCTCAAAAATCGAGGAAGCTTATACGCTTATTGACCACGGATTAACAACGATACTAGAGAACTTGCGCTCGCTGCATAGGTCATAAAAAACGCAAAATTTTCTCACGTTTTTGATGAACAAAGTTTAGCCGACAGGTCATAGTGAAATCTGCGGGCAAACCTGGTAACGGAAGTCCGAAGCCAGATGGATCAAGGATGCGGGCTGCGTGATTGAGCCACGAAATAGGTATAGTTGTGGTTTGAGGATAACCAACCTTTCAAAGAGCATGCAATAGCTGGGCACAAGATACACCTGGCGTTTTAACCTGAGAAATTTGCAAAGCGGTCATCTGTTCCAGGGACGATTTAGGAAAGTATTTGCAATGAGCTATTGTATCTGCCAATTACAATATTTGAGGTAATTATTGGATATCAGAGATACAATACTGATTGTCATTATCCCGGGCTCTCCACCAGGTCTACCGAAACCAGTCTTGACACCCCTTTATCCTCCATAGTAACTCCATAAAGGACATCAGCAATCTCCATTACCTTCTGATTATGAGTAATAAGCATTACCTGGGACTGCTCTGATATCTTTTTTATGAACCGGTTAAACCGTACGGTATTGGCTTCATCAAGCGCGGCATCTACTTCATCCAGCAGGCAGAAAGGACCGGGCTTTATAAAATAGATGGCAAGAATCAGGGCCATTGCAGCCAATGCCTTCTCCCCTCCTGAAAGGAGATTCAGGTACTGGATTCTCTTTCCGGGAAGCTGTATCAAGTAGTCTATCCCGGAATCCAGTATATCGTCGGATGAGGTCAAACCCAGTTTGGCAGTCCCTCCTTCAAAGAGTAAAGGGAAGACCCTGGAAAGGCTTTCGTTCACTGAGTCCAGGGCCTCTTTAAACCGGGTCCTGCAGGTACTGTTAATCCTGCCTATGGCCTGTTGAAGGTCTTCGATTGAGCTGATAAGGTCGTCTTTCTGGGAATTAAGATAGTTCCATCTGTCCTCAAGCTCTTTGTATTCTTCAACAGCGGCAAGGTTCACAGACCCAAGGCGATCTACCTTGCGGGTTATATCACTGATCCGCTCCTTTGCCTCATCAGGAGAAAATGGAGAAATACGCCATTTATCACAGAATTCTTCTATGTCGGCCCGATAGCGATCCCCGGCTGTTTTTTTCAGATACACAAGGCCATGTTCCACTTCGGAAAGGACAAGCTCATTTTGATGAACCCGTTCTTCAATAGCCCTGAGCCGGGTCTGCAACTCATTGATCTTGCCTCGCAATCCGGCAACAGCCTGCCGGGTGTGATCGTATTTTGTTTCGGCCTCTTCCAGATGCCTTTTTTCAATCAGGACCTTGTTCTCCTTGGCCTCAACTCTCAGCCGCACATCTTTGAGAGACCCTGCCCTGTTCTCAAGTTGGACTGCCAGGCTTTGCTTTTCTACCAGCATCGTTTCCCGATCCCGGACTATCTGGTCCTTTCTATCAGCAAGCCTTCCAAGCTCCTGTTCCCTTTCCTGAAGCTGAGTCTGAACGCGGGCCATTTTTATTCTATATTCCTCAAGGGCCTTTCTCCTGCGGGAGAGCACCTGTTCCTGTTGTCTCAAGGCATCCTCACGGCCCTTTATTTGCCCCTCAGCTTCAATCCTGGCTGAAACGGCAACTTCAACAGCCTCTTCCAACCCTTCAAGGGATACCTCTACATCAAGTATTTCCTCTTCGGCCTCTTCAATCTCCAAATCTATGCGTTGTGACCTCTCTTTTTGAGCCTCAATCTCCATGAGTAAACTGTCTACTTCCTGTTTATGACCAGCCAGGTCTTCAAGAATCCGGCCCTTTTTCTTATTGACTTCCTTGAGTTCGGTCTCAGCCTTTAAGAGCCCTTTGCTTATCTCATCTTCCTCACTACGGACCTGCATTGAAGATTCATGAAGTTCCTTTTCACGTATAGTTAATGTGGAAACCTCAGCCTTTCTTGCAAGTATTCCTGAAGATGCCTTGTCTTTGTCCCCAAAGACCAGTTCACCCCATGGAGTGAGGATCTCACCATCCCGGGTGATGTAAAAAAGGGCCTTATTGTCAGTATTGCGTATATTAAAAGCAGTCTTCAAATCCGGCGCCACCTTCCAATGGATCAGGATATCGGCCACGACCTTGTCAACAGGATGTCCGGCACTGACGAACTCAAGAAGGGTGCCATCCTTTTTTTCTTCCACCTTACAGCGGTCTCTGCCGGGTATAATCAGACTTGCTCTTCCCGCCGGCTGGTCCTTAAGAAAGGATATGGCCCTATCACATGCCTCCATATCAGGGACTACCAAAGCCTGAATTCCGTGTCCAAGGGCTATCTCTACTAAATGTTCCCAGCCCGGCGCTACTTCCAGAAAATCAGCAAGTACCCCCAATGTGGAAACATCGGAGCTGAGCAACTTGTTAGTGGCCCTGCTGAAGCCCTCACCCGAGGCATCAATAGTCTTCAGTGCATTAAGCCTGGCTCTGCAAGATGCCAGTTCCGAGTCTGCTTTATGCCTTTTTTCCACAGTGGCTGAAAGACGGCCTCTCAGATCAGAAACAGCACCTTCGATGCCTTTTTCATCATGAGACAAGGAATCCAATTCAGCCCGGGTTTCCTCTACTTTCTCCTCATGCCCTTTCAGGTTACCTTGCAGACCCTTTACATGCGCTGATATACCCTGCAGCTCATTCCGCCTCTGTTCCAGACGGCGTCTGAGTCTATCCTCCCTGTCTCTCAAGCCATTGCGTTTACTGTCCAGCCTCGCGTGCCTGGCTGCCGCATCCACGAGCTGCACCTTCACTGCCTCAAGAGATTCCCTCACCTGGTCCCTGGCTGCTTTTGATTCCTCTATCCATTTTTCCCGGTCGGATACATCAACCAGGTACGATGCCTCCTCTGTCTTGAGGGCCTTGATATCTTTCTGAAGCCCTTCACGGCTGCGTTCTATCAATGCCCCTTTTTCCTCAAGCTCCAACAAGGTTTTCTCGGCGGATTGCAGCCTGTTTTCTTCCTTAATTAAAGACTTTTCATGCTGCGAGGCCTCTTCTCTGAACCCCTGAAGGATGTTTTCCGCATCAGTCAGGCCCTCACGAATTGCGGCCAAGGCCTCTTCCGCCTCGAGGACTTCCAGTTCGAGCCTTTCCCGATCTGCAACATTTTTAGAAAGCTCTGCCTGCACACCGGACAGGTCGGCTGAGAAATAATCTTTCTCTTTTTCCAGATCTGTCCTTCGTCCCAACTCAGCAAACCACGCATGGGCAAGGAGTGCCTGATCCAGTTGATCCTGTTCTCTCCGCAGCTTCAGGTAGCGCTCTGTTCTCTTTGCCTGTCTGGAGAGAAATTTGCGTTGACGTTCCACCTCGACCAAGAGATCTTCCAGCCTCTCAAGGTTTTGCTTTGTCTGAGCCATGCGGCGCTCGGCCTCGCTACGCTTGGCCCTGAACCTGGAGATACCCGCCACCTCCTCAATCAAAATACGACGATCTCCCGGTACCATGTCAACAAAAGCACTAACCTGACCTTGATCAAAAATGGAGTATGCCCTGGCACCAACCCCTGTATCCATAAAGAGGTAGTGGATGTCTTTCAGCCTGCAACTCTTGCCGTTAATACGATATTCAGTATCCCCGGATCTATAGATACGACGCATTATTTCGATCTCAGGGGTATTTTCATACCCCGGCGGGACAAAAGAACCTCTGTTTTCCACGACCAAACGGACCTCAGCCAGGTCTGTTTGCCTGTCATTATTTCCGTTGTAAAGTACGTCGTCCATTTTCTTGGCCCTGAGCATGCTGGGACTCTGCTCCCCCAGCACCCACCTGATAGCGTCAACAATGTTGGATTTGCCGCACCCATTGGGCCCGACAATGCCGATAACACCTTGGGTGAATGAGAGTTTTGTGCGCGCAGGAAAGGATTTGAAGCCGAAAAGTGTCAGAGAATTAAGTCGCATGAGCTATCTGTACCGGATATCTTTCAGTCTTAGCTCGAGTTGCTTTCGCCCCTGCCATACATTAATACAAGGCATGCAGGCAAGCTCAAGCTCCTCCCAGGGAAGACCTACCTTATCTCCTTGTCCCCATCCCACCAGATCCACTTTTCCTCTCATGTACTCATTTTGCAAACCGGTCCGGGATGTGAGAGAAAGTTTCAAGTGGCCATTTCCAACAACTGTTGACCTGCGGACCGAGAAATCCCGAACTGCAAACACAGGGGCCGGATAACCCGCACCAAAGGGCTCCAGATGCTCATAGAACCGGGAAAAACCCGGATCAATAAGTTCATCAATACAGGCTGTGCAATCAACCATAAGCCTGGGACAGATGTCGTTCTGCTCCAGACTCGAGGCCACGACTTTTTGAAAGTCCGTGCAGAATCCTTCTACTGAATCAGAGGGCAGCCTCATCCCGGCAGCAGCCCTGTGTCCGCCAAAGGAACTAAGGTGGCCGGAACAGGCACAAAGAGACTCGTAAAGATTGATTCCTTCAGGACTGCGGCCCGAACCATGGGCCTCATCTCCGTCCAGCGCAAGGAGAATCACAGGTCTGTGGAATTGTTCTACCAGTCTGGATGCAACTATACCTATAATGCCTCTTTTCCATTTAGGGCTCGACAAGACATAAGCGGACTGCTTTTCAAGAGATCGGATTTTATCTAATGCTTCATTTAATATATGTTTTTCTTCCGCCTGGCGATCCTGATTGAGCAGGTGTAATTCATTGGCAAGCTGCTTCGCCTCTGACTCATCGTCTGTAACGAGCAATCTGAAAGCTTTATCCGCATGAGCCATCCGCCCTGCGGCATTTATTCGTGGGCCGATGCGGAAGGCAATATCCGTGGAGGTAATACCGGAATCCAGGGAGCATACTGCCTTCAATGCCTTGATCCCCGGCCTGTCGGATCTACCAAGTACCTCAAGTCCCGCCCGGACCAGTATGCGATTGTCCCCCAAAAGCGGTACCACATCCGCCACAGTCCCCATGGCTACAAAATCTAAATATTCTTTGAGATTGGGCTCTTTACCACCTTCCCAGTGTCCAAGCTCACGAAGACGACGTCTTAATGCCATGACAAGATTAAAGGCCACACCTACGCCGGCAAGTTCTTTGAAAGCAAAGGCACAATCAGAACGCTTGGGATTCAGCACTGCCAGGGCTCTGGGAAGGGAATCAGGGGGCTCGTGGTGGTCGGTGATAATGACATCCATCCCAAGTTCCCCTGCCAGGGCGACTTCTTCATTATCCGATATGCCGCAATCAACTGTAATCAAAAGCTTGCAGCCTCTGGATGCGAGATTCCTTAACCCGTCCGCACTAAGTCCATAGCCCTCGTGCTCCCGGTGGGGGATATAGACTGTTACCTTCAGTCCAAGCCCTTCAAGAAATCCAAAGACTAAGGCTGCGGAGGTTACACCATCGACATCGTAATCACCAAACACGGCCACCTGCTCCCTCTGAGCTACTGCCTTGACCAGCCTGTCAACAGCCCTGTCCATGTCCATCATCTTCCAGGGATCGCTGAGGGATTTCAACGCAGGGCTGAGATGTTGAGCAACAGCCTCCGGCGTACTTATTCCACGCTGATACAGAAACTTGGCAATAATGTCCGGGATCCCTGACTTACTGGCAAGTTCCTCAATTGCCAACGTATTCAGGGAGGCAAAATCCCACGGCTGTTCAAGGATCACAGAGCTCATGATCAGGAGCCTAATCAGGCCTCAGGGGACTGTCAATTTGTTCCTTATACTTACAATTGGAGGATTGATGAATTGAGGGATTCCGAATTGAAGAATGTCATAACAGTGCTCCAATCGCTTTCCGCGATGCTAAAAGGCACTGTCTCGGTTTATCCGGGTTAAATTTTTTTTTTGCTATTAAAATTTTTTAAAGAAAAGCGCCTCATTTTCTACCTTCTCAGGATTCACACAGATAATATTTAAACTACCCTTTGTTGAAAAAGTTTAATTACCTGATATTCCAGTATATTTTAAACCTCTTATGTCTCCTTATCCGTGATGCGAGAGCCGGCACATTTATTGCTGTTTTAAGTTCTTGTTCCTAACCTCCCCCAAATATTGAAAAAAATTTAGAAAGGACATAGTGCAGTGAAAGGCTCGATATATTTCATAAGACACGGAGAGACGCATGCAAACGAGCTAAACTACCTTGCCGGAGGTATTGATGTCCCGCTCTCTAATCTTGGGAAGAGGCAAGCAAAAGAAGCAGGACGAATGATACTGGAAAAGGGACTTAAGTTTGACGAAGTTCACACTTCCGATCTTACTCGAACCAAAATAACGGCCTTAATTGCATTAAGAGAATCAGGGCAGGAAAACATCCCGTTTATCGAATCTCCGGAAGTAAAAGAAAGAAACTTTGGTATATTTGCCAAAATGAATAAAAATTTACTCAGGAAATCCTTCGGTTATAAGGTTTATGAAAGAAAGCTCCATTCTCCACTTGAATTTCCAGACTATGGAGAGACCTTTGAGGATATGTATAGCAGAGTTCACAAATACTATTACAAGGTATTACTCCCAAAAGTTAAATCAGGGAAATCGATTCTGGTTGTGTGCCACAAGTATATTATTGAGATGTTTGCCTTGATTTTAGCTGAGCTTACGGTGGATGATTACTTTGATTTTCGACTTCCAAATGCCAAGCCAATGAGCGAAAAGGATTTAGTGAGTTATATAAAGTCTGAATCAAAGCTCTTGAAAGAGGTTTCCGATCGTCTTACTTATTATTCTTCCTGGATAATCATTGCAGCCGCCCTTTTTGGTATTTTAGCAAAAGTTGCCATTGGCCTTCCTTTAAGTAGTTTTACTTTTTTGATAATAACAAGCGTACTTCTTGGTGTTAGTACTTTCTTTATCACACTTGGCCTAAACACAAATTCTATAATGAATTCTTTTAATTTAAAAAAGCGATTCTTGGTTCTCTGGTGCTTAAAGTTTGCATTAGCCGGAAGCTTGTTTCTATTAATGAAAGACGATGTAACATCAAATTTGGCAATGCTTTTTCTTATGCCACCGGCATTTACAGCGCCAATACTCTCTCTGCTTTGGGGCGGGAGTTTATACTTGGCTATTGAAAGAACATTTTTACTCTCTCTTTTGTCACCTTTGGTTATAGCCGGGCTTTTGTGTTTTGGTGACATTTCATTCTATATATTATTTATGCCCTTTCTTGCTGTTATGGTTATTTCCATGGTTGTGCCTACATGTATAGCTCAATCTGCCCGGATAAGGAAGCCGGTTGAGAGTAGTAAATTTGCCGAACACTGGAAATGGCTCGGCATACTTTCAATCATCCTGGTATCTTTTTTAAGCACATACCGTTTTACTCAGGCCGACATATTTGATCTAATATTAGGGAGCTTAGAAGGTTCATCTCTTTTTTTTACGCAAGGGATAATGGTGTGTTCAATGCTTTTATTAATTAAAATTTTTGCCTACTCTGCCAGTAAATTTAGTAAAAAAGATGCCCAATACACTACCGACATTTATATAACACATTCTACACCCAATATCTTCTTATGGATCAACTGTATTTCTTTCCAGGCTGATATAGTTTATATCGGATTTTGGGCTTCTATTGCGTTTTTTGTGGGAATATTGCTGGACGAAATCTATTTTGTTTATAGATTCAATGGAACCATGTCTTCTAAAAAGAACCGGATTACCCATGTGAAACCTGCCCGAGTGAGCTCTGCCATCCACCTGGAATCGTGCCATGTACCTGCATGAGCGATCTGACAGACGTAAGAGTCTTTTGCAAAAGGCCAGTCTTTTTCAACAGTTGTCTTTATTCAGCGCTTTCCGGATGGTCATGGCGAGGTCATGCATAGTAATAGGCTTCATGACATACTCCCGAATGCCGATCGCCTGGGCCTTTTCTTCTGAGATCGTCTCGCTGAATCCAGTGCAAAGGATAATCGGGATATCGGGCCTGATGTCAATGAGCCTCTTAGCCAACTCTGTGCCTGTCATATTAGGCATGGTCAGGTCGGTTATCACCAGATCAAATTTTCCCGGTTGCGCCTGGAATGCCTGCAGTGCCTCAACGCTGCTTGTCCGCGCCGCGACTCGGTAGCCGAGTCGCTCTAAAATCTGTTGCACCACATTAACGATCTGCTCATCGTCATCCACGAACAGGATATATTCTTTACCCTTTGGTGCCGGCTCGGCGGAAATGGCTTCAGGTACCTTTGCATTGGCTTCGATTCGGGGAAGATAGATATGGAATGTAGTCCCTTCACCGGGCTCACTATAAACAGTGATATATCCACCATGGCTCCTGATAATCCCATGTACCACGGAAAGACCCAGTCCGGTCCCCTCACCCAGGCCCTTGGTGGTGAAATAAGGGTCAAATATCCGTTCCACGACAGTGCGGTCCATGCCATGGCCCGTATCACCCACGGCGAGTCTCAGGTATGGTCCCGGGTTCAGATCCAGATTGGGGATTAAATCAGGAGAATCAATATCCACCTCCGTCAGAGTCACCTCCAATATCCCGCCTTTTTCGCGCATGGCATGATAGGCGTTGGTACAGAGGTTCATCATCACCTGATAGATCTGTGTTGGGTCGGCCAGGATGGCCCCGCACTCGTTGTCTATGTTCTGACGGATCTCAATAGTGGATGGTAATGATGCCCTCAGCAGTTTGAGCGATTCTTTTATGATGGGTTGAATCTTCAGTGGCTTACGTTCTTTTTTACTTCGACGGCTGAATGTGAGAATCTGTTGGACCAGACCCTTTGCGAGTTCCGCTGCCTTGAGGACTTCTGCCAGGTTTTTTCGGATCAGACTGTCTTGAGGCACATCGGTTATAGCCATCTCAGTATATCCGATGATAGGAAGGAGGATGTTGTTGAAGTCGTGGGCAATACCACCGGCCAAAGTTCCGATGGCTTCCATCTTCTGTGCATGTTGGAGCTGGGTTTGGAGTTCCTTTTTTTCTTCCCACGCCCGCTTTTGCTCCGTGACATCCATTACATTTACCAGGATTGCCTGTTTGCCCTCTTCCTCGATTCGTGTAGCCTGGAGCTCTACCCAGATAGGTTGGCCATCTTTACGGATCCAACGGATCTCCCAGCCTTTCTGCATGCCTTGCCTCAAATAGTTCTCTCCTGTTTGGCGCATCCTGTCCTGTTCATCTGAGCTGACCATGTTCCAGAGATTCATGGAACAAAGTTCCGACTGGCTGTAATCCGTGATCTCTTCAAGGGTCTGATTGGCAAAGATGACCTTCCAGTCCTTATTCGTGGCAAGGATCCCGATGGGGCTTGTTTCCACAAGGCTTCGGTATCTCTTTTCCGAGGCATCAAGTTCCTTTGCCCTTTTTTGCAATTTCTCCTGGGTCTCCAAAAGGCTCATCAGGACTTGATTGAACGCATGGGCCAGGTTATGGAACTCAACATACTCAAGTTTTCCCTCTTGAAGCTGCAGGGAAAGGCTTGAAGGTTCTCCGGCGATCTCCAAAGCTTGATTGGCCATACTCTCAAGAGGATTACTCACCTTTCGGGCGATCAGAAAGGAGACCAGAAGGGTCAAAAGAAAAATCGCAACGCAGAGAAAAATAAGTCTAAAGATCAGAGATGATTTTTCTTTTTGGAGGGGTTCGGAAGAAGCTGCATAAAAAAGGCCGGGAAACATTTCCAAAGGAATAAGATCCTCGCCAGGAAACAGGTCTGCCGGGGGATGATCAGATCCGTTGGTTGTGAGATCCCGGATTCCTTCAGGGAGGGTTTTGCCCCGGCCTGTACGTATATCCACAAGATGCCCTGCAGTCTGAATAAGCAATTTGGCGTGGGATTTTCCGAGGATTCGTTGCAGTAAATGCGTATCCTGGGACAGGTCATACAAAACATAGGCCGTGCCCAGGCAATCGTCCTTTCTGTAGATGGGAATGGAAAAAAGCGAGAAAAACAGACCATCTCCGAAATCCTGGCATTTGATTTTTTGCAAATTCTTTTTCTGACAAGGTTTTTGCAAATAAGGTTTCAAGGCCATCAAACTCCCCGGCAATTCCGGGATAAACGTAGAGCCCTCCCTTTCTTGGACAAAAAAGAAAGCCCCCTTGGCAAACGGGTATTGCCTTACCATAAGTTCCAGAAGCTGGTTTTTCATTCCAAGCATCAGGCTTACCCGAACCGCATTGTTCAAGCTGATTTCCCGAATACGCGTTTCCAACTGGTTCAAGCGATCGCTAAGGGCCATGCTCACTTCTTTTTCCTGTACCTGAAGCTTATTGTAAAACTCATGGTCCATGCTATTGCTGAGTGTCGCGTAAAGGATTCCCACGACCAGGGTGAGGGAGACCCCTTCGAATACAACCAGGGTCCAGGCAATAAACCTTGAGAATCTTTTCCTTGAAGCCATTTAGTCTCCCTGAGCTATGGACTGTCTAAAACTACCTCGTCTGCGGCCATGAGAATATCTGAAGGGATTTTGATGCCCAGTTGTTCAGCCCTTTTCATATTGAATACCAGGGCATATCTCCAGGCTTCTTCTATGGGTATGTTGCCTGGATATTCTCCCCTGAGAATCCTGGCCACCATTTGACCGGCCTGGCAACCCATGGAGTAAAAGTCCACAGCTGCCCCTCCAAACAGGCCCAAATAGGTGAATGCATAATTAAGGGCTATTTCAGGTTTTTTTGAGTTTTGAACAGTCCAGGCAAGGATTTCCGGGGCTGTATAGGTCTTTCCTTTACAGTCTTTAAGCAGGAGGGCTGCAGGATAAATGGCGCCCACATCCGAATCTATGTTTGTTGTGCAAATCTCTGTCTGATACTCTTCCCAGTTCCTCGTTATTTTCACTTCCCAGTCACAGACAATTGATCCCTCATTGATCTCGATCTTGATCTGTTTTGAGATCGCCTGACCAGTTCGGGATGGATCCACAAATATCCTGATCTTTTTTAGACCTGGAAAGAGCTTTGTATGGACTCGGATAGCATCAACAATGTGGAGTTTTTCATAGACACCGGTGATATTGTGACCTGGATGGGACCTGGAATCGATGCAAGGTTTAATTAGGTTGTAGTGTTCCGGTTGACTGTTCATTCCGGAGAAGACTATAGAAATTGGTGAATCGACCAGATCTAAGGCAACGGTGCGAAAGGCATTATCATCTAACGTTACAAGTACCTGCGGACTAAAAGAGCGGATTTTTTTCAAAGCTTTGCGAGTCTGTACCATCATGAGTTTTGGAGTGTTGTTTTTTCGTTTGGTATCCATATAGTATGCTTCGACTTCGAGGCCTTCTTTTTTATTGAATCCGGCCTTTTTCAGCGCTGCAATAACACCGTCATGTTGCGGTTGGCCACAGATATGGCCGGCCTCATAACTGTGCAGAATGAAAATCCTCCTTGGAATATCTGATGATGCATTGACATTGAATAATCCAAAGACAAGTAAAAAATTTA
>JGI24025J20009_10001815_pt1 | contig 15854 bp, 12 predicted proteins | sample Cruoilmetagenom3_FD_20009 | JGI IMG/M metagenome (IMG submission 20009)
CAGAGCAACTCACAGGGAGAGAGGGCCAAACAAGAAATGTTTCAACGATTGAGTTGAAAGTGACCAAACCATAAGCTTCGTTGATCCTCTAGGCACCATTTGAAGCCAACAGCGAGAGTATGCTATTCACATCATAAACGTTTTCTTACGTTGCTTTCTGAAGAGCAGTAGAGATAGTTATATAAAACTAACTTTTTAAAAGCTGACATTTATAAATGGCAAAGCCTATCTTTTAATCGCAAAACGGAACGAAGAAGGTGAAACCAGAATTGGAAAGAAAAGAGCAAACGGAAAAGTGGGCTGCAAAATATCCAGAAGTTAAACGTTGGCTAGCGAAAATTCAGGCTAAACAAGGCGCTGCTTTCGACCTTTGGCGCTTCTGCGGATGGTCAAGAAAGAATCCTCCTGAGCTTTTAGCGTTAAAGGATAATCCAGCAAGCAAAGATGCAGAGCGATTGTTAGACACGTTTGTCGCTGACGAGAAAACAGGGTTTACGAATTCTGCGAAATATCGTATAACTATCGCCGTTAAAAGTTTCTTTAAGCATAACTATAAGGATTTAGCGAGGGCTTGTGGAGCAATAACCCTAGAAAAAGTTAAACCTTACAATAAACCCCGTAAAGAGGATTTGCGTAAACTTTGGAGTTGGGCTTCAAACCTAAGGGACAAGGCATTAATAACTTTCGTTAACAGCACCGCCATAGCCAAAGAGACGCTTTCAAACCTTAAATGGAAGCATTTAGAGGAAAATTGGCAAAACGTAGAATTACCGTGCATTAACATACCTTCAGAATTATTAAAGGGACACGGGCGAGGTAAGTATAAGGGCGTAAGGCAGATTACGTTTTTAACACCTGAAGCAAAGCGGGATCTAATTAACTATAAAGAATGGATCGAAAGCAAAATCGGTAGAAAATTAACGGGTGAAGACAATACCTGGTTAGAAACGTGTTATCCATATGAAGCCACGAAATATGCGAATTTGGGAACGATAATTCTTAAATTAACTAAAAGAACGAACGTTAAATTCTCTTGGCACGATGCGAGGAGATACGTAAATACTGCAATGGAAGAGATTAGGATGCCTTCGAATTGGGCTAGGAAAATTCGTGGTAGAAAAGTTCGTGGGGAAGAAGCCCCATATTCGCTTCCAGCAATAAATCAGCTACGCGAAAAATTCAAGGAAGCCGTGCCTATATTAGAGTTTACAAGCGAAAAACCGACTGTTGTGAAAGAAGATATACAAAAAACGGCGAAACTTGAGGCTCTTAGAGCAATTGCGAAATCGATGGGCATTAAAGGTATAATTCAGCTTAAAATGCGGAAAATGGCGATGCCTTACGAGATTAAAGCGTTGGAAAAATTAATCGAAAAAGCCAAAAGCGTCAACGACAACGCGGATTGCAGCAACGGCGAACATTGCGAACGGTTTAAGGAAATCGGCGAAGGTGAATTACTAAAGCACCTTCAGGATGGTTGGCATATCGAATATAAATCCCAAAATGGAACGGTTATCGTTAAACGGTAGCCGTTCCGCTTTTTTATGCGTTGTCGCGGCGTTGCCTAGCGGAAACGTGGTTGTAGAGCAGCAATTTTAACCAAATTACTATTTTATCAGAGTTGTTGAAGGAGGAGCATTGGTATAGGGTATGAGCAGTTTCATCAAGAGAAATTCGTTAGCAATAGCCTCTCTTTTGCGAAGATGGGATTGCAAGGCTGTAAAAAACAAAAGAATCCCTATTGTAAATCCCAAAGATATTATCCCAAAGAGATACCGTGAAAATTGCTCGTTTAATATTGCAAATAGTTCACCAGTAACGAGAATTCCGAAGAGAAAACCCAAGCCAGAGGATGTTGATATGTGCCAATAGCGTACTACCTCTCTTATGTAGCTGGAGAAAACTTCTTTGGAAAAGTAAGTAATGTTTTCGATGTTCTCCACATAGTAAGGTTTCTTTTTTCTATTTTTCTCTTGCTTTCGCCTGAAAGACCAAGGAAAACACCGTAGTATCCTGAAGGGGTCGAATATTTTCTCATATTCTTGCTTACAACATGTTATTGTTCTTTTTCTAAACGATTTTGGAAGAACCTTGCTTAGGTCTATGTAGTATCTTTTACCGCCGTCTATCGATTCCACATTTATTTTTCCTCGGATGTACCCCATAATTGGCTCGTTTTCGTATCTTCCACGGTAAGCCAACATAAAGCCTTGAATGTTTAAAAGAATCCAACCCATAGGGAAAACTAAGAAAGCCGCTATTGCAATAACGGTCTGGACTGGAAAAGACCCCATTGAAACCAGATACCATACTATAGGAAGTAAAAAAGCAGTTCCAGGAACAGCTTCAATGAATCTTGCCATGTTTCACAATACTAGTCTGGACAGATTATAAGTTTTAAAGACAAAAGTACTCAGCAACAGTGAGTTTAAAGAAGTGGCACGACATTTATCTATACGGTACACTGTGGTGAGAAGCAACGATATTTTCTGGAGATATTGTTAACTGATTTATGATGAGTTACTTAATGTAATATTTCGTTTTAGTGATTGTGCGAAACGAAGGTTTTGCGCTTTTTGCTATTCGGTCAATCTCTTCCCAAGGCAACATGTGGTTTTCATAGAGACGTAAATATATTTTAAAGTTGTCCATCTAATGTTTTTCCGAAGTGCCTTGCACCACTCTTCCACACAAAGGACATTCTGCCCGAACGACTTTATATTGCCTAGGCTCAACCATTTTTTAATAACCTAATGTAGTTATGAGTTTAGCTTTAATATTGTTTTTGCGAAAGAATATGATGATAATCTAGCTAAGGTGGTTGTTTGTTGTCTGTGTCTATACTCTTTTCGTAAACAGTGGTTGGCACAATCTTAGAAAGTGCTTGCGAAATTCTTGGCGGATTTTTCAGACCTCTTAAGCGAATATGCCGCGTTTATCGATTGAGACTTAAGATTGTTTTAGAAACTATACGATATAGCTTCACGATCTTTTTTGTAATTCTTAATCCGTTTTCGAGACCTCTTAAGCGAATATGTTGCAAACTGTCAGCACATCAAAAGATTGTTCCATGCTCAAACTGGTTCCGTGAAAATTACAATGGTCTCAGGTCACAGTTCTACAGTTGTGACAGTATTTCTAGGGAGAGAGGTTGGGAGTGTTTATTCAAGTGGTTGTATTATTTTTTCTAAAAACTAAAATAGATAGTAGTCCTACAAAAACTGTGTCAACTGTGTAACTGTGACTTTCAACATGGTTAGCGTGACAGTTCTAGGTGCGTTATGCAAGAACTGTGCCAAGAACTGTGTAGGTGTGCTATGTGTAATCTGTGAGGTTATCTTTGCTTTTACCCTTTAAGTAGCGGCGTTTAAGGCGTTTCGCTAATTCGGCGTTCCAAAATATTGCGCGTTTATGTTCATGCATCGTTTTTTTGAAGCCTAACCTTGCGAGTATCCGCCCTATTGAAACATTCGAAATCTGCTCGTCAACGCCCAAGTTTTCATTAACAAGTTTGCCGATTTCCTCGATTCTTATTTTGCGTTTCAGTTGTGTTTTAGAAATGTCGTAAACCGCTTTAAACACTATTGCTTCATCGCTTGTGCGTTCTTCCTCTTCCGTTATCGCTTCAATTTTCTTTGCTTGATTAATTATCGAATTTTTGGCGGTTTCAGGAGCCACCATAATCAACGGGTTAAACAATTCTCTTAGTCTGCCCGTTAAAACGTCAGGTTCCTGCATTTTTTCTTTTTGGGAAAGCATTTCGAATCGATATGTTAAAAGCATTCGTTGCAGACCCTTCGCTTTTTCGGTGTCAATTATGGTTTTGATTTTTCGAACAGCTTTACTCATGTTGAAAATTATGCATCGGCTTTTCAGCGTTTTTATGAATTCTTTTGTGCCAGCCAGAGCTTTAAACCCGAAGCAATCGTAGAATTTAACAACGTAGCCATCTTTTGTATCTTCACTTCTCATTGCGGGGAAACCTTTACGATAGCCCGCGTTGAGTAAATGCAATATTTCGCTTCGTTCTTTGCGCATGTACGTTTCACATTCGTCTAAAAACATCGTTGGATGATGATTGTTGATTACTCTGAAAATCGTGGATAACGTGGCTGAAGCTGACATTAACGGTCGAAACCCTATTGAAGCGAGAACTTCTAACGCCCAAGTTTTACCCGATCCTGCTGGTCCATAAAAGAACAAATACGGAACTGCATGCCAATTTTCAGGAAGCCACGATGCGAGAACCCATGCGGTTAACAAGTCGTAACCTTCGGATATGTCGATGTGTTCATAAAGGTAACGTTTAATTTCGCTCCATAATTCTGAAAAGTTGTATGGTGAAATATCGCTGACTGGTTCCCACGGCAATTTTGGAAATGGTTTGTAGCCTTCAACAGTTTTACGCTTTGTTGTTTCGCTTGTCTCTTTGTTGTAAACAAGGAATTCTTCGTTTGTTTGTTCAAAGATTATATTCGATAAAATTCCTCCGCATGAAAACTTTGGTTTTATTTTTGATTTTCCAGCGAATTTATACGCATAAGGACTTTCAGGTTTAAATGCACTTCCAACTTTGATTTCGATTACACTATCTTCCAAAGGTGGTTTATTTTGGCGATTCCATTCAACCATTTTCTCTAATGTTTCCTCACGTGTTAATCCTTCCTTGCGAAACCACGTTGCGAGTTTAATCGCACACTCGTCACGTTCGCCTTCTCCAACACCTTGTGAAATTCTTTGAATGTTAATCCGTTCACGCTTGAGTTTAATTTTGAGGCTTGTTTCGATGAGTTCGATTAGTTCCTCTTTAACATCTCCACTCCAATGTGTGGGCGGTGTTTTTCTTATGAGTTTATATCGTATCCCTTTTGGATGTAGGCTTGGTGGAAGTATGCTAATCTGTCCTTGACCTGCAACTTCGAGTTTTCCGTGTTTAGGGATGTCCAGCGTGAATTTTCGCATCGGATAATCTGTTTTGAAATAAAGGTGTCCGCCTCGGTAACTCTTTGTTGTAAGCGTTTCAGGCAAAATCTTCTGCGCTAAATCGAACAATTCTTTTGTATCGCAATCTATATCGACTAAGTTACCAGATGTTTTTCCAAGGATAACCGCTATGTTACCTTCATAGTTGTCAGGAATTTTCGGTGCTTTATTTTCCTCATATTGTTTCCAGCGTATAACTGCGCCTTTTCGCCCTTTTGGAACGGGAATCAAATTAAAACCTTGCTGATAATACCATTTGAGAAAAGTCATCTCCAGCACCTCTTTCCCCATTCACCAACGATGCCTTCCCGGTCAATTATCATTAAAAGGCTTCGTTCATCCTCCAATTTTGTTTCGTATTCTAATTCAAAATTAACGATTAATTTACTGATTTCCTTTTCTGGTCCTCGAAACGTCAGCATGACAACTGCGTCTTCTAAAGTCCTCTTAAAGGTGCATAACGGATGATTTTCGAGTTTTGGATTAAACGTTCTTTTAGAAAACAGAATGATGCACCAATCGTTATAACTTCTTTTTTTCGGCATTATTTGTATCCTCCCGTAATTCTTCTTCGACGGTTAACTTTTGAATATGTTTCAGAGTTACCTCTAAGCATCATGAAACCTCCAATCGTTTGCCGCATTTCGGACACTTCTTTGGGTTATCAACACGCGGTATCCATGTGTACCCACAATGTGGGCATTCTAACTTTGGTAATTTAACAACCATTTTTATCATGATAAACGATGAGGCAAACGTTAATATAAAACATTTGACTTTACCGTTATGAATATAAACATGAAAATTAAAGGGAGAAGTTGAATGTTACGAAAAAAGGATGTAGAATGGGTTAAAGCAAACTTTGCGTTACATAGACGAAAACCGAGGAAACCAATGACGACGAGGGAGCGCCAGCGTTATTTTCGAATTAGGAAAAGCATAAGAGAAACGTTAGAAGCGTTAACAACGTTGCTTGAAAATATGCCTGAACAACAATTAGAACAAACATTCAATAAAGATAATGTAACACCATTCCTGAAAGCGTTGTTTTCTTTGAAAACCGATGATTTAGAGAAAAGTCGTAAACGTGTCATAGAATTATGGAACTTTATGTTAAATGAATTTAGCAGACCTACATATGGTTACGACCTTGTAGGCAGAGATATTATGCAGGTATTAACGAGCGGTGTCCCTCATACAATCCAAGCGATTTACTACGCTACGTATCTTAAAAGATAAACATCAAATTCCTGCTTTTCTAATAATCTTTTGGACTATGTATAACCCAATTATTAGACTGTATAGTGTCAATTCCCAACTTTCCATTAAGTATTGTCCAATAAGGATTAATCCTGAGAAATACCCTAGGGAATAGACTAGTCCCCAATACTTTGCCCTTTCTAATTGTACAATCCCTATCATAATTGATAGCAAATTGAAGAGAACTGCCAGATTCTTACCAGTATCGCCCATCGTTGTCGAAAAAACCGAACTTACAACGATGGAAAAGACAAAGCCTGAAATTAAGCCCATTACTGCTTTTGTAAATCCATGTTCAGAATGTTCCATGCTTTCTCATCCTCACTCTAAAAACATACAGGTATTATCTAAAAATAAAAACGTTCTTTTGATAGTCCGTGCATGTATTTGCATAAGTTTTGAAAGAAATGTCGTCCAAAAAGTAATTCGTCTAGATTTGCGTGAAGCTAGTCGAACGGAAGCTAAGAAACATTAGTAGCTTTTTTAGAAATCAGCTGGATTGTCCTTAAAACGTCATCTCTGTAGGCTCTGGATTTCACTTCGCGCATTAGCTGGTTTATAATGTCTGAGATTTTCCATATCTCGATGTCGTAAATGCTTTTCGCTTGTTCAATTACACTGCTATTTTCAACGTCCCACACAACGAGCACCTTTTTGTATTCGCCGCTGCCGAAAATCTCTTTCACGGCGTTGACTACAGTTGGATGCACAAATTTAATCTCGTTCAGCGTGTCTAAGCCCCTTCTGTGTTTGCGCCCCTTTTTTGTTTGAGTGTCAATAAGCCTTAAACGGAAGCCTTTTATGGCAACCCTAACTTCGATGTGAAATTTTTCTCCCGAAATGGGGTTGACAGCGAGCAAATCGATCTCCTTGCCTCCGCTCAGCACAACATTGGTCATCGTGAAACATTTCCTGACAAGTTGCATGTACTTGTCAAGGATGTGAACTTCGGGTTCCAACTTCAAGTCAACCCTGTTTATGCAGCTATTGTTTGGTATAAAAGGTTAGTGCATCAACGTAGTAATCGAATATAGTAACATAATGGATAGATAAAATTGAGAATCAGGGTTAAGTTTGGCACGTACAGGCGTTGGAACGATAATTGGCAGAAAATCCGTCAGCAAAGGAAAGGAATATACCAGAATCTGGATTTATATACCAACAAAAGTAAGCGAGGACACGGCATTTCCTTTTAAAATTGGAATGCCTTGTTTAGTTGAAATGAACATTGAGGAAGGATTTCTCAACATAAAACCGATTTCCGAGAAAGAAGCCGTCAAGCTCGGGTGGCGAAAACGGAAAAGAAGAGAATAACGCGTGCGCACAGAGGGGAATTGTAAGAACCAAACCAATACAAGCATATTATTCATTAACAGATAAAGGCACGGAAATTGCGATTCATCTAGATAAAATTAAAAAAGAACTCTAGACTGTATTCGCGTGGGCGTCTATGCACGTTTCACCAGTTTGTTCACTCATTTTGCCTTTGGGATTGTGTGACTCATTTTCTCCTTGCGATAGTATGCTTTGAATGTTTTGTTACATATTGGGCAGTTGAATAGTTTGACGTGGAAAGCTGCATAATCCCATTCTTTGGAAGCGTTCATGGCTTCTTTTCCACATCTCGGACATTTCACCATAATCCTTCCTCTTCCTTCAAGTCAAAGTTTATGTTCATAAGACTTTATGAATCTTTCCGGAATCCACTCGTGAACGGTTGTTGGGTATCCAAAGTTCTTGATTTACACCATCAATTAGCGCGCGCTAGTTTTCGTTTTCTTCTAGATCCTCGTTTATGCTGTTGAACTGTTCTAGTGCATACTCGAGGTTTTCTGTGATTTCTTTTGCGATTATTTCTGGAGGTGGTAGGTTTTCGTAGTCTTCTAGGCTTTCGTCTTTTAGCCAGAATATGTCTAGATTCACCTTGTCCCGTTGCATTAATTCATCATAAGTAAACGCTTTAAATCGGTCTGTCTCTTTTCTGTCAAATCTGTTTTTTGGGTTGTAACAGTTGACAAAGTCTTTTAGATCTTCGTATCGGAGAGGATTTGTTTTCAGCGTGAAGTGTTTGTTGGTTCTTAGGTCGTATATCCAAAGTTTTTCTGTCCAAGGTTTTTCCCTTGCTGGTTTTCTTTCAAAGAAGAGGACGTTTGCTTTGACTCCTTGAGCGTAGAATACGCCTGTTGGAAGTCTAAGGAGTGTGTGGACGTCACATTCATGAAGTATTTTTCTTCTTATCGTTTCACCTGCGCCGCCCTCGAATAAGACGTTGTCTGGCACTACGATCGCGACTCTGCCGTTTATCTTCAAAAGCGTTTTAACATGCTGCAGAAAGTTTAATTGTTTGTTTGATGTTGTAGCCCAGAAATCTGGTCGTTCATAAGTCAATGATTGCCTTGCCATCATCCCTTCAACATTGTATATTGTTATACTGCTCTTTCTTCCAAAGGGTGGATTGGTCAAGACCATATCGTAGCGTTCGCCAGGATCAGAAGCAAGGCTGTCTACGCCTCCCTCAATTGGGCTTTCGTCTCCTCCAATTCCGTGAAGGTATAAATTCATTACACACAACCTTGCAACGCTGTCGACAATGTCTTTTCCACTGAAGGTGTCATATTTAAGAAACTTTTTCTGTTCCTTGTCAAGCTGATAATTATTCGACAAGTAATTGTGAGCAGCAATAAGAAAGCCCCCAGTTCCACAAGCAGGATCATGAATAGTCATCCCAGGCTCTGGTTTTGATACTTCAATCATTGCTTTGATGAGAGGTCTCGGCGTGAAATACTGTCCTGCTCCGCTTTTTATGTCCTCAGCATTCTTCTGCAAAAGTCCTTCATAGATTTCTCCTTTTACGTCAATGTCCAATCCGACCCAAACCTCTGCATTGATGAGGACGATAAGGCGTCTCAGCTTTGCTGGGTCTTGAATTTTGTTCTGTGCCTTTCGGAAAATGACCCCGAGCATTCCAGCTTCTTTTCCTAAAGCGTCAAGGATGTGACGATAATGTTTCTGTAAAGCATCTCCGTCTCTGTCTAGAAGGCTCTGCCAGTCAAGACCTTTAGGAATCATAGAGGGTTTATTGAAGGGAGGTTTTGTCTGTTCATCAGCCATCTTTAAAAACAAAAGAAAAGTCAGCTGCTCAACATAGTCACCATAACTAACGCCTTCATCTCTCAAAACATTACAGTAGTTCCACACTCTCTGCACAATAGCAGACGACTCATTTGACATAACGAATCAACTCCAACTGTTTCATTTCTCCCTTCCTCTTTCCTTTCTTTTCAGACTTATGCTTCTCCTTCTCTTCCCTTATACGCTCAAGCAATTTATCCGCAGGCTCATCAGTTGGATCCTGAGGTACTAATCTACCTTCAAAAGCTTTTTTCAAAATACTCTGACGCAAGTGCTTGGATTGCTTAAGAGTTTGCTCAACAACCTTTTCAACTTCATCAGCCACAGAAAAAAGCGAATCGATTTCTTCCACAATTTTATGTTGCTCGTTAAGAGATGGAAGAGGGAGAAATAACTTTGATAACTTTTGAGAATTTACGTTTGGTTGACCTATTCCTATCTGTCCTTCATAAATTTGTAACCAATATATTGGTGATTGGAAGAAATTATAGACATACTCTCTTTTGATGCGGCTGGAAAGGATAATCCTTATCAGATATGAAGCGAAGACTGCCTTAGGTATTTTCCCTTTAATCAGAAAGCTCTTGCCTACAGTGGCACCTGTTCTTGCAAAAACCAAATCACCATCTTTTAGAAGATATTTCGGTTTCTTTTCCTCTTCAATTTTGCAATATGGTACCATTCCCCAATTTACAGCACTTTTTTGAATATCCGTAATCCTCAACATCTTCGGTCCTATAGGTTCATTAGTAGATTTCGCTGTGTACCCATAATGAATCTTTAGAGAAATATCTCCTATCCTTGTCCATACCCAACTTTCGGGTAGTTCTGGCAAATCTGAGGTATCTAATGGTGGCAGTTCCTTGTATTTTCCTTTCTCTTTTCTTTCTTCTTTGATGTGTTCCAGGAGAGTCGTTGCGGGTTCAATCTCGTGTTTGTGGGATTTCCGCCAATCTTCAGTCAATTTACCTTCGAATGCATGTTTCAGAATTGCTTGACGGTAAAGCTGTAACTTAACCTTAACGTTCTGTAAAGATTTTACACCGGCATCAAGCTTAGTAAATAACTCCTCGACCTTGGTAACGATGCGATATTGCTCTCGAGTAGGTGGAATTGGAACAGGGATTTTTCTAAATCTAGTTGCTGATAGTTCCTTGAATGTTGTGCCGCTTCCAGAGCGCTCAGCAAGTTGCTTGTTCCCTTTTAAATAGTGGTAAATGTATTCGTTGAAGATACCTTCCGACAAAATAAGATTCTTAAAACCTTGGTTCGTAGCAATCGGATTCTTGGCAATTGCTACATATCCAATCGGAGCTCTTGATGAAAAAAGTACAGTTCCTGTTGGTACCAATCTCGTTGAACAAGCATTTAATCCCTTTTTTGTTATGTTTCTAGCTCCTTTTCCAATGAATTTTTCTTCATAATCAGTCAGGTCTGCTGGTGTAATCCAAGGTATTTCTCCTCCCCAAAAATCCGGTTCTTTGGTAGATGGAGTGCTACCGGAAGCAACAACAGCAACATCACCAACAATTGCCCACACCCAGTTTTTGGGTATTGGATGTAGGTTATCTTCTTCGTCGGTCACGTTACTAACACCGTATTCATTTCTTGTAGAATGTTGGTCAATTGGGTTCCAAAAGCTTGGTATGCTTTGAAGGCTCCTCCTTTCTGGTTGAAGGGCACATTTTCAAAGTCTTCTATTTCAATGCTTAGTGATGTGGCGATGTGGTCTTTTATCATGTTTAGCCATTCTTTCTGAGTTGGTGTGAACTTTCTGCCTAAGTTCTCTTGCTGAGCTAGCCAATCAGTAAATTTGCGGTTGACAGTTTCAGGGAAAGGTTCAAGAATATCGCTTTTACCGATAGCAAACCGAACGAGAGAAATGATATTGGTCAAAAGCTTCTGTGTACCTGCTCCTTTCACTTTCGATTTTTCCAACTGCTTGTATGCCATCCAAAGAAGCTCAGGCGTAAGATTATGAGGGGGCTTCTTAATAGCTTCAGCAAGCTTCTTGATCGCTTTGTATGTAAGATTTCGCTGAGTGTACGGTTTACTGTAAATGATCTGTAAAGCGGTCAGTTCATCTTTGTTTTCTTCTATGAAATTCTTGAAGGTTTTAACCATATTTTCAGCTACTAAAGGTTCAAACCCTGCAAAGGTTAACGCGTCTTTGCTTACGATGTCGATGATTTGTTCGCTTCTTTTTTTGATGTCAATTATAGTTTTCCTTAACATTGGATTATCGAAAGGTATACACGCAGATTTCACGAGTTCAGAAGCGGCTTTCTTTACTTGTTCCTCTGTGGGTTCTTCGGTTTTGAAGAGTTCCTTCGCTTTCTCAATATGTTTGTCAGGGTCAACTGCGTCCAACAGGTCGTTGATGATCTGTTTTAATGTTGTGCCTTTCGCTTTATCTTTTATTTCCTCTCTGTCTTTCTCGTTGATTTCTCTATCCAGTCGTGCAAGTCTACCTGCAAATGAAGTAAGCGTATCTTTGTCCCAGTTGCCTCGAGCGATAGACGATAATAGCTTTTCAAAGGGTATGCTTCTTTTTCGTTCTAATGGACGAGAATCAGTTTTATCGTTTTCGCAAACCCCAACAGCATCTATGATAATGAAATGGGTTTTGTTATATGTGTCAGGTGTAACGGCTCTTAGGTCTGTTGAGGAAATTGTTCTCGTACCTCGTCCCTTCATCTGCTCGAAGTAAACCCGAGATTTAACATCTCGCATAAACAATAAGCATTCTAACGGTTTGATGTTTGTACCTGTTGAAATCATGTCAACAGAAACCGCTATCCTTGGATTATATGAATTACGAAAGCTAGCGATCAAGTCTTCAGTCTTCTCACCCATTGTTTTATACGTTATTTTTTTACAGAACTCGTTACCTTTACCAAACTCTTCTCTAACTATGTGAACAATATCCTCTGCATGAGAATCGTCTTTAGCAAAGACAAGTGTCTTAGGAACCTCTTTTCTTCCTGGAAATATATCCGTAGGCAACTTTTCTTTAAATGTTCTAATTATCGTCCTAATCTGGTCAGGTGCAACAACATCTCTATCAAGACGACGAGCATCATACTCAAGATCCTCGTCAAGCTGCTCCCATCGTCTCTCTCTAGTCAATTTATCCCGTTTATCCACATAATAGCCTGCTTCAACTTTACTTCCCTTTCTGGTGATCTCGGTGTTTATCCTATAAACTTCGTAACAAACGTTCACGCCGTCTGCAACAGCCCTATCGTGGCTGTACTCCATGACAAGATTCTGGTTGAAAAATCCTAAAGTCTGTTTAGAAGGAGTTGCAGTAAGTCCGATAATGAATGCATCGAAGTACTCGAGTACTTGCCTCCAAAGATTGTATATTGAACGGTGGCACTCATCTGTTATTATGAAATCAAAGGTTTCAATAGGAATCTGAGGGTTATAAACAACCTTCTTAGGTCTTTCATCTCTATGTACGTGTTCAAATAATGATAGTTCTTCAAGTTCTGCTTCAAATTCAGGTTCTCGATTAAGCATGGAATAGAGTCTTTGAATCGTAGTGATGCAAACACGGCTTACTGGGTCGATGGTGTTAGAGGTGAGATGCTGCACATTATAAAGTTCTGTAAACAATCTGCTGTCATCTGGGGTCCTATACTGCTGAAATTCCCTGAAAGCTTGACGTCCCAGATTATTTCTATCCACTAGAAAGAGGACTCTCTTAGCGTTAGCGAGCTTAATTAGACGGTAAACAAAGCTTACTGCTGCGTATGTTTTTCCACTTCCTGTCGCCATTTGGATGAGAGCTCTAGGTCTAGCTTCTGCAAAGGATTTTTCAAGATTCTTGATTGCTTCAATCTGACATTTCCTCAGCCCCCTAGTGATCAGAGTAGGCATATTCCTAAGCATTGCTCTGAGAGTATCTTCCTGTGAAAACCATCCACGAAGCGTTTCAGGCTTATGAAAAGCAAAGACTCTTCTAGAACGGGACTCTGGATCTCTCGAATCTCTGAAAAAAGTTTCAAAACCCGTACTCTCATAGGCAAAAGGGGGAGGTTTAATAGCCTGAAAACTGTCAGGGATGAGACGAAGATATTTTTCAGATTGGTCAGCTACCCCACTTAAAGTCGTGCCAGCAGGCTTAGCCTCAATAACTCCTACAGGTTTCCTTCCAACAAACAGCAGGTAATCTGCAGCACCAGATTTAAGCCGAAATTCCCGAACCGCAACACCCCACGAAGCACCTAGATTTAACTCTTCGAAATTCTGAACCGTCCAGCCAGCCTCTTCAAGACGTTTATCAATTACCTGCCTTGCCTTTTCTTCAGGTTTCATATCTATAACCTTGCTTCAAGCAATCAAACACTCATTCTTCTAAGACGGGGCTCCAAATCCTTTTCAATGGTAATTCAGCCTTCAAATCATCAGGGAACTGATCGTAATTTTTCAGTATTTCATTCAATAAATCACCGGAATCCCAAAGTCTGACTGTAAAGAAGCTTCTGCGAGCTTCCTCTAGAACAGTTCTCTTAAATCCACCCCACGAAACGAGTAATCCTTGTTGTGCCTTGAATGATTGACTTGTTCCTTGCAAAGCCCTCAACACTTCAACTCCGACTGGGGATGCAGATGACTTTACTTGAACACATATTCGAGGCGAATCAAATCCTAAGGCGCCTGAACCAGCAAGAATGTCTACACCTCCATCAGGTCCAGGTTCAGAACGACTCGTCACGTAACCTTGTGCCTTAATAACAGCCTCGACTAATCGAGCTAACTCATGTCCTTTGAATTTCTGACCTATTCTGCTAAGAATTAGATCTCTCGAAGTCTCTTCAATGTCCCTTAATTCTTGTTCTTCAATAGCTTTTTTCCTTCTTGGCTTTCCTTCTAACATTGCTCTTACTCTGGCTTCCGCGTTGTTTCTTCTAATTTGACAGACTGTCATGGCGGCACCAAGTGAATAAAGGAGATCTTGGTCAAAATCTGTTCGTGGAATATCTACTTTAATCCACTCAACTCTCCTAATATGACGAATGATATCACCGAAGTCGTCGCGATACTCATAGGGACCAGTTACTTTTCCGATGGCTATCGCATATTGAGTCTTCAAGGGTAAAGCAACAAGATCTCCGATGTTTATCCCTTTAAGAAACCTCCAAACCTGACCAACCGCGTTCGCAACCTTCCTCTTCTTCTCACTAGGATACACCCTATTATACAATTTTTTCAGTTCATCTTTCGTTATTATGCTGGAGAGATCAGGAAGTTCGTTCCAACCAATTGTCACAAAACCGTTATCGATAGCTTTCTGCTCTTGTTCCCCATGCCTTCCAGCCCTTACCATCCAAAGAGTCATGATAGTATCCCAGACTATTAGTTGTAAATAGCAGTTTAAGTCTTATCGTTTGTTTACCAATAGATTCTTTAATTGACTTAAATGAAAGCAATCGAGTTTTACTTAGCTTAGAAAAAAGAGGAGTTAGCGGGAGACATCGGTTTAATTGACTATTTGCTTGCGAAAGAAGCATACCGTCCTTTATTGCTCGATTACACATTGAATACTGAAAAGTTACGCGCGTTATGATATGCATAATTCAGACCGTCGGTTGCGTCAAGTTACTCTTTCAGGCGAAGTTTTGCTGGAATACAAGTTTTGCGTTATAGGGTTTGTTCCTGCTGATGTTGTGCGCTTAAAAAAAGATGTTTGGTTTCGTAAGTTGAGTTCAGAGCAAGTGGGTTCAGTGGAGCAGTTTCTTGCGAGTTCTGAATATGTGTAGTGATTCCTGTCGAATAAGGGGTTTGCTTATCTTTGTTCTTGATAGTGCGCACTGAAAAATAAGAAAGGAAAGAGAGAAAATTAACTTTGCTCCTCAGCAATTCCCAGTTTCTTCGCTAGGACTTTCAGGTAGGCTTTAGCTATTTGAAATGTGTCTTTATCCTTGACATCCACGTAGCCTATGTCTTTGAGAGTAAAACGAGCTAAAACATCTTCCGAAATTGCCTTAGATGTGTCAATTTTAGCACCAATTTTTGTTTCGGTCATTTTTTTCCCCTCTACTTCTGGCTTAATATATTTAATATCCTCTGAAAAAAGCCTTTTCACGATTTCTGCCCTATTTTTGGCTTTTTCTGGCGGGAGTCCTGTCCACAGACGGATATCAGTCCAAAAATCAGAAGGTAAGGTCAGACCTTTTCTGGTATATTTGTCGTAAATCAATTTCCAAAGTTCAATATCTCTTATAGCTGCTATTAATCCCTCTTGTTCATCTTTTGGGTTGTCGGGGTAGCTGACTTTTCGTCCTCTTTCAGTTACTCTGACGTTCCCTCGCGGGTCTATCAGCCCAAATGATCTTAAATCTGCAAGCTTTTGTTTGTAAGCCCCACTTCTTGCCGTAGAATGCCCTAGAAGGCTTGAAATTGTCTCATCATCTATTTCTTTAGATCCAAATTTTCCATAGATTGTCTTAACTGCTTCAATTAATTCAGGT
>JGI24025J20009_10001817_pt1 | contig 15846 bp, 16 predicted proteins | sample Cruoilmetagenom3_FD_20009 | JGI IMG/M metagenome (IMG submission 20009)
GCGAATAATCTAGATCAAATAGATTTAGTTCTCCTTGATCTTATGATGCCAGGAGTTGATGGTCTGGAGGTTCTCAAAACAGTAAGCAATAATGAAGAGAAGTATGGAAAGATGCCAATAGTTATTCTTACAAATATGACGAGTGAAACAGTTATTAAAGAGGCTTTTAACATGGGTGCTACTTCTTACCTTGTAAAAACAGATTTAGATTATGAGGGACTAGTAAAAGAGCTGAATAAATTCTTCGGGTAATCTAAAAATATTTGGTATTAGTTACCATTGAAAAAGGTTATTTAAAATATAAAGGAGAATATATCACTGCATCTAGGTGTTTGGTATAGAGTTCCCTTCATATAGGATTCTCTTTGAATCTACTTAAATAATGATTTGGGTGAACAAAGAATATAAAACTATGAAAATTAAGAAAAAAAAGAGGTTAAATATTATTCTATTTTTATTAATACCGATTGTTTTTTCTCTGATATTTGCTCTTTATTACTTTTTGACGGATGATGAATATCATAATTACACACGAACCCTAAGGATTCTTCCATCAGTACAAGAGGATAAAGATAGTTTCAAGGTAGATATTAAAGTATCAAACTATAATGATAAAACGGGCAGACTTAATATCCTATTAATAAACAATAAAGAGATTCCGCTTAGCTTGCCGTCTCGAAAGCTTAAAGCAGAATCTAATATTGTTGAAGGTAATTATACCTTATCACTCTATTTCAAGAAGTATCCCCTACTCTTTAATAATGAAAAATATTTAAGTGGTTGGAAATTAGAAAAGAAGAGCGTACAAGAGGAAACAATTGGAAAGGAAGATTATGTAACAGGTCTAAAAGGACTAATTTCTTTACATCCTATTAGAGAGGCTTATCATTGTAGTTATCATATATTGGGTAATGAAATAAAAGAATGGGAATGTATGACTGATTTAGAGCAGCTTAATTATCAATATTTAAAATCGATATATCTTATATTCCAACTTAGTGAGAGACTTAATGATTCTGAGTTGGCTGGCTATGTAGAGGAAGAAATAAAATACTTAAATAATAATATTGAAAAATATCTGACTGATAATTATAACTTTCCTCAAGCATATATCTTAAAATTAGTTGATATAGGTTTAGATGCTAAATACCTAGATTTAGTTGATATAAATAGCTTTCAAGAATTTGGAGAGATTCCTGATTCAGAAATTAAATTAGAAAATCGTTTAGAGCAGAACCAGACTTCTTTGGAGCCTACTAATCCGTACAATTATGTCATAATCTCCCAATATGCAGATAACGCAAAAATATTTAAAGAATACGAACAGTATAAGGATTTAATATTTTTTCACAATCAAGGGATGATAGCCGTATATAACTCTTCAAATTTTATCTTCTCGGGATTGTGTACAATTGGCTATCAACAGGACAATGAAGAGCTTTTTTCTAAACTAAAGAGTAAACTGGAGGAGATGATTAGTACAAATGAATTTGATAAATTACTTATTAGAAATATTCCAGAATTGATTCGCTGCAAAGATTATGCAGTGAGCCAAAACTCTGATATTAGGGGATTTGATGAGTTAGTAGAAAAAGCGGTAATTGATTCGACCGATACAAATAAAAGTGGCTCTTTTATAGTTGGTTTAATAGAGAGTGAAGTTTCCTTTTCGGGCTATAAAGTGATCTTTAGTTTGATTGATAATCTAATGTTTATTTTGGATGAATAAAAAAGGTCTGTTAATAAAAATTTTTACGATTTCATTTCTTTTATTATTTTTTAGCAAAGGGCGGGCTTTAGCCTGTTGGTGTGAAGGGAATGTTAAAAAATGTTATTATAATTGCCTTGAAAAAACAGGGGTCGTTCACCCCTGGTAACCTGTGGTCATAATGACGTGTGTTCAGGTAGTCAAGTATGTATCTTGTCTGGCATTTATCCAAATTATTCATGTTGTTCGGTTTCAAGTACCACCTGTTCTTGTGGATGCTCTGGTGGTAGTTGTAATGCTACCTGTAGTGAGGGTTGGACAGGTGGATGTACTAACGGAACTTATTACTCTTCTACACCGACAGATAAATATGTCTGTGGTTCAAGAACATATAGGTTTCTCTGTTGTTCAACCTCAGATTATAATTGTTGGTGTAACTGTGGTTGTACTCCAGGAGCTGCTGCAAGTTGTCCGGCTGGAACTAAAGAAGCTACTACTACGGACTACTATAATTCTTATAGTACATGTTGTAATAGAGATCATGGAGCTTCAACTGAGACATGTAACCCGGATCAAAGTTGTAACTATCGCGATTGCTACTGTGATATTTGTACTCTTCCATTATGCTCAACCACTTCATATGCGGGAAGTAACCAAGGTTGGGGCTCATTAATAGCTACATCCTGTCGAAATGGGACTAGTAGCACCCCAGATAGAAATTCTAAGTGCGACCTTAGGACCAGGACATGCTACTGTTATAAATGTGAGCCTCCTAGTTGCCCTAGCGGGACATCAGAGACTCAGGAAACAGCAACGTCCCCCTCTTACTCAGTTCCTGCTGGTGTTTCAGATTACCATTCAAGCCCAAGTTGTACCAATGATTGTAAGGTGGGTAATGATCGCGATTGTTACTGTGCTATATGTACTCCAGCGACCTGTGCATCACAGGGTTATTTAACCTCGATGCAATACTCCCCGAGAGGAAATAGCCAGGGGGATATTGTACTATCTTGTCGAAATGGTAACAGTTCAACTCCAAATAGAACTACTAAGTGTAGTTTGACATATAGAGATTGTTACTGTCCATACTGTGGTAAAAACTGTCCTAGTCCACTCACAAATACAGGCAATGCTAATTTGATATTAACAAATTTTAGAATGTGTACTAATGATTGTAGTGTATCTCCAATAAACGCAGACAGACACTGCTATGAACCAAGTTCTCCTCAACCCTACCGAGTCTTTAGCCGTTAATATAAATACAAGTGATAGTAATAGAAATCAATATGGTTTTAGAAGTACAAAGTATAGTGGTCTTAGAAATGATAGTACTGTGGGAGATCTTAATGATCCAGTGACAATGACAGCAACGTATCTAGACGAAAGCGGAAGGAGTGATATGGAGGGTTTGTTTGTGTGGTTTAGAGATGTAGAGTACACTGGAACACCAGCAACACCGATACGAATAACCACAGGTGCGCCACCGAAATCAGCAACTAATGATAGTTGGGGCTTTATGGTAAGAAAGGTCGCAGGTAGCTGGAGACCATTTGTACCAAGCTATAGTTTAACACCAGCAGCTTGGACTAGAGTATCTACAAATATTTTAGATGGAACCTTTTATATACCTAATACGAATGGGCAAAACATGGTAGGAGTGAAGGTGGACCAAATAGCCCCAGTACTTGTAGGACTTACTGAAGGCTGGGAGATGAAATTTACTCTAAAATTTTCCAATATTAGTGATAATAATATTATTACAAGTGTTGAGCAGACGAATTATAATGTTCGTTTAATGGGATTAGACAAATTTAGTTTTACTCCATATGATAACTATGCAATAGACTATGGCAGTTATTGGACAAGTAAATATGAGAGGTATCCTGATACCAATCTTTCACACTATTGGGCACCAAACTATTTAAGGTATAAAGAATCCCAGAACCAGCTGTATGCTAGGGATTGGTCACCAATAAAGGTTCAATGGCAATGGGGAATAGATCGGGTTCCACCGAGTGTAAGTACACATATTGAAACCCTTCCAGACAAAGGACTAATAAAATTTGAGTGGACAGCATCAGATACGGATGCAAATACGCACTCTAACCTTTATGCAATTGTTGGTAATATATATTACTCTCGAACTGAAAAATACGAAATGAAGGTAAGTGTAGATCCTTTAACAGAAGGGGTTGATATCTTGGATGAATATGATGGACTAGATAATAATAGATTCGTTCCACAAGATCAACAGGGGGTAATTGGACGTCTAAATGACGATGCTCCAGATGTCCCAATGTTTATAGTGCATTCAGATATGAGTTCAAATAGTCACAGTGGGATAATATATATAGATCCTGGTGGTAATAGGGAGGGTCCTTTAGATGTATACTTAACTGTATTTGACGATGCAGGGAACATAGGGAATTGTCGTTCAACCATGGTCTTAGATGATTGGTTTGTAACAGATGGAGGTCTAGCCTACTCTGCTAGTGGAACAAAGTATGTTTCAAAAGTTTTAGGTTCTAGTACCGATTGGATATCACCAAGTCGGGTGTTGCCTCCTGTTAACTATGGTTCTGGGGAGTCCCTAATACCAAGTAAAGCAGACCTTTCTAGTGAGATGTGGTCTAATGATAGTTCTTTAAATGATTTGATAGCAAGTAAAGTCGCTTTATCTAAGGCATACAGTATTGATTCACATGTTGGACACTCAATAGGAGTTGCACAAGGAGGTTACTATGGATATTTGCAAGAGAATTATGAAAAGAACAAGAAAACAATACCCACAGGAGAGTTGGTAGAATTAGACAATGATGATTTAGAAACAATTACTGGGACAATACCATTTAATAATTTCGCCCCTAGTAATAGACTTACCGACTATTGTGGTACTTCTAAATACTGTTTGATTGATTACACAGGGATATTGAATGTTAATCAAGGAAGTGCTCTTACTATGAATCAAGGATTCAGATGTGATGGACAATCCGTTATTTTTGTAGATGGTGATTTAAATATTAATCCTAATATAGATAATAGTGGAGAGATTAATCAGAATGCATGTATATTTGTAGTAAGTGGTAATGTAAATATTAAGGAGGGAAGGAACTCTTCTGCCTTTGGTTCCTTTAGATATGATTCAGTAAATGCATATATCCTTGCTGATGGGGCAGTTACAATAGAGCATGAGAGTAGCAAGGATGTAGATGAAATATTTGATGGAGTATATATAAATGGAGGAATACACTCTTTAGCAGGGTTTAATCAGGTAGAAAGATATCTTCAATTCATAGACAGATTACAGTATCCTGCAGTAGCTATAGATTATCATCCTAAGTATGGAGTTACTGCAGAGACATTCTTTGGTAAGCCAGCAAGAATACAACGTATTGAAGTAGCTTACAGGTAAGAGAAATAATATAGGACTTAAATCATATGTCTTTTTCTGCTATCATTTAAGTAGTTATAATTTAACTGTCCGGCCATATGGCTAAACTGCCAGATCATGTTGGTATAGATTTCGGAACACATACCGTAAAAGCTGTCGAATTAAAAAATATTACTACCGCACCACAATTGGTTAATCTTGGAAGTCAGCTAACACCCAAAGGGGTAATTAATAGTGAAGAGAGGCAAGACCAAAAGAGGTTGGCCGAAGCTCTTAAGCTACTGTATGCAAATTCAAGAATCAAGAATTCTAGTGTCGTAATGGCACTTCCTGAGTTTTCTGTTTTTACGAGATTTTTAGAGTTTCCCGGAGTAAAACAGGAGGAACTCAAGGAATCAATATATTATGAGGCTAAACAGTATTTGCCAATTCCAATAGAAGAGGTACAGATGAGTTATGTTGTTATTGGTTTCAATCAGGAAAGAAATGCTCCGAGGGTTTTGTTGGTGGCTGCTCCTAAAAAGATAATTGAGATATATATGAATATAGCAAATTTCGCTAATTTAGATTTAATTGCAATAGAGACAGAATCTGTAGCAATGGGAAGAGCTATGTTTAGATCTCAAAAGAAAAAAGATTGTGTTATGCTTGATTTCGGTGCTAACAGTACTGATATGAGTATTATGACAAATGGTTCTTTGGTCTTTTCTCAAAGTATATCCATCGGTTCAGATTCTTTAACTCAATCAATCGTGAATAGGTTTAATTTTGATTATAAGAGAGCCGAAGAGTTCAAGAGAGCCTATGGGTTAATACCTAATGCCCTACAAGGTAAAATATACGCTATACTTACCCCTATTGTTGAATCAATAATGGCTGAAATTAGAAGGGGTGTAGAGTTTTATAAAAATAAGACAATGGGACTTGCACCCAATGAGTATCTATTGAATGGTGATGGAGCAATGCTTCCTGGTCTTCTTGGCTATGTATCAAAATCACTAGGGGTTAGTGCACAAATTGCTAATCCATGGTTTAATATAGGAGTAGAGAAAAGATTTAAAAATATAGTTGCGAAGTCTGGGGCTTCCTATTCCGTCGCAATTGGGCTATCATTAAAGGAGGAGTAAAAATGACAGAAGAGATAAAACAGAGTAATACACACAACCGAGGACAGGAACAAAACACTTCAAGTGAACCCCAGCAGCCAACCCCTCAAGCACAGAGACAAAATCAAAAGGTTCAACCAGAATCTCAACCTAAACAGAAAAAGAAGCAACAGTCTGCGCAGAGTGTTAATGGAGGATCTAGAGAAGGTTTTAATCTAATTCCTGCCATGACAAAAGAGGAGAAGGTCCATGTTAAGAAGAAGAACACTCTAAATATTGGCTCTATACTAAGTCTAATATTTCTAGCAGTAATAGCTTTAGCAATTGTTGGTTTTAATATTACAGCAAAAACACAACTAAATCGTAGGAAATCAGCCTTGTCTAAAATTGAATCAAGCGTAAGTAGTGATATTGATAAGATAGCCAGTAATAATGTTATTTTAGATAGGGTGAAACTGTATCTAGATGTTCAAAGTAGTAATTTTTCTCATAGAAAGATAATTGAATTTTTCACTGAGATGACGGAAAGGGTAGGAGGAATATCCTATGACTCTATAGAGATTTCCGAATCTCTAAGATTTGAAATCCATGGGAGTGCTTCTAGTCTAGAGAGGCTTGCAAATCTTTGGTATATTTTTGGTGTTGATGAAAACATTGAAGAGATAACATTAGATTCAGTTGGTAAAAATGAAAAAGGGGCATCTTTCGGTTTCGAAGGCACATTACTTTTAGAAAATTTTAGTAAAGATTAAAGATGGGACTAGCAACAGAGTCAATAAAAAAAAGAAAGAAAGAGCAAGCGATTGTAGCTGAAAAGATTAAAAAGACTAGACTTACGTTCTCTGATTTAATTATTCCAATAGCATCCGGTATCGTTTTAGTAATACTTTCATTCGCAGTGTTTGTTCCGATGATAAATGCAGCTTTGGGCTATTTAGGTGAGATTAAAACTACCAACGAAAAAATTGAGCAATTAGAAGGTCTAAAAACGAAAATAGGTCTATTAGAGGAAAATCAATTAAACGAGGATGTCTTAACGGCTAGAAATGTTATTCCAAATATATTATTAGTAACTAGCTTCGCTTACTATGTAGATGAACTAGCTAGGGAAAAAGGTTTACAAGTTGAAAAGCTAGAAGCAAGAGATGCTTTAGATGGGGTTAGTGGTCCTCTCGAGTATTCTGGAGATTACCAATCCGTTATATCCTTTCTTGATGATGTACAAGATGTCTCTCCATATATAATAAGGTTGAAAAATGTTGAGGTCCGTTTAAAGGAAGATGATGTTGGGATATCTTTGGATGTTAGTGGATACTTTATAGCTGATACAGAACAGGAACCAGATATCTATGCCCCATTCCAACTATATACAGAATACACAGATGTTATAGAAGTATTCCGAAATAAGGCAGCAGAAAAATAATTAGATTTCATCATTTAACATATCTAAGTCTCCTTCACTCTCTTCACTCTCATGTTCCTGTCTATCTTCTTTTAACAGAACTCTTACTCTCTTGTCATTCCTAATTGCATTAATAGTGATAATATCTCTAATAGAGTTGATTGTTCTTCCCTTCCTGCCAATAATAATTCCCTTATCTTGCTCGTTAACGTCAATTGTGAGAATAATAAGGCCTGGGAAGTCAACACTTTCTCTCTCCTCTACTTCAACATCTTCCGGATGATTGACGATCGCTTTTGCGATGTGCTCCAATAGTTCTTTCATTTTTAGGTAACATAAATTTAATATGAACTTATCAATTATACATTTAGATGGGGGAAATTTCTAGGAGATAATAAATTTTTGAATTACTTCTCCTTTTTTTCTTCTTTCTTTTTGGTGCTAGGTTTAGTAGACCCTCTCTTTAGTGAGTCTAAAATTCCTAATTTAACAAAGTATTGAGCGACTGTATCAGAAGGTTGTGCACCTTTCTTGAGCCACTCAGATGCTAGTTTCTTATCAACATCGAATGTAGCAGGCTTTGTTCGGGGATTATAATATCCAATCTCTTCAACAGTTTCTCCATCTCGGGGTTTGCTACTTTCCATAACCACGATTCTATAATGGGGTTGTCCTCTACGGCCTGTTCTTTTTAATCTTATCTTTAACATTGCAAAGCTATTTTAACAAATGAGATGTTAATATTCAAGCTAAATCTTAGTATTTTCGAGATTTTTGAGAGCATTTGTAGCAGCATCCTCTTCTGCTTTCTGTTTACTACCCCCTACTCCCTTCCCAACAACCTTGTTTTTAATTTTCACAATTACAGTAAACTCCTTATCATGATCTGGTCCTCTAGAATCAGCGACTTTGTATACAGGAATCTCTTTGTATCGAGATTGTGCAAATTCTTGAATTCTAGTTTTTCCATCAATGTCTGATCTATTCTTCACAATATCATCAATCTTTTTTATCAAGAATCTATTTACAAACTTCTTACTTGTTTCATATCCCTGATCTAGATAAATAGCTCCCACAATAGCTTCGAAGGTATTTGCTAGAAGAAAATCTTTTTCTCTCCCTCCTGTTTCCTCTTCTCCTTTTGATAGTTTAAGATAGTTACCTACGCCAAGTTTATGAGAGGTCTCTGCTAAACTATCTGTTCTAACTAAAGCTGCCCTAAAACTTGTAAGATCCCCCTCTGGTCTATTGGAATATCTTTTAAAAAGATATTCAGAGGTTATCAGTTCTAGTACAGCATCTCCCAAAAATTCAAGTCTTTCGTTATGTTTTTTAACATTTCTGTGTTCATTTACATAGGATCTATGTGTGAGTGCTGTAGATAGAAGGCGCTTGTTTTTAAAAACCACCCCTATTCTTTCTTCAAATTCTTTCATATTATTTTTTCTCTTGTTTTTCATATATTGCTCCTAATACTCCATTAACAAATTTACTATTACTTTCTCCCCCAAACTCTTTTGCTAACTCTATAGCCTCATCGATTGCTACTTTTGGAGGAGTAATCTTTTCTAAAAATCCTTCATATATCGCAATTCTTAGTATCTGCAGATCAACTAGTTTCATCTGCTCGATAGGCCATTGAGGTGCGTATTCTACGATTATTTTGTCTATCTCTTCCTGATTCTTTTTTACTCCCTTAATTATTTTCTCAAAAAGCTCCTCATTATACTCTTCAATTTCATCTAAGAGAGATAGTTCTGCAATATCAAAATCCAAGTAACCTTCTCTATTCTTATCAAAATCCTTTGAGAAGAGATACTGTAAGGCTAGCTCTCTTGCCAAGTGCCGAGGATCTGTTACTTTCTTCATCTAAAGATTGAATTATTTATTACTCTTTAAATCTTTCCCATCTCCATAATATCCGCAAAATTCACACTCGAAATGGGCTCTTTTTGCTTTTCCACATTTAGGACATTTTGAAATTGGAGGTTTCTTTAATGAGTGGTGTGCTCTCCTTCTATTCTTCCTGCCTTTTGATATTTTTCTTTTTGGTAGTGCTCCCATATCTTTTCAAACTATTTTAAACTCTAGTATTATATTTTAATATCTCTTTAGTTGCAAGAAATTATACAATCCAACTCTCTTTGATTTCAATCTCATCTCCTTTTGCGACTTCTTCGTTTAGTAATTCTTTTGCAATATTCCCTTCAATATGATCCTGTATGTATCTCCTTATTGGTCTGGCTCCTAATCCTGGTTGATGTGCTTTGTTTGCTATTAATTGTGGGATTACGCTTGTCCAGGTTAATTTGTATCCTTTCTCTTGTAATCTGTTTGCCAGCTCTTTAAGAAGGAGATCAGATATCTTTGAGAGATTTTCAATATTATGTGGATGAAAGACTAATACTCTATCAAACCTATTCAAAAGCTCTGGTTTAATTGATTGTCTTAATTCTACCAATGCCCTTTTCTTTGCTTCTTCCCAAGTAGTCTTTTGATTTGATAGGGAATCAAGAAGTGTTGCACTAGCAATATTACTTGTACAAACTATAATGCTATGAGTGAAATCTACAACCTCTCCTTGGTTACTAGTTAATCTCCCTTCGTCAAATATTTGTAAGAAAAGATCTAAAATTTGTGGATGTGCTTTTTCCATTTCATCAAATAGTACAACGGTGTATGGGTTAATCTTAATCCTATCTACTAGAGAGATTGCTGTTGAACCGAACTCACTATTACTACCCTGACTTCCTAAAAACTTCTTTACACTATCGATATCCTTGTATTCAGACATATCTACTCTAATCATATTGGACTCATCTTCAAAGAATTCCTCTGCTACTACCTTAGAAACATATGTTTTACCGACCCCAGTAGGCCCCATAAAGAGGAAGGTCCCTATTGGCTTGTTAGGATTCCTAATATCAACATGTGCCCTTCTAAGAGCCTCTACTAGAGCTTTAATGGCTTCTTGTTGACCAACGACCTTGTTCTTAATATTCTCTTCTAGTTTCATCAATTTTGTACTCTCTTGAACATTCACTGTACCTATAGATATGCCCCTTTCATTGGAGAGGACTTTGGATACATGTTCCTCTGTTAGAATCTTTACTCCACTCCCTTGGGCCCACGAACAGGTAGAATCAATCAATCTTACTGCACTACTAGGTAATTTTCTCTCTTTGTTGTATCTCTGTGCTAATTCAACAGTACTAATTAATGCGGGGAAAGTAATATATATCTCATAATTTTTCTCAAGCTGAGTTATTTTGGTCTCTAATATTTGTAGTGTATCTGCTGCAGATACTTCTTTAATCTCAATATTTGTAAACGATTGTCTTAGAGATTCAATACTGTAAAAATATTTTTTATAATCAGTGTAATTAATTGTTCCAATTATCGGGAATTTACTTCGAAGAACATATGGGAGGAATATGTTAGCAACTGATTGTCCACTTTCTTTAGCTCTAGTTGGAACTATCTCATATATCTCATCAATGTAAAGTATGGCATCACCAGCATTTTCTAACTCTTTTACAGCTTTTGAAATTAGTAATTCTAGTTTCTTTTCTTCTGAGGAGTGTGCAATTAGACCATTAATATCTAATTGTAATATCCTTTTATTTTTGATTTGCATTGGAACATCTCCACTATTTATCCTTTGTGCTAACCCTAAAGCTATACTTGATTTACCAACACCTACATCTCCAATCAGTAAAGCATTTCGACTAGAGACTTTGCCAAGGATAGAGACTAGAGATTCGACTTCTTCCGCATGCCCTATCCCATATATATCATGTTCTTTAGCAATTTCCTCATTTAAATTTTTCGCAAAATGATTAAGAATGAAAGTGTATCCATATACCCATGCTTCAGCAATACCGCCTTTTCTATAGTATGGAACATTCGGATTAAAGTACTTAGACCTTCTTTTCTTTTCAGCTTCATATGATTCAAACCTTATAACTTCCCTTAGGATATCAATTGAAGAGTTCTGTGAAAAAAGAACATGATTTAGAACGGGAAAAACATTAAAGAGCGCTAATAGTAGATGTTTTGGTTGGATTTCGGTAGATGAAGTTAATAGGGCTTCATTTAAAGAATATATTATTAAACTTCTAGCCGCCGTAGAGGGATATTTAGGTAGAGTCTCTTGTGTAATATCGTTTTTCTTTAATACATCCTCATCAATTTTAATATTTGCCCTCTTAAACAACTCTTGCATTTCTTCAGAGCCTGCCATCTCCCCAAACATACTGGGAATATTTAAAGTTTTTTCTTTTGAATACCTGCAAAGAATCTCTAATGTAGATTCTCCTACATAGTTAATAGCTTCTAGATGAGCATATCTTCCGAATGTAAACCCATTATTTCGAATATCTTCGAGCTCATTAAGGGATATTTTTTCTGCTTTGGGTAGTTTAACGGGATGGCTTTTGTCTTTGTAGTAGTCATGCCAGAGGATGAATATATTAAAGATTGATAGCCCAAAGAGCGCATTGGCGATATTACTAGAAAGGAAATCACTGATTAAAGAGGTTTCTTTAACAACGCCTACATATCGTAAAAGATATGCGAATGCAATTGCTAAACCAGGTATTAGCATAACGTTAGCTATAATTCGAATTCCATCATATATCCTTTTGTATCTTAGATAGTTTGTTAATACGTTTGATATCTGGGCTGTAGAGATGGTGAAAAACTGGTCCCTTGTAACAAGAAAAAGAGCATCAGATTCATTTGTAAGGATAGGGAGATTCTTTTCAACGATTTTAAATTCATTGCTATCCTTAGCATGATTTCCTAGTACTGTTCTATTTTGCCAACCGTAATCTATTGCCATTAAAGTAAAAGGATAGATCTAAATATAAATAGGAGGGTAAGTGGAGGAAGTACAATCCATATTAGTGTTAGAGCAAGGTATATTAAGCTTACTAATAAAAAGCCAGATATGGATATCGGTAAGTAGAAAATCTTTATTACGATTCCAAAGAAATATCCGATAAGGGAGCGATCCCTGTGCCAAGGTACGAAGAAATTTTTTATAAGGAGAGATATCGTCATATTATCGTCTAAGACAACCATAATTCTCCAAAGCATTTTTAAATGCCATATGGGCATTCGAATATACCACCAAGTTAGAAAATCTTTAATAGAATAAAAGAGTATGGCAGGAATCCTGTCTACTTTCTCTTCATTGAGAACTTGTTGTCCTCCATTACTTGTTAGTATATTCTGTTGTGTCATATCTGGGGCAATAATATACACTAAGTTTATTGTAAATCAGAGATTTTTTCAAGCTGGGGAGTATATGTTAAAATGCTCATATATGAGTATATATGATGAGATTAAAAAACCAATAATTTCTCTTGCCCCTATGGAGGATGTTACAGATACTGTTTTTAGGCAGATAGTGAACTCTATTCAAAGACCGGACCTCTTCTATACAGAATTTGTTAATGTTGAAGGTTTAAGTTCAGAAGGGAGAGAGAAGGTAATAAATAGATTAAAGTATAATCCAATTGAAAAGCCTTTGATTGCTCAATTATGGGGTACTGGACCTGATAATTTCTTTAAGTCTGCTAAAGAGGTAAAGAAGCTAGGCTTTGATGGAGTTGATATAAATATGGGGTGTTCTGTTAGAAAAGTCGTAAAAAAGAATGCGGGTAGTGGATTAATGAGAGAGGATAGAGATCATGTTAAATCAATAATTGAGAGTACTAAAAAAGGAGCAGAAGATTTACCTGTATCAGTTAAGACAAGACTTGGATGGGCAAGCTATGATATGGATTGGGTTGAGTTTCTTTTGAAACAAGAGTTAGATGTGCTTACTTTTAATACAATAACGGTAAGAGGCTCTAAGGCAAAATATCCTAACTGGGGGGTAATTAGAGATATTGTAAAAATGAGAGATGAAATGAGCAGGAAAACATTAATCTTTGGAAATGGAGGAGTACTCAATGTCCAGCAGGCTAAAAAATATGCAGAGAAATATGGAGTGGATGGAGTGATGATAGGTAGGGCTGCATTAGCTAATCCTTGGCTTTTTAGTAAGAAGAAAGATGAGGTTTTAGTTAGAGATAGTATTAAAAAGTTTAAAGAGCATGTACTTCTTTTTCAAAAAACTTGGGGGAGCGAAAAGAATCCTAACTCATTGAGAAAATATATTAAATCATATATATCAGGTTTTGGTGGTTCAAGAGAGACTAGAGAAAGACTTATGGAGTGTTCCACAATAGAAGAGTTTCTCAGTGAGATAGATAGGGCTCTTAAGTAAAAAGCTACTTCTTCAAAGAGCTCAGGTTAATAATGTTGAATTCCTTTTTAATTTCTTTAAGGTTTTTCATTTTGTCTGTCTTTTTGTACATCTTCTTTAGGAATTCTGGAGAATCTAAATTGAATGGTTCAATCCTTACTCTTACAAAACCATCATAAGTTTGGATCGGAATAACGGTAATCATGTAATCAGCAATCTCTACAAAATAGACTCTGTGTTTGATCTCTGGATTGAAAGGCTGAGAGGGGATACCTGTATAGTCACATAGGGTTTTAAAAAGCTCCTCACCCCCTACTCTAGATTTTCTGACTCTTAGTAATTTAAAATCTAAATCCTGATCTATCTCCATCTTGTCTATATATTCATCTACCCCACCTATATCTATCTCATCTAAATCAATCGTTACAAACTCATCCTCTCCTCCAGTATGGGAAAGCATAATCTCAATATTCCCTCTTAGAATATCTAAAGAGTGTTGTCTATATGTATCCTCTAGCTCATCGTCCGTCCTATACATAGAAGTGCCTATTTAAATAAACACCTAATTATACATCAAAAAGAATTAAGGATAGTATATAATTAAAAGCTATGTTAGAAATAAAGAACCTCTCATATGAAGTTGGAGGGAATACAATATTAAAAGATTTAAACCTCTTTTTAGGAAGGGGTGAAAAAATTGGGATAGTAGGAGTTAATGGGGCTGGGAAAACAACATTACTTAAACTAATAGTGGGGAAATTGGAGGGAGATTTAGGGGAGGTAAATATTACAGGTACATACAGCTACCTTTCTCAAGAGATACGGAAGGATATTGAGTTCAGGCATAGAGAGGATTCTTTTACAATTGGTGAATATTTGATTCTTGATCAAGGTTTAGATATTGAGGAGTGGGAAATAAACAAGTACTTGAACAAGTTAAATATGAAAGAGAAAGATTCGGACAGTATTTTAAATGAGCTTTCCGGAGGGCAAAAGATAAAAGTAGAATTAATTAAAGTACTTTTGAGTAATCCAAACCTCCTTGTACTAGATGAGCCTACAAACTTTTTAGATATACCATCTGCACAGTGGCTGATGAAGTACCTAATTGGGTATAGGAATAGTGTGTTGGTTGTATCTCATGATCTCAGACTTATGAACAGAGGTTTAGATAAGATATGGTTTCTCAATGATATTACTCATAATGTAGAGACCTACAAAGGTAATTACAATAAGTTTCTTAAACTAAAAGCTATCCAGGATGAAACCTTGGTAAGGGAAATTACAAACATTCAAAAGAATGCGAAGAGGTTAGAAAAGTCAGCACAGCAACTAGCCGGCAGGAAGACATACAAAGAAGCTAAAAGAGCATCTAAAAGATTTGAAAGGGTGAAAGAATTGAAAGAGGAAGTTGAAAAGAAAGAGAGGCAGCTATCTAAAAGTAAAAAGATGAAAATATCTTTACCAAAAGTTGAGAGATGCTCTAGACAAGTTTTAACGGTTAAAAATCTTTCAAAAGAATATGGTAAGAATACTGTCTTAAAAGATGTAGATATGGAGATAGAGAGAGGTCAGAGAGTTGTTATAATTGGTAAAAATGGAGTTGGAAAAACCACCCTGTTTAAAATATTGGCTGGGAAACTAAAACAGACTAGTGGGGAGTATGAATGGGGTCAGACAGTTTCCTTAGGTTACTATGCACAAGAGTATGAGGATTTGGATTACAGTCGTATCGTTATGGAAAACATTAAAGATGTCAAATTACCTCAAGCTTGGTTAGATCAGTATTGGAGGAATTTTCTAGGCAGATTTTTAATAACTGGGGATATGGTTGACCAGAAGGTTAAAACTCTTTCTGGTGGAGAAAAAACCAGATTAGCATTGGCTAAACTCTTTGCTCAAAGTCTTAATGTTTTACTTTTAGATGAGCCTACTACATATTTAGATCCTAAATCACAAGAGATTTTGTTAAAAGCTTTAAAA
>JGI24025J20009_10001818_pt1 | contig 15841 bp, 14 predicted proteins | sample Cruoilmetagenom3_FD_20009 | JGI IMG/M metagenome (IMG submission 20009)
CCACTCTGGCACCCCTGGCTGATTAAAGTATAACAAAAATCACTCGTATCTTAAAGCTTCAATCGGCGAGAGTTTGGCGGCTCCTCGGGCGGGCATAATGCCAAATATAATTCCCACCGCGGCCGAAACAAAAAAAGCCAATAATACCGACCAGGGGGTGATTACAGATGGCATAAATTTATTTAATAATACTGTTCCACCACAACCCAGCATAATACCAACAATGCCGCCGCCGACAGACAAAAAAACTGCTTCTAATAAAAACTGCATTAAAATTATTTCCGGAGTAGCCCCGAGTGCTTTTCTTAGCCCTATTTCATGGGTTCTTTCGGTAACCGAAACAAGCATAATATTCATAATGCCAATGCCGCCAACCAATAAGGAAATGGCGGCAATTCCGCCTAAAGCAGCGGTTAAAGTATTTAGAATGTTGGAAACCGTAGAGAGGATTTCTTTTTGGTCTAGAAGACTAAACTCTTTTTCACCAAGCCGTTTTTTTAGCACTTGTTCTATTTGAGAAATCGTTGAAGAAATCTCATCACTCGAGTGAACCTCGGCCATTATTAAATTAACATTGTCTTGATCGAATTGGTGTTGAGCGGTGGTAAGAGGGATAAAAATTTTGTCATCGGGGGACATACTGCCTTGCCCGCCCTTTTTTTCAATTACTCCGATTACCGTATAACGGGCTTCTCCCAACTCTATTTTTTTGCCGAGAGGATTTTTTTCTCCAAATAAATCTTCAGCGATTTTAAAACCGAGCACCGCTACTTTTCTGCCAGAATTTACTGCCGCTTTAGAAAAAAAAGCGCCCTGATAAAATTCTGTTTTTCTAATTTCAATATAATCCTCTGTAGTGCCAATTACTTGGATGATTTTAGACTCTCTTTTATAGTTGACTGGGCTAGAAACCATAACTATGGCTATCGCGCCTTGTATTTCCGGAATCTCCTTTTTAATTTCCTCCATGTGTTCAAGCTTTAATTTTGAAGTCATTACTGCAAGATCAGCCGTTTGCATTTGTCCGCTTCCCGCACTCATTTTATCTAAATCAATGTCTCCTGGTACAATCATTATTAAATTAGAACCCATATCTTGCATTTGGCCAGTAATGTATGTTTTGAGTCCCGAACCGACCGAAACTAAAAGGATTACCGAAGCAACGCCAATAATAACCCCCAGGGCAGTTAGAAAAGAACGAGACTTATTAGTTTGTAACGCCTTCAGGGCGACTTTGGTAAGTTGTTTAATTTCGAGTCTGCGAGAGTTTACCAGCATGGTTTATATAATTTGGCCGTCTTTAAGATGAATAATTCTTTGCGCTCGGGCGGCAATGTTTTGATCGTGGGTAACAACGACAACGGTCTTCCCTTGCTTGTGTAATTTGTCAAAAATTTTCAGTATTTCAACGCCGGATTTTGAATCAAGATTACCGGTTGGTTCGTCAGCCAAAATAATAGCCGGATTAGTTACTAGCGCTCGAGCGATAGCCACTCTTTGCTGTTGACCTCCAGATAGTTGGTTGGGATGGTGATTTAACCTATCGGCCAAGCCAACCATTTTCAGCGCTTCTTTAGCTTTTTCTCTTATTTTTAATTCGTCTGTATTGTTATAAATTAAGGGAAGAGCAACATTTTCTAGGGCTGAAGTTCTGGTAAGAAGATTGAATTGCTGGAAAACGAAACCGATTTTTTTATTTCTGATTTTGGCTAATTGTCTTTCGTTTAGTTGGCTTATTTCCTGGTTTTCTAATATTACTTTTCCCGATGTTGGCACATCAAGACAGCCAATAATGTGCATCAGTGTTGATTTTCCGGAACCAGACGGGCCGACAATAGAAATGAACTCTTTTTTCTTAACCGACAAGGAAATTCCATTTAAGGCCTTAACAGAGATTCCATCCATTTTATAAATTTTGAAGACGTTTTCGAGTTTAAGCACTGTTTCATTTTTTGTCATCGGTCTTTTTTGTGAGAACTATTTCCTCGTTTTCATCAAGCCCTTCGAGAACTTCTACTTGAGATAAAGTGGTTAAGCCAGTTTTGATTTCTCTCATTTTTAACTTGCTATTTTTTAAAAAATAGACCCCGCTCTTGCCGTTTTTAGTTTTTACGTATTCTTTGGGAATAACAAGAATATTTTTTTTCTCTTCAATAACAACGTCGATATCGCCATTCATACCCAGTTTAAATTTTAGGTTTTTGTTTTCAGGAAGTTCGATTTTAACAGGGAAGACGGTTCCTCCCCCGCGGGTGGTTTGGGATTGGAAGGCAATTTGGATTATTTTGCTTCTAATTTTTTCTTCAGGATAAGCGTCTAAGATTAAAATCGCCTCCTGCTCTTTTTTTATTTCACCGATATCAATTTCGTCAATATTGGCCTCAAAAATCATTTTGTTGGGATTGGCAATAGTAAAGGTAGCCGTTGCTGGAGTAATGTTTATTCCGGCGATTGGGGCGTCGATTTTGGTAACAATGCCATCAATGGGCGAAAAAATAGTAGCATATTTTACAGCCAGATCGGCGATTTCATAATTTAAGGTTGACTTGTTCAAATCAAATTGTGATTTATCCAAAATTCTCTGAATAGCATCAGTTACTAGCTGTCTGTCTTTTGTTTCCCGGTAATCATCTTGCGTTTGCTCAAAATCCCATCTTTCTTCGAGGTAATCATTGGCGATTTTTTGAAAACTTTTTTCCAGCTTTCTTTTGTCTAAAGAAGCAATTGCCTGCCATTTTTTAACATAGTCCCCCACTTCAACCCCGACCCAAGCCAACTGACCGGAGGCCTGAAATTTTAGAGTTACCGTTTGGTCGGATTTAACTTTCCCTGAAGCGGAGACCGTTTTTTGAAGATCCGAGCGCTTAACTTTAGTAGTTTTAAACTTCTCTTTTTTCTCCAGCAAAGCGCTTTTGGGGTTTTTGACAAGAAAAAATCCCAGTGACAATAAAAACATTGATCCGATGATTAAATACTTTTTCTTTTTAATTTTTTCTAGCATGTTTAGCTTGTTGTTTTAATTCTTTTAATTTCCACATAAATAGTTTAACTTTACTTTTCACTTTATTTGGTTGTTGGTCCTTAATAAAAAAACGCGCTTGGTCGAGAACTCCTCTCGGTAGTTGTTTGGCCAGTTTAATATAGAGCGAGCGATTTTTCCAGTCACCTAGTTCTTCGGCCAGTTTTAGCCCGTAGGCCTGGTATTCTTTTTTAATATATTTTCGCCGCTGGCCAAGCTTTTTCAATAATTCATCAAAGCCGCCGATTTTTTTAATCATTAGTAGAGCACCCTTTAAAGAGTGCAAATAATTATACTCAATTTTCCCCTTAGAAGGCAAATTTCAACTCACCTATTTTGCCACCAGGCATTATTAGAGTATTTCATTGGGAAAGGGGAGAATGTCTCAAAAGTCCTTGACTTATACATAATTTTGCAGCCTGCAGATTTTTTACTTTTAGATTTGAATAAAATTAGCCGTTGAATGTTTTAGATGTCTCTAACTTATAGATATAACTTTACCTTTGATATTTTCATTGAAAGTAAATTCATCTCTCTCCTTTTTTCCCATCAACGCAGAGCCAATAGGTGATTTTTCGGTTATGCATTGAATTTTTCCTATTTTTCTACCTCCTAGCCCTTCGGGCACCATTATAAGTTTCAAATTAGTAGTTGGCAATCTAACCGTAACGAGACTCCAGATTTTAACCTCCCTCGCTTTCCCTTTTTGTGTAGTAGGTATTAAGTTTATAATTTTCTTTAAGTTTCTGATCTTAAATTCATACACGACAATCTCGTTTTCTAATCTTGCCCTTGACATGTCTGACTTTGACTCCATTGGTGTTGGCGCGTTATTTCGCGCAATTTGGATAGAAAAAAGTGCCTTTTCAGTTTTTTTTAATTCCTCTAACAATTGTTTCTTTAATGTTTCTAAAAATTTCATGGATTTTATTATAAACATTATAGCTAAAGTTTCCAAAAGTGGAGCGAAAGCAAAACGCAGCGTCTCCCTGCGTATTTTTTGAGATTTTTTTATTTACTTGGTCGTACCTTTTTGTCAATCATCTTGCAAATCTTTTTCCATTTTTTAATGCGTTGTTGATATGTTGGTCGACCGATACCACCGTGAGAATGGTAAACATTGAACGCGGGATCTTTAACAACATCGTATCCTCGGGCGATCATTTCGCAAGCCCAGTCATAGTCTTCACATTCAGGTAGCGATTCGTCAAATGGATACTGCCTCCATAGATTTTTTCTTATAATCGCGTTGGTGTTGGTCATCCACTTGCAGTTATGCTGTTTTTTCAACTCTTTCAAATTAAAGAATAGATCGCCCAGTTTTTCCTCGTATGCACCATCAGGGAGTGAGTGATAATTGCCTGTTACTGCTGCGACGTTGGCATCACGGAAGTTTTCCATTGCCTCTTGGTACCATGTACGACTAACTGGCAATGAATGTCCACTAATAATGCCGACATAGTCGCCCCAAGATTCTTTAATTCCTTTATTTAACGCAGCACTATAATTAAAATTTTTGGGGCTTATGTTTATCGTTTTTCTAACAGGAAAGGATTTGACAATTTCTAAAGTGTGATCAGTTGATCCGGAATCGACGAAAATGATTTCGAAATCCAACCGGCCCTGCATAAAGAGAGATTCCAATACACAGCCAAGCCATTTCTCTTCATTTTTGGTACGAATAATCCAAGACGTTGCAGGATTTTGTGGAAATTTAGTCATGGTTTAAAAAATTTTCAGAAAATATGTCATGTAGCTCGTTTTTAGACGAATTGAATGTATAATATCGACCTTTTATTGCATATTTTACCAATTTTTATAAAATCATACAACAAAGATATTTGAAACAAACAAGGCAAGAATTAAAATTAAGAAATTATAGTTCCACGAAGCGCTGGCGGAGTGGAGCGAAGTGTGGACCTGCCGGGAATCGAACCCGGAATACGCCCATGCGAAGGGCGCGGTATGCCGTTTACCTACAGGCCCGTGAAAACTAAAAACTGAGAACTAAAAGATAAGAGCCTTGATATATTTTAACATTAAAACAACCCCATTTGCTGTTTTTTCTCTTTTTCCCCGTCTTCTTTTCCCCAAATCTTGACTTTTCCATAAACGCCGTCGTAGCCGGGTTCGATAGAAATATCACCGCGGCGGTTTTTATCAATGCCATCGGCAATTTTTTCACCCAAGATTTTGGCGATTTTTTGAAGAGGTGTTTTCGTAAGGATGTTAATCTCTCCGCCCAAATTGTTTACCGCCGCTTCGTATTTTTCTTTGACTTTTTGAGTTTGAGATTTTACCCCTTCGGCCTCGGCAATGACTTCTCTGAGGGGCACTAAAGTGAGGTAGGGATGGTGAATATTTTGCGGATGATAAAAAGTTCGCAGGCCATTAATAAATTTTATTTTTGGAATGATTTTTTTTTGGCGAGAGAGCTTTTTAACTCGGTGCATTACACCAACAGTTAGGGGTTTGCCGCAGACCGGACAAGTTGTGCCCAATTTTTCCGAATCCTTTGGTGAATGGCAAATATTGCATTTGCGGTGGCCGGTATAGTGGTATTTGCCTTCTTCGGGATAAAATTCGATGGTAGAGGAAACGTGGGGACCAGAAAACTTTGGTTTATATGGTGTTTTAAGGGCAGTAATAATGTCATTGTAAACGAATTTTTCAGGGAGCTCGAAAACAGTTGCTTCCCGACCCAAGTTTTTTAAGCTGTGGGCGTCGGAAGAGCTAGTAATCACTCTTGTGCCCAATTCTTTTATTTGCCAATTCATCAGCGGATCACTGGAAATGCCGGTTTCAATGGCGGTAATTTCCGAGCTGTAATTGCCGAAACAATCTTTAATTGAATCGAATCCTGATCGAGAGCCAAAAAGCGAGAACCAGGGTGACCAAATGTGGGCCGGGAGAAAAAATATTTTAGGACTAATATCTTTAATAATCTTGATTAATTCAATAGCGCTGATACCGAATATGGGCCGTCCATCCGAAATTAAGTTAAACCCTTGTTTTTCCAGCACTTGATTGATTTTTTCGACAGTTTCTAAATTGGGGGCAAAAATCAGCAAATGAATTCGGTGGTGATTAAACATTAAAGAAATCTCGGTGGTAAAAATAAAAAGGGGTGAAATATTATTGGTGAATTGGTAAATACCAGGCCGAATCTCTTTTAATTTTGTTTTTAACTCGCGGAACCAAAGCGGATGGGTGAAATCGGTTGTGGTAAGAAGATTAATTCCTTTTTTTCTCCCCCACTCTGCCAGGTTTGGCAGTTCCATTTGAGGGCTAACGGCGCGGGAATATTTAGAATGAAAGTGCAAATCGGCAACCAGCTTCATTGTTTTTGCATCTTATAAAGTTTTTTTATTTCCGGCAAACTAGTAATATCAGTTGGTTTTTTATCTCGGAACCGTTGCATTCGGGGGAAACGAAGAGCAAGATTGCTGCTGTGAAGCGGCGATTTGGTAATTTCATCGGCGAGAATTTCCACTACTAATCCAGGGCTAGCCCAAATGTCGGGAATTAACGCTTTCGGGACAAAGTATTGCCCTGGTTTTTTCTTGCTGTTAATTTTATCTACCCGTTGGCGGATTTCCCGCCATTGTTTGTCGGTTAGGCCGGTGCCGATTTTGGCAATGGTTATAAAAATTTCTTTTTTTGGGTCCCAAACTCCTGCCAAAAAAGCGCCGATGCCAAAAGTCGAACGCCTACCCCGACCGCGATAGTAACCCATTACTAGACAATCGACGGTATCGGCCAAATGAGATTTCATCGCCCTTTTATATTTCACCCAAGTGAAATCTCTTTTCCCTGCCTGGTAAAAAGAGCCGGTTTTTTTGCAGACGATTCCTTCCAGCCGCCGGTTGACCCAATAGTAAAACAGTTTTTCTAATTCCTTGGCGGTTTTAACTATTTTCTGCGGGGTGAGTTTTAGGATTTTTCTTTGATGGGCGAGAAGCTTTTCCAGTAATTGACGGCGCTGAAAAAACGGCTTTTCTAATAATGATTTGTTGTTTAAGTAAAGGACATCAAAAACGAAAACGTTAAGGGGGGTTTTTTTAGCCGCTTCCTTAATTTTGTATTTTCTTTTTCTTTGCGCCGTTTCTTGAAAAGCCAAAAATTTACCGGTTTTGGGATTGATGCCGATTGCCTCTCCATCTAAAATTGCTGATTTAGCGGGTAATTTTTGGACCGCGGCGACAATTTCAGGGAACATAACGGTGGTGTTTTCCATTCGCCGAGAAAAAATTCTGACAATTTTTTTAGCCCTATTGAAATGGATTTGGACTCGAAAACCATCATATTTCGGCTCAATTGCCGGTTGGCCCAATTTTTCGATGATTTTTTCTGGTTGATTAAGTCGTTCGGTTAGGGCGGGACGAATGGGAATTCCCACCCGAGGTCTAATTTTTTTCAAAGCCTTAATTCCTCCTTGCTTAAAAACTTTTGCCACTAAACCAATGTCAGCGCTAATATTATATGTTTTTTCTATGCTTGGTCGAAGCTCTTTGTTTCCAGTTTTCATCCAAGAGAGGGCGTCAAGAATAGTTAGGTCGGAGAATCCCAACCGCAGTTTACCGATGGTGATTCGGACTAAATATTTGCTGGTTAGTGGATCTGCAAGTTGGTGGATTAGTTGGGAAAAGAGTTGCGTTTTTCTTGTTTGAGAACCGGTTCCTGTTTGCCTAGCTATGGCGGATAGCTGTTGGTGCAACTGGATAATGTTTAAGTTTCCTCCCCTTGTAGAGTTTGTGAGGTTATAGGCAATATTTCCAAGATCACCACTTTTTTTGAATTCTTCAATGATTTCTTTTTCTGATTTTTGGAAAGCATAAGCCAAAATTTTGCTCATTGTTTTCTCTGCTAAATTAAATTCCAGAGATTGATATTGGGGCACTAGCCGCCCTAGAGACAAGTAACAGATTTTATCGATTTCTTTTGCTGAACTTTGGGAAAATAAATTAGCCAAAATAGCCGTGATTTCATTTCGGGAGGCAGTTGCCTCGAGCTTTGCTAAATATTTAGAGAAGGTTTTGGCTTTCATGAAACTAGACAGTAATAAGCCCCTTTAGTGCTGCCGCGCTTTTCCACGACGCTGTGTTTAATAAGTTTTCTTAAATCGCGCCAGATAGTGTCGTCGGAAATCATTGGAAAGAGCTCTTTGGCATCAGTAATTCTTAAACCGCCGTATTGGCGCATATATTCAACTAGTTTAATTTGCCTTTCAGTAAGAGGTATTTGTTTGCCCCCGAGTTTATTTTTTAGATGGATGTCTGAAGAAAGCTGGCGGATTTTCTCCTCAATTTTTTTCAGTTCGATAGAAAGAGCGGTAGTGAAAAATTCTAACCAGGGCGTTTGGTCTTTTTGGGAAAGTTCGCCCGGTTGAGAGGAAACAGCCTGGAGGGAATTATAATATTCCTCGGCGTGACGATCAAAATACTCCTCAAGAGCAAAGAGCCGTTTAATGTTATAACCCTTGACCATTAAAATTAGGGTGGCCATTGCTCTTGAAGTTCGACCGTTGCCCTCCGTAAAAGGATGGATGGCGACTAAAATGTAGTGAAGAATTCCCGATTGTAAAACAGGATGGACTTGTTTTGTTTTATCACTATTAAACCAAGAGAACAAATCATTAACAAGATAGGGAATTTCTACTGGCGGTGGAGGGCGAAAGAAGATTTCGCCGGTGGCGCTGTTGCGAATAGTTACTTGGAGTTGTCGAAATTGTCCTGATTGTTCGTCAGGAACAATTTTTTCGGTTGTTAGGCGGTGAATGGTAAGAAGTGTTTCCTGATTGCAAAGGTTTTTTTTCCTGCCCGGATCGGAAATTATCTTTTCTAAAAAATTCATTACCTGACGGTAGTTAATTACTTCTTGAACATTTCGTTTAGCGGCGAGAATTTTTTTTCCTTCGATAATGTTGGCTACTTGTTGAAGAGTTAAATCGTTGCCTTCCAATTTAGTGCCGTAATGAACAGCGCGAACCATAGCGTCCCGTTGGAATTGTTTTTCATAGGCGGGAATGATGGGAGAGCTGTCAATAATTGCTCGGGAACCTTCGATTTGAGCAATATTTTCCAGAATTTTACTGGTAATAACGAATTTTGGGCTGAACATACACCCTAATTCTATAGCTTAATCATCACCCAATCAATGACACGTTGGGAGTTAACATTTTGGTTTAATATTTGATGGGCTTGGCTAAGGATTGTGAGCCAGTGGTTTAGCTTTTGGAAATTAGCGCCGCTTTTGTTTAATTGGTTTTGAAGAAGTAAAATGGCTTCTTTAAGCCACAATTGAAGTTTCCCTCGATTTTTTCCCAGCAGTTCGGTTTTTTTTAATCTTTCGCTTAAAGGAGATTGGGCCAATTGCTGCCAATCAGCGAATGACATTTCTGCCAGTTCCTTTTTATTGGTTTCCGTTGTTAAAATAATTAAGTGACAACGGGAGAGAATTGTTGGCAGAAAAGCGGCTTGATTGGCGGCGGCAAGAAAAATAAGCGAGTTGGGCGGTGGTTCTTCCAATGTTTTTAAGAAGGCGTTTTGGGCTTCGATAGTGAGTAAACCGGCCTGCCAAATAACGACTATTTTTTTGGCGCCTCCCTGCCAACTTTTTTTATTGAGGAAGCTTTTAACCTGGCGGACTTGTTCAATGCCAATGCTTTTTTGTGGTTGGACAATTAAGTTGTCCGGTTCGTTGGGGGAAAAATTTATCCCCAGGGCTTGGCAAATTTTATTAATTCTTTGTTCTTGTTGCTGATGGCTGCCGCCGACGATTAAATAAGACATTAAGCAATTTTACAATTTTCAATTTTCAATTTACAAGGGGGCCGGGGGGTTCTTTAGAAACAAGTCCGTCGGTAGAAACCCAAAGACCAAGTTTTCTAAAAATGGTTTCATCGCCCGCTGAAGGACGGTGGGTGGTATGCAAATAACAACCCTTTAGTTCCGAAAGTTTTTCCAGGGTCTTTTTGACCGTGGGATTGGTTGCTTCCGAGATTGCTAAGGCAACTAAGACCTCGTTCAACTCTAAACTCTTTGATTCCTCCTTAAGAACTTTTCCCTTAATCTCTTTAAAGCTCTCAATCGCCTGAGAGGACAAAAGATCAATTGAATCGGGTATTCTCGCCAAAACTTTAACGGCGTTCAAAATACACGCAGCTTCAGCATGTAAAAGAGGCGAATTTTTCCCAGTAATGATTTTTCCATTTTTAAGTTCTATTGCTGCGCCACAATAAATGCCTCTTTCTCCCTTTTTTCTGTCCTTTTCTGCTTTTTTCCTTGCCCGTCTTGCAGCAGGAACAGTTGGGAGACCGTCTTCTGAAACCCCAGCTCTTTTTAGAAGCAAACCTATTTTATCCAGAGTTTTTTTATCAACCAGGCCCTTAAAATACTCCTGACGATAGCGAAACAGATAAAATATTATCTCTCTCTTTGCCGCCCTAGAAACAATTTCCTCGTCAACGATTCCCTTTTTCATCATATTCACTCCCATATCTGTTGGGGAACGGTAGTGGGCTATAAATTTCTTTTGATTATCAAATTTCTGGATCAAGCCCACTAAGATGGGAAAACTTTCAACATCCCGATTATAATTAACAGCTACTTTTTTATAAGTTGCAAGATGATAAGGGTCAACTAAATTGAAATCACCGAGGTCGGCAGTAGAGGCTTCATAGGCAAGATTAACTGGATGCTCAAGGGGCAAATTCCAGATTGGGAAAGTTTCAAACTTAGCATAACCTGAATCTAAACCTCTCTTTTGGTCATGATAGATTTGGCCAAGGCAAGTAGAAAATTTCCCGCTTCCAGGACCTGTTCCCCAAACAACCACTAGTGGCTTTTTTGTTTCTATATAATTATCTTCGCCATAGCCTTCTTTACTTAACACCAGGTCCAAATTCTCAGGGTAGCCCTCGATCTCATAGCGAAGATAAACTTGATAACCTTTCCTCTGAAGTCTTTTTTTTAAAACCTCTGCCTCCAATTCTTTAGCAAAACGGTTAATAACTACCGCTCTAACAGAAAAACCAAATTTCCTAAGACCTTCTAAAGCAACAACAGTAGCTAAGTCATAGCTTATTCCCAAGTCCCCCCGCGTCTTTCCAGAGGAAAGCTGTTTTGCCGAAATACAAAAGACTATCTCTAAATTTTTCCTCAGTCTTTTTAGGAGGAGCAGTTTGGTGTCAGGGGCATAACCAGGCAAGGTTCTGGCAGCATGAAAATCGCCGTAAAGTTTGCCTCCAATCTCGAGATAAAGCTTATCTTTAAACTTGGTAAGTCGTTTTTCAATTGCCCGTTCTTGGAATTTGAGGTACTTTTCAGTATTAAAACCACTCTTTTTCAGAGTCTTTTTAGGGGACATAATTTAGGATAATAAAAAATGCTAAATTAATCAAGAATCAGAGTATTATTTACCCAGAGGTACAGCCAAATAATTTAAGATTGTTTTATCTACTTTTCATCGTTTGCTGAAGTGTACGGAAAGTGTTTGGACCTAGACGTACCCTTGAATTTGTAGTTTGGTTGTGCCAAGATGATAGGTAATAATGGTTGAAAAAAAGACAATCACTTCGATTTTGGAAGAAGAGGGCGTTTTGACTAAAAAACAAGCGAAAGAGGTTGGCTTAACTCATTTGGAAACAGGAAAAAGCGAAGAGAAAATCCTAATTGGAAAAGGGCTCGCTTCTGAAGAAAAAATTCTTAGGGCCAAAGCGGCTCTTTATGAAGTGCCCTTTGTTAATTTAGAAAAAGTTGGTTTTTCTCCAGTGAGTATTTCTTATATTCCCCAAAGTGTGGCGGAGAGATATCATCTAATTCCATTTGATGTTGATCAAAAAAAGAAAAAACTCTTGGTGGCTATGGCTAACCCCCTGGATTTGGAAACGATTGAATTTTTGGAGAAAAAAACGGAGATGAAAATAGCCGCCTATATAGCTTTGCCAAAACAGATCAGGCTGTTGATCAAAGAACGCTATGAACAGGAGCTTACTACCCAGGTGACCGAGGCCTTGAAAGAGACGGCTCGTAAAAGAAAGCTTCCTGACCTAGATCATTTAGACGAAATCATTCGCGAGGCGCCGATAGCCAAAATCGTTTCCACTGTTCTTCGATTTGCTATTCGTTCTCGCGCCTCCGATGTTCATATTGAGCCGCAAGAGGGAGACACTCGTGTCCGTTATCGAATTGACGGCGTCCTCCAAGAAAAATTGCTTCTGCCTCGCAAAGTTCACGAGGCCGTTGTTTCTCGGATCAAGATTTTGGCAGATTTAAAAATTGATGAGAAACGCGTTTCCCAAGATGGTAGATTTACTTTTACTGCCGACGGTGAAGAAGTTGACCTTCGGGTTTCAACTGCTCCGACTGTTTTTGGGGAAAAAGTAGTAATGCGATTGTTAAAAAAACAAATGAAAGTTCCCACCTTGCCTGAATTGGGGTTACGTGGCAAATCATTACGTGACCTTCAAAAATCAGTGCTTCGTCCTCACGGGCTGATTGTGGTTTGTGGGCCAACCGGTTCGGGTAAAACCACGACTCTTTATTCGGTGCTTTCCAAGATAAGCACTGCCAAGGTTAACGTGATGACGGTTGAAGATCCAGTTGAGTATCAAATCAATGGTGTCAATCAAGTTCAGGTTAATCCCCAGGCGGGGTTAACATTCGCTTCGGCCCTTCGGTCCTTTTTACGTCAGGATCCGGACATTATTATGGTTGGCGAAATTCGTGATGAAGAAACAACTCAATTGGCAATTCACGCCGCCTTAACGGGTCATTTAGTCTTCTCTACTCTTCACACCAATGATGCGTCTGGAGCGCCACCACGATTAATTGATATGGGGGCCGAGCCCTTTCTTTTGGTTTCGTCTTTAACTTGTGTTGTGGCCCAAAGAGTTTTGCGAAGAATTTGCCCTAGTTGTAAGGAAGAATACCGGCCCTCACCGGAAATTGTTAAGGGAATTCAGGAAGTTCTGGGCGACTTCTATCCGCTTGCCTTAGAGCGCCAGCAAAAAAAAACAGGCAAAAAAGAGTTAGTTTTGTGGCGGGGAAAAGGGTGCGATAAGTGTAATAATACAGGATATCTTGGAAGAATAGGAATTTTTGAAGCAATGCCAATTAGTGATAAAATTACCAAATTGGTTTTAGAGAAGTCGGCCGCGGGCAGGGTTGAAAAACAGGCAAGAGAAGAAGGAATGATTACCATGAAGCAAGATGGTTATTTAAAAGTATTGGAAGGGATTACTAGCATTGAGGAAGTTTTAAGAGTAGCTGAATACTAAAATGAATATTCAAGAACTACTTGAATTGGCAGTGAAAAATAGGGCTTCGGATTTGCATTTGTTAAATGGCGTGCCGCCAACGCTACGGGTGAATGGAGAACTGATGCCGGTGCCAGGCGCGGCCGCTTTGACGAAAGAGACCTTGAAAGAAATGGTTCTGGGAATTTTAGATGAAAGAAATAAAGAAATTTTTCTTAAAAATAAGGAATTGGATGTTTCCTACTCTTTATCCGACGGGGCTCGTTTTCGGGTAAATATTTACCGGCAAAGGGGTTCTATTGCTGCCGCATTTCGTTATCTTGCCTCTAAAATTCCCATGATCGACGAACTTAATCTGCCCGAAATTTTGCATCAATTTGTCAACCGGCGCCAGGGTTTTGTTTTGATCACCGGGCCTACTGGCCAGGGAAAATCAACCACTGTTGCCTCTTTAATAGAGGAGATCAATCAAAAAAAAGCTTGCCATATAATTACCATCGAGGATCCAATTGAGTATCTTTTTACCCCTAAAAAAGCGATTATTTCTCAACGCGAGGTAGAAACTGACACTCTTTCTTGGCGTCGGGCGCTTCGTTCTTGTTTGCGGGAGGATCCGAACGTTGTTTTTATTGGCGAAATGCGTGATTTAGAAACAATTGCTTCGGCGCTGACAATTGCGGAAACAGGTCACCTGGTTTTTTCTACTTTACATACTAATTCGGCTGCGGAAACGATTGATAGAATTATCGATGTTTTCCCTGAGGATTCAAAGCGGCAGATTAGATTACAGTTAGCCAATGTTTTGGGCGCCGTAATTTCCCAACGTCTTGTTCCCACAATTGATAATTCCCGAATACCGGCGGTAGAAATCCTTCTTTCTACGAACGCGGTGAAAACAGCAATTCGGGAGAGCAAAACTCATATGATTAATAATATTATTCAGACCTCGTTGGAATTGGGAATGACTTCACTTGAACGCTCTTTGACCAATTGGATTCGCAGAGGAAAGATTGATTTGGAAACAGCTCAATCATATGCTTTCAGGCCGGACGAATTAAGCCGGCAATTAAAGCGCTGACATGGAAAAATTTATTTTCAAAGCGAAAGATAGTCAAGGAAAGACAGTTAAGGGTGTAGTGGAAGCCAAAGGTCGAAAAAAGGCAGTAATTTTGTTAAGAAAGAGGGGCCTAGTGGTTCTTTTTTTGAAAGTTCATCGCGAAGGCCTTTTTGCTTATCCTGCTTTACTTTTGCGGCGGCGGGTTTCACTAAATCAGTTAGTTGCATTTACTAGGCAGTTAGCGACTATGATTAACGCCGGGCTGCCTCTTACTCAGGCCCTTGATTTGGTTAAGGAGCAAAATAAGGGAAGGATGAAGGAAGTGATAAAAGGGGTATTAGCTAAAGTGGAAGGTGGCGATTCTTTGGGAAAAGCCCTGGGTAAAGAAAAAAAGGTTTTTGATGATGTTTATATTGCCTCCATTAATGCTGGCGAACAAAGCGGCGTTTTAGAAAAAGTCCTTTTGCGATTAGCAGATAATCTTGAGAAAAAAAAGGAGTTTTTGGGCAAAGTCAAAGGGGCAATGATTTATCCAATAATTATTATTGTTGGAATGGTCCTGGTTACTTTTATTATGATGATTTTTGTTGTTCCCAAAATGACCTCGCTTTACGCGGAATTTGGCACTGTGATGCCCCTGCCAACCAGGGTTTTGATGGCTGTTGCTGGTTTTGTTTCCGGCAATGTTTGGCTTTTTCCGCTAATAATAACCGGCGTTTTTCTTGGCATCAGGGTGGTTGGAAAAACTGAGCAGGGAAAGTTAAAAATTGATGAGACAAAATTGAAACTTCCTGTGATTGGGCCATTAACTCAGGGGACCTTGCTGGCGGAGATTACCAGAACTTTGGGAACTTTGCTGGGCACGGGAGTTCCTCTGGTGGAGACTTTAAAAATTGTTGGCGCGGCAGCCGGGAACGAGGTTTTTCGTCAGGGTTTGAATCAAGCGGCGGAGAGGGTGGAAAAGGGATTGCCGTTATCTGAGGCGTTAGAAGAAAATCCGGCCTTTCCAATGATTATTCCCCAGATGATCGCCACCGGCGAGCAAACCGGAAAATTGGATGAGATTTTGCTTAATGTATCGCGTTATTTTGAAGTTGATTCCGAGCAAAAAGTTAAGGGATTGACAAGCGCCATCGAGCCGCTTATTATGGTAGTGCTAGGAGTTGGTGTTGGCTTTTTAGTTTTTGCTGTTATTATGCCGATTTATAATTTAACTAGTCAATTTTAAGAGGGGAGGTGAAAATGAAAAAAGAAGGAACTATAGGGGGATTCACTTTAGTAGAGTTATTGATAGTTATTGCCTTGATTAGTGTTTTGGCGGCGGCTTTAGTAGCCACCTTGAATCCTATCGAGCAAGTAAATAAAGCAAGAGATGCGAGGTATAAAAATGATGCTGCAGAATTGTTAGCGGCCGAAGAGAGATATTACGCCTCGACACAGGCTTATCCTTGGGCTGGAATTGGCGGTGGTTATTGTAGCGGCGGCGCTGATTGTACGGTTGAAGATG
>JGI24025J20009_10001820_pt1 | contig 15833 bp, 15 predicted proteins | sample Cruoilmetagenom3_FD_20009 | JGI IMG/M metagenome (IMG submission 20009)
GATAAAAGGTACGCCGGGGATAACAGGCTTATCTCCCCCAAGAGTTCACATCGACGGGGGGGTTTGGCACCTCGATGTCGGCTCATCGCATCCTGGGGCTGAATAAGGTCCCAAGGGTTTGGCTGTTCGCCAATTAAAGCGGTACGTGAGCTGGGTTCAGAACGTCGTGAGACAGTTCGGTCCCTATCTGTTGTGGGCGCAGGATATTTGAGAGGATCTGTCCTTAGTACGAGAGGACCGGGATGGACGAACCTCTAGTGTACCAGTTGTCACGCCAGTGGCATCGCTGGGTAGCTACGTTCGGAAGGGATAACCGCTGAAAGCATCTAAGTGGGAAGCCCACCTCAAGATAAAATATCCCTTCATGCTGGAAACAGTGTGACTGAAGACCCCTTAAAGACTATGAGGTTGATAGGTCAGTGGTGTAAGTGCGGTAACGTATTGAGCCTACTGATACTAATCGGTCGTGAGGCTTGACCATAATTATATTTCTTTTTGGTAAGGCTTCTTGTCCTAAGCATTTGTGATATGCAGTTGTCATTATATCATGACAATATTTTTTCGGTGGCTATAGCGGAGAGGAAACACCCGTTACCATCCCGAACACGGAAGTTAAGCTCTTCAGCGCCGATGGTACTGCATGGGTAACTGTGTGGGAGAGTAGGACGCTGCCGAATTTAATGTAGCCCCTTCAGATTGTTGGAGGGGCTTTTTTTATTTTACATGAAGTATTTGTCTGTGTTATAGCCATAAGGTACAAAGAGAGAAAATCGGTTTTATTGGTTAACTGATAGAGCCAATCAAACCAATAAAACAGTTTTGTAGGGGCAGATACTCTCATCGGCCTGGTTTTCGGCCTGTTTGGGAAACAGGCCCTACTAAATTTTTGTCTGGAGTCATATTGTTATGTCAGGTCATTCTAAATGGAGCACAATAAAGAGGAAAAAAGGTGCCGCTGATGCAAAGAGAGGGAAGGTCTTTACAAAGATAATAAAGGAAATCTCACTTGCAGCAAGACTTGGAGGTGGTGATCCGGAGGGAAATGCACGGCTCAGGCAGGCCGTGATGGCGGCAAAGGCGGAAAACATGCCCAAAGATAATATTGAAAGGGCTATCAAAAAAGGAACAGGTGCATTGGAAGGTGCTTTATATGATGAAGAGGTTGTTTATGAAGGTTATGGCCCGGGGGGGATAGCTGTTCTGGTTGAGGTAATGACTGACAACAAAAAAAGGACTGTTGCTGAAATAAGGCATATATTTTCGAAACACGGCGGCAATCTTGGAGAAAATGGATGTGTTTCATGGATGTTTGAGAAGAAGGGGAGCATTATAATTAATAAGAAAGATGTGAATGACGATACTTTAATGGAGTTGGTATTGGATGCTGGTGGTGAAGATGTAGTGGAACTGGAAAGTGAATATGAAGTGATCACGGAGCCTAATGCATTTGAAGATGTGAAGGAAGCCCTTGGTAAAGCCGGGATTAAAAAAGTTTTTGATGAGATCAGTATGATTCCTCAGACTACTGTTAAACTGGATGAACAAAAAGCAATGCCTATGTTGAAACTTATGGAACAAATGGAAGATAATGATGATGTACAGCATGTTTATGCCAATTTTGACATACCAGATGCAATTATGGAAAAATTGAGCCAGTCAATATAACAAATTATAATCAGGGATACGAAATTGATTGTTCTAGGTATAGATCCGGGGTCTAGAATTACCGGATATGGTGTGGTCGAAAAAAAAAGGCAGGGAATCATAAGTGTCACTGACGGTGAGATAACAGCAAAGGGTAATGAACCTTTGTCGGTTCGGTTAAAAAAGATATATGATAATTTAATCGAGATTATGGGGATTTTCACACCTGATGCCGTTGCACTAGAAGACATCTTTTATGGTAAAAACGTGAAAAGCCTTATAAAGTTGGGGCATGTGAGAGGAGTTATAATTCTGGCGGCATCGCATAACAGTATCCCAACTTTTGAATATACTCCGCTTGAAGTTAAAAAAGCTGTTGTAGGATATGGCAGAGCTGAAAAGAGCCAGGTCCAGAAAATGGTTACGGCGATTTTGAATCTTAATGAAATACCACCTGTGGATACCTCAGATGCTCTTGCCGTTGCCATCTGTCATATAAACTTTTTAAAGACATTGTCTATTTAAATGATTGCTCGTATAAACGGTACATTAATTTATAAATCCGTCAACCACGTCATCGTGGATGCTCATGGAATAGGATACCGCATATTTATTCCTTTAACTACTTTTTATGAACTTCCTGAAACCAACCGATCTGTTACTCTGAACATCCATACCTACGTCAAACAGGACGCAATCAGTCTTTTTGGATTTAATACTGATAAAGAAAAGGATATTTTCCAGTTGATGATTTCTGTTACAGGAATAGGTCCCCGGCTGGCCATGAATATCCTTTCGGGTATTTCTGCCGAAGAGTTAATAAGGGCTGTTTCCAAAGGGAACCTGAATCGGTTGGTGAGCATACCTGGTGTTGGAAAAAAAATGGCCGGGAGAATGATACTCGAGCTTAAAGATAAAGTAATAAAGATCAGTCCGGAAGATGAGATATCACGGATTGATGATGGAATGGACGAGAATGAACAGGTGAGGGAGGACGCTCTCTCCGCTCTGATCAATCTGGGTTATAAAAGTAATAAAGCCGGGAGTACTCTCGATAAGATTATTAGTGACCTTCCAGAACCGGTGACTTTAGATGTTTTATTGAAGACGTCACTCAAGATACTGGCAGGATAATGGAGGCGGTCAAGAGATTAAGCAGAAATAAAAAATGACCAAAATCATAGTATGAGTTAAAAAATCCGAATGTCGAAATCCGAAATACGAAACAATAATAAATTTCCAAAATTCAAATGACCGAAAAAAGTACTAAAGATACATCCTAAGTTCTTATTGCTATTCTATTTGAAAATTTGAATTTCGAATTTGTTTCGTATTTCGTGCTTCGGGTTTCGAATTTTGATCATCTAATGGGAATTTGACATTTGCCATTACAGAAAGATGTTGCACATAAAGTCGTTATAGGTAAGAGAGACATGGATATAAAAGATTCCGTCATAAGTCCTGCATGTGTTGAAGAAGAAACGGGGTTCGAATTTTCTCTCCGTCCCAAAAACCTTGAAGAATATATCGGACAGGAGAAGATTAAAAGAAATCTCTCTATATTTATCGAAGCAGCAAAAGGGAGAAACGAAGCGCTTGATCATGTTCTTCTTTATGGTCCTCCTGGTCTCGGTAAAACCACTCTTGCATACATTATTGCAAGGGAAATGGACGTCGATATCAAAGTAACATCAGGCCCGGTGATTGAACGACCTGGTGATTTAGCTGCAATACTCACCAATCTGCATGAGCATGACGTTCTCTTTATTGATGAAATCCACAGGCTTTCTCATGTTGTCGAGGAAATATTATATCCTGCCATGGAGGACTATCATATAGATATTATTATTGGTCAGGGACCATCTGCCCGTTCCATGAAACTGGAGATTCCTAGATTTACATTAATTGGTGCGACGACAAGGGCCGGGCTATTGACCTCACCCCTGCGTGATCGATTCGGTATGAGTTTTCGGTTCGACTTTTACACCCCTGAAGAACTCTCAGTTATTCTCAGAAGATCGTCGAAGATATTATCCATCAATCTCGATAATGGCGGAGCAACAGAATTAGCTCACCGTTCGCGTGGCACGCCCCGGATAGCCAATCGTCTTCTGAGACGTGTAAGGGATTATGCCCAGGTAAAGGCAGAAGGAATGATTAATAAAAAAATAGCCATTCGCGCCCTTGAAATGTTCGAAGTAGATTATAAAGGTTTTGATCATATGGATCGAACAATATTGTTGACCATGATTGATAAATTTGATGGGGGACCTGTAGGCATTGACAGTCTTTCCTCAACAATAGGCGAGGAAAAGACAACGATTGAAGATGTATATGAGCCCTACCTCATCCAGGAAGGATTCATTCACAGGACAACAAGAGGCAGAGTAGCTACAAGGATTGCCTATGAACATTTTGGAAGAAAGTGGGTTGAAAGGAACCAGAAAGAGCTTTTTTGATGCCGGACAATAAAATTAACTTGAGAAATTAGAAATTAGGGAGTGTGCCGTAATGTCAAATTTTTTGTCATTGGGATTTGGGATTTTAGTTGACATTTGAGCTTTGGAATTTGTCATTGTATAAAAACCTAAGTCCCTTTAATTCCTTAATTCTTTATGAATGTTTTGCCATGAAAATACTCCTTCACATCTGTTGTGCACCTTGTGCTATTTACCCGTTGAAGGTATTACGGGAAAGGGGGAATGACGTTTACGGCCTGTATTATAACCCCAATATCCACCCATATTCCGAATACAAAAAACGGCTGGATACACTTGAAAAATATGCTGGAGATGTGGGGTTGAAGATAATAGTATCTGACGAATATCCCATGGAGGAATTCCTTAGAAATGTGGTCTTCAGGGAGCAGGACAGGTGTCGTTATTGTTATTATTCACGATTAAGTTATGCGGCGCATATTGCACGAAAGGGACATTTTGACGGATTTACATCAACGTTACTCTACAGTAAATTCCAGGATCACAACATGATCACAAATTTAGGAAACAGCCTGGCAAAGGAATATAATGTTGCGTTTCATTATGAGGATTTTAGAAAAGGCTGGAAAGAGGGAATTGAAACCTCCAGAAAACTGGGTATGTACAGGCAACAGTATTGTGGGTGTATATATAGCGAGAAAGAAAGATTTTATAAAAAGGCCAAAATCGGATAATTGTTACAATATAGTGTTTTTTTTAACACACGTTTTTTATCGAGGATTGAGTCTCTTTTATGACAACTCTGCTAACCTTAATGTAATAATCTGTATTTCCAACCAGTTACAATCATAAAGGTGTTGTACTGTCATTTTCTTCCATATGGTATATTTATTGCAGAAAATACCTAAATTTCATTATAAAATTTGGATATTATTTTAAAGGAACAGCGATGTATTTGCAGAAGACAATTAAAACTGCGGTTAAGTGCAGCGGAATAGGTTTACACACTGGTAGAAAGATCAACATGACTATCAAACCAGCCGAAGTTGATGAAGGGGTTGTTTTTTGTCGTCGTGATTTACCGGGAAATAATAAAATAAATGCTGGACTACACAATGTTTTTGATACGACACTTGCCACCACCCTTGGCATGAATGGAACCAGGGTTTCTACGGTTGAACATTTGCTCTCTGCCTTTTCAGGTGTAGGAATAAGTAATGCCATCATTGAAATTGACTCATTTGAAATTCCTATTATGGATGGAAGTGCTCGTCCATTTGTTGATTTGTTTAATAAGATTGGAACACGTATTCAGAGTAAGCCAAGGAAATTTATGGTAATTGAAAAACCCGTTTCGGTTTGTGATGAACAAGGAAAAGCCATGTTTTTACCATCATCAAAATTTGAAATTACATACGATATAGACTTCGATCATCCGGTAGTTGAAAAACAATCATATCATATGGTTTTTTCTCCTGAAATGTATGAAAAAAATATTTGTTTTGCCCGGACCTTTGGTTTTCTCAGGGATGTTGAGTACCTTCAGGCAAGGGGATTGGCCCTCGGAGGTTCTCTGGAAAATGCCGTTGTCATGGATGATGAAAAAGTTCTTAATAAAGAGGGACTAAGATCTCCTGACGAGTTCGTGAAACATAAGATTTTAGATGCTATTGGTGACTTGTTTCTCTTGGGAATGCCTATTGTTGGTCATTTCAAAGCCTATAAGTCAGGCCATAGATTGAACAATCTTCTCCTAAAGGAGATTTTAGCACATGAAGAATGTTGGAGAGTCGTTCATTATTTTAACGGAGAAGAGAGAAATGAAAAGAGCTATTCCTCCTTTCCTCTTCATACCATATCAGAGGTTTACGCAGGATAAAAAACATCTATTATTATCAATTTTACAGGTTGTTATGTCGTAAAATATCTGTACAGTCTTAGGAACTTAAAATTAATAACTCATCGTTTTCGCATCCCTGCTTCAGGCCATCTTTAGCCGCTCCTCATTCACAAAATCTTCAAATTAGCTCTGCTAGTTCTGTGGTTTTGTTCAATCAGATCGACCAACCCTAACCTAAATCAAAGCGCGAATTCCAATGACTTATTTATTTCCAGTCCCTTAGTTTTCCTATCTTAAATAATTTCCATCCAGAAAGGCCCTTTTCTGCAATCTCTGCGCGCCTGTGCGTTGCCTGTCGGACAGACAGGCACGCAGACAAAGTCAGTCTGCATGATTGTTTGTGCGGCGTACATTAGTACGCCTCCGCACAATCCCTTGATTTTCTTAACCTTACGAAAAATTGCTCGTCTCTGACTGGGAAACTTATTAGTGTCCTTTTTTTAAAGAATCCATTTCTGGATGGGCATTAAATAACCCTTGCTTTTTATTTCTCTGTTTCTTAAAATATCTTGTTAAAAGGTTATATTGTCAGGACAAAATCCAATTTATAAGGTTAGTTACATGTCCAGAAATGCTCTACGTATATGGCTATTATCTGTTTTGTTATTTCTTTTGTTTGGCCTACCTTCCAAATCTATTGCCACAGAAGCAAAAATTACAAATTTCCTGATCACAAACACCTCTAAAAATGTGCTTATCTATTTCAGGGCGGAAAATTGTTTTACAACAGAAATGAGAAACGCTATTTTAGCTGGTATCCCAACAACTGTTACCTTTTATATTGAATTATATCGTGAACGCAAACTCTGGTTTGATAAAGAGATTTCGAATCTTGAAATAAAGCACACGATTAAATACGATAATGTAAAAAAGACTTTTTTTGTTTCATTTAACGGTGATGGGAAGGACCCTGGGCAATTTGAGAATTTTCATAAAGCTAAGATGGCAATATCGGATTTAAATGGTATTGTTGTTGCGCCAATGAATGCATTGATCAGGGATAAGAAATATTATGTGAGAGTTAAAGCACAGTTGGAAAAGGTGCGACTTCCTTTGCACATGGAATATGTTTTCTTTTTTGTTTCTCTGTGGGATTTTGAGACTGATTGGTACAGAGAGAATTTTATATATTAACTACAGGCTAAAGGTTCAAGGATAAAAGATAGAGACAAATGGATAGTCAAGACAGTAAGTATATGGTTATTGGTGAATCTAAAAAACGCAAAAGAGAAAGAATAATAATATTTATTACCGTAATTTTTATTATTGGTCTGACTTACCTTGAAAGTCATCTTTCTCACATTGAGGAACTTGTTCCCATTTCAAGTGAGGTTTTGATCTTCGGGCTTATTAATATAAATGTTATTCTGATTATTCTTCTTATTTTTCTGATTGTAAGAAATGTTGTTAAGCTCATATTTGAAAGAAGGCGTGGGATACTTGGTTCAAAACTTCGGACAAAGCTTGTTGTTGCATTTGTTAGTTTATCTTTGGTTCCCACAGTCGTACTTTTCCTGGTTGCTATTCAATTTCTTTCTTACAGCATTGATAACTGGTTTAACATTAAAATGAGCGGCGCCCTTAATCAATCCCTTGAAGTTGCGCAAATTTATTATCAGCAATTTGCCGATTCCGCAAAATACTATGCGAAGCAGCTTAGTCATGAAATTACTGAGAATAAACTATATGAAAAGGGAAAAACAAATTACCTGAAGACTTTGATAGAACAGAGGCAAAAAAACTATAATCTGGGGTCAGCAGAAGTATACTTTGATAACAAGAAGGAAAGGTTGTTTTTTAAAGATCAAAGTAATCCTGATATTCCACCTATGGAACTCTCTCCTACAATTCTTGAAGGTGTTTTTATGGGCAAGGAGATATCGACGGTTCAATCTATCAGTACAGGAGATCTAATCAATGGATTAGCCCCTATCTTTTCGAATTTTGATCCAAAAGAAGTCATAGGAGTCGTCATTGTAAGTTATTATATGAGTAAAAATCTTGTTGACAAAATGGCTGTTATCTCTAAGGCAAATGAAGAATACAAGCAATTAACCCTCCTGAAAAATCCTATTAAATTAAGTTACATTATTACTCTTTCTATCGTAACCTTATTGATCATATTTTCTGCGACGTGGTTTGGTATATTTTTAGCGAAAGGAATAACAGGACCCGTGCATGATCTTGCAGATGCGACAGATGAAATAGCCAGGGGTAACCTGGACTATCATATTGATGTTTTTGCCGATGATGAGATAGGTGTTCTTGCTGATTCTTTTAATAAAATGACAAGGGATCTTAAAATAAATAGTGAAGGTTTGAAACGGGCGAATATAGATCTTGAGCAGCGCAGAAAATATATGGAAACCGTTCTTCGTCATGTTTCGGCCGGAGTAGTTTCTATAGACCGAAACGGCATAATCAGTACGATAAATCAAGCAGCCGAGAAAATGCTTGGCATACAAACCGAGAAAGTTCTGAACAGAAAGTATGGAGAGGTTTTAAAAGTTGAACATTTGCATATGGTACGTGAAGTTTTATTAGAGTTAAAGAGAAGTGGCAGTGATTTCGGTGAAAAACAAATTCAGTTAATGCTTCAAGACGGGATGCTAACGATTCTGGTAGCGATGACGATATTAAGAGACGATGGTGATAATTATATGGGTATCGTTGTCGTTTTTGAAGACCTTACTCAGCTTCAAAAAGCTGAAAGAGTGGCTGCCTGGCGAGAGGTTGCAAAGAGAATAGCTCATGAGATAAAAAATCCATTGACACCTGTTAAACTTTCCGCTGAGAGACTGCAGAAAAAATATGGAAATAAAATTAATGGGGAAGACGGTGCCGTATTCCAGGAATGCACCCGAACAATCAGTAATCAGGTTGATGTTCTTAAGAATTTAGTAAATGAATTTTCACGTTTTGCCAGGATACCTGTCACAAACCCCTCTCCAAATGATCTCAACAAGGTTGTTGAAGATGCTGTCATTCTCTTCCAGGATGCTCATAAGAGTATAATATTTGATTTTCAAAGGGACAAACATATACCTCGGTTAAACATTGATGCCGAACAGATAGAAAGGGTTCTGGTCAACTTTTTGGACAATGCCGTCGAGGCTGTTTCAGCCTTAAATGGGAATGGAAAAATCGAAATTAAAACGGTTTATAAAAAGGATTCTCAGAGGGCTAGAGTTGAGGTTGTTGATAATGGCATTGGTATATTACCTGAAAATAAGGTAAGACTCTTCGAACCGTATTTTTCAACAAAAAAATCGGGGACCGGGCTTGGTCTTGCAATAGTAGATTCAATTATATCAGACCACAAGGGTTCTTTGAGCGTAGAGGACAATATTCCGACAGGAACAATAGTGGCTTTTGAGTTGCCGATCACATAAAGGTTGAAAGGAAAATGTATAAGACAATACTTATTGTAGATGATGAAGAAAGTATTTGCACAGTTCTGAAAGGAATTCTCTCAGATGAAGGGTATGAGGTAACTACCGCAGGAAGTGGAGAGGAGTGCCTCAATATCATAGAGGAAGAATTGCCTGATCTTGTCCTCCTGGATATATGGTTACCGGGAATTGATGGTATTGAAACCCTTAAATTGATCAAATCGAAATATCCCCAGATACAGGTTGTTATAATGTCAGGTCATGGAACAATCGAATCTGCTGTCAAGGCAACAAAATTAGGGGCCTTTGATTTTATTGAGAAACCATTGTCATTGGATAAAATAGTTCTTATTGTGGATCATGCCTTGAACCTTGTTCGTTTAGAGGAGGAAAATAAGTTATTAAAAAATAAGTTTGAACATGATTATGAGCTCACGGGTAAAAGTCAATTAATTACAGAACTGAAGGAAATGATTCAGATTATAGCGCCAACCAATGCATGGATCCTTATTATGGGTGAAAACGGTACGGGGAAAGAACTTGTTGCCAGAGCCATTCACAGGAAGAGTAAGAGGGCACAAAAGCCCTTTGTCGAGGTCAACTGTGCTGCCATACCGGAAGAGTTAATAGAAAGCGAACTTTTTGGACATGAAAAGGGATCTTTCACAGGGGCTACCCAGAAAAAAAAGGGAAAATTTGACTTGGCAAACGAAGGCACTATCTTCCTCGATGAAGTAGCGGATATGAGTCTAAAGGCACAGGCCAAGATTCTCAGGATTCTTCAGGAAAAGAAATTCGAGAGAGTAGGGGGTACAAAATTCATTGATACTGATGTGAGAGTGCTGGCGGCGACGAATAAAGATCTTGAACTGGAAATGGAGGAAGGGAGATTCAGACAGGATCTTTACTACAGATTACATGTCATACCCCTGGTGGTGCCTCCACTGAGAAGCAGGAAAAAAGACATTCCCTTTCTGGTAGAACCGTTCATAAATGAATTTTGCCTTAAAGAAGGGATCTCTGAAAAGAACATTACCGATGAAGCATTAGATATATTCATGCAACATGACTGGCCTGGGAATGTCAGAGAATTAAAGAATATAATAGAACGCCTGGTTATCACGATTCCATCTGATACTATTACTGTAGATGATGTTCCCTTCTTGAAGAAGAATCGAGATATAGAGAATGGTGATTCAACACTTGATGCAGAATCTTATAGAAAGGCGAAAGAGGAATTTGAAAAGGATTTTATTTCTCAAAAACTTCAAGAAAACCAATGGAATGTTTCAAAAACGGCCAAATTAATAGGTTTGGAGAGAAGTAATCTTCATAAAAAGATTAAAAGCTATGACTTGCAAGTAACAAAAGAACAATCCTGATGAAACGGGATGATATCATTACCGGAGTTGGAGGAAAAAGTTTTATACAGCACAGGGAACGGCACGACCGTGTATAAGTTTCATCCGATATTTTCTTGTTGGTAATGATTCAGATTGCAGCAATTCTCTTATCCTCGAAAGAGGCAGAACCCGGTAATCCATTTTGTGTACCCTTTCAAGTAAGTCTATGAAATACTCGCCCCATATTCCACCTTCTGCTTTGGCATGTACAGGAAGTACATGTATGCCTCCACCTTTTAGTATTTGAACAATGGTTGAAACACCCTGGTTGACTCCTGTTTCCTCGAAACAGGGAAGATCTGAAGGGATCTCTATGAGATTTATCTTTTCGTGAATAAATGGTTCTCCGGCTCGGGTGCAACTGAGATAAGCAAAATTAAATCTCTCTATAATTTCCAGTGTCCTGTCATCAATGAGCCAGCCCGGGGCACCGAAGGATTGAGGTTTTCTTTTGACCAGTTTTCTGTATCCATCGGTGCCCTTTTTAAACCAATCTTCAATCCATTCATACGAATGCGAATGAAGTTCATCCTGCCACCTCCTGTGGTCCCAGGCATGAAATTCTACCTCATGTCCTTCTGATATAATTTGTTGCACGAGATCAGGAAATGAAAGAGCTATCATGGGTGAGGGGATCAATGTGCCATACAGGGCGGTTTTCATACCATAAAGACGACTGGCATTAGTCCTAAGCATTTTTTTTAGAAAACCGGGGTTTTTAATAAGTTGAAGGATTGCCCGCCCTGAAGCATCCGGCCCTATACTTAAATAAAAGGTTCCTTTCATATCGAAGCGAGACAAGATTGAAAGGAGTCGGGGCACCCCTCTTTTCATGCCGATGTATGTATCCACATCGATTTTCAGGCCCAGGATATTTTCTTTATTTTGATGGTTTGGCTGTTCCTTCATTTTCTTCCAAAAAAGCGTAAAGTGTCTTTTTGAGTGATTCTTCCAGCCCGGTCACAGGAGTCCAGTCCAAAAGCCTCTTGGCCTTTTCAATACTGGGTTTCCTTGTATATATGTCCTGGTATCCTTTGCCATAGTAGGAACCGGCTGACACTTCGGCGATTTCAGAAAAATCTTTGTCATTCTTGTGATTGGGATGTTCCATGAAAATCTTTTTTAACATAAGGGCAAGTTCTTTTATAGAACAGTCATTCCAGGGATTACCGATGTTGATGATCTGATTTTTGCAGCAATCATTCCTGTTTTCCAGGATTTTCATAAGTGCATCAATGCCGTCTTCGACATAAGTAAAGCATCTCTTCTGCTTGCCCCCATCTACTAGAGATATGGGAAGTTTCATCATCAGCTCTGCGATAAACTGGGTAACAACCCTGGAACTTCCTTCTTTTGCGGTGTCCAGGGAATCTAATCTTGGTCCGACCCAGTTGAATGGTCTAAAAAGAGTAAACTCCAGATTATCCCTGATGCCATAAGCATAAATGACACGATCAAGCATTTGCTTGCAGCATGAATAGATCCAGCGTTCCTTCTGTATAGGTCCAACAACAAGAAAAGTCTCATCTTCGTTAAACTCGGAATCTGGAGAGGCGCCATAGACCTCCGATGTGGAGGGGAAGACAATCCTTTTATGATATTTTACACATTGCTTTACAATATTGAGATTCATCTCAAAATCGAGATTGAAGACACCAATAGGGTCCTTCACATAATGCTTAGGTGTGGCAATGGCAACGAGGGGCATGATGACATCACATTTTTTAACGTGATATTCAATCCACTCCTTGTTAATCGAGATGTCGCCTTCAATGAAGTGGAAACGGGGGTTATCAAGAACCTTCTCCAGTTTATCAAAGGCGAGGTCCATGCCAAAGACAGACCAGTCTGTAGTTTTGATGATTCTATTGGTTAAGTGATGTCCTATGAATCCATTGACTCCCAGTATTAAAATTTTCATTTCACAACAATACCTTCTTCCCTTCCCTTGAAATATTCAAAAATCTGATGATTTTTCATTTCTTCATTTATAACTTCGATGTCCAGGAGCTGCAGTCTCCCGTCCGATGCCTTGATATATACATTTTTCTCTTCGACCTCTATCGTGCCGGCTGTAGAATTTGAACGATTATCACACTCTGGATAGCCCCACCAGATAAGCAATTTTTCTCCTTCCGGGAGATAGGTGAAAGCCCCGGGATAGGGTTTAGTGACGGCTCTGATAAGATTGTAGATTCGCATAACCGGCCAGCTCCAGTCAATCATACCATCTTCGGGTTTCCTTCCCCCGAAATAACTTCCCAACTGTAAGTCCTGGGGAATGCGGGGGGCGCTTTCATTTTTTATCATAGGCAGAAGCTCTTTGAGGAGTTCTTTCGCGCACCTGCAGAGTTTTTTATAGAGTGTGAAAGCAGTATCTTCAATCTCTATCAGAACTTCTCTCTGCCCTGCGATATCTCCCGCATCCGCCTTTTCGACCATGTGATGAAGTGTAACGCCGGTGCTTTCTTCACCATTTAAAAGTACCCAGTTTACGGGACACCTACCGCGATAGGCCGGAAGGAGGGACCCATGAAGGTTGTAAGCTCCCGATGGGGGTATATTCAGAATCTCCTTGCCCAACAGGTTTCGATAGTAAAATGAAAATATTACTTCCGGAGCCATCGCGTCAATTTTTTTTATCCAATCCGCTGTGTTTACGTCTTCCGGACAGAATACGGGAACGCTGTTTTTTTCTGCCCAGTCGACAACCGAATCAAACCAGCAGTTTTCTTCAGAATCATCCAGATGGGAAAAGATAGCCCTTATATCGAAGTTTTCTCGCTTTAATGCCTCAAGTCCGACGACCCCCATATTGTGATAAGCAAACACAACGGCCTTCATCTGATATTTTCCTCGACATCAGAAGAATAAATCCTGTCAATTACATATTCAGGCCTTCTTCTAACCTCTTTATATATTCGTCCTATATACTCACCCGTGACGCCAAGTGCGAAAAACTGAAAGCCTATAAAAGCAAACAGTATAGCGAAAAGTGTAAAAACACCTTCTGCCGCCCAGGCAGCACCATAGACAAGACGGGCGATTCCAAGGACAAAACCCAAAGAAATTCCCAGGAAAGCCATCCCGATACCGGCATACATGATTAACTTCAGAGGGAAATCGGAAAACGATGATACAAGGTCAAACTGGAGATTTATGAGCTTTCTCATTGAATAATGGGAACTGCCTGCATATCGTTCTTCATGTGACACTTCGACCTCCGTTACATGTTTGGCAAAATATGTTGCTAATGCCGGTATGAATGTGGATTGTTCGTGGCTTTTAATCATATGCTGCACAATACTTCGTCGATAGGCCCGTAGCATGCACCCCCAGTCCGTCATGCGAACCCCTGTAATCCTTCTCGCGATAGCATTTACTATCCTGGATGGAAATGTTCTGAAAACGGAATCCTTTCTCTCTTTTCTTATGGTGCCGACGACGTCATAATTTCCTTCTTCCATTACCTTTACAAGTTTTGGAATTTCTTCAGGGGGATTTTGAAGGTCAGCGTCCATAGTGACAATTATGCCGCCTTTGGCAACAGAAAACCCTGAAAAGATAGCGGCATGCTGTCCATAATTCTTTGTAAGTTCCAAGACCTTGACATGAGGATGTGCTGCAAAACCCTTCAGTATAGAAAGACTTTTATCGCTGCTTCCATCATCTATAAAGATAATTTCGTATTCTTTACCCATATCTTTCATGACGGGCCTGAGACGTTCCATCAGATGTGGAAGGCTTGCTTCCTCATTATATACGGGGATTACCAGAGAGATCATATTCTCTTTATCCATGATTCAATATCTCCCTTATCGCCTCGCAGACATAAAGGACATCCTCATCTTTCATACCGGGAAACAGGGGCAGTGATATAATTCTGTCTGCGGCTCGCTCCGTTTCTTTTAGCGTTTCACTCATTGATCCATATTGCTTTTTTATATAGCTTAGACGATGTCCTGCGGGAAAGTGAATCCCGTATCCAATGTTATATGCCGATAATTTCTGCATAAACAGTTCCCTTTTTATGGATATTATCTTGATGATAAAGAGGTGCCATGGATGGATATGGGGATATGGTGGAACGCCCGGCAATTCAATTCCCTTAAGATTTTCCAATTCCTTTCGGTAAAGGTCGGCTAATTGTCTTCTACGGCTGTTAAGCTCTTCCAATCTGGACAATTGAGCAAGGCCGAGGGCGGCCTGGATATCTGTCAGGTTATATTTGAATCCGGGTTCGGTTATATCATACTCCGGATTTCCCCCCTTACCGTATCGTTTCCATGCATCACGTTCAATGCCATGAAATCTGAGAAGCCGTAACCGCTGTTCAAGCTTGTCATCGTTGAGCGTTATCATGCCGCCTTCGCCGGCCGTGATATTTTTCAGGGGATGGAAAGAGAAAATCGCGGTCTGCCCGAATCCTCCCGCGTGGACGTCTTTATAGTAAGAACCCATGGCATGTGCCGCGTCTTCGATAACGGGAAGATTGTATCTTCCCGCGACATCCATTATTCTGTCCATGTCGGCAGGAGCGCCTGCAAAATGGACGGGAATAATCGCTTTTGTTCTTTCTGTTATCGATTCTTCAATCAGATCTTCATTAATATTAAGAGTATCATAATGTACATCAATAAAAACAGGTTTTCCTCCACACAGGGTAATCATATTGATTGTAGATGAAAATGTCATGGAAGGTGTTATGATCTCATCTCCCTTTTTAATATCCAGGGATAGAATCAAAAGATGCATTCCTGCTGTGCCTGAGCTGAGCGAGATGGCATGGTGTGCACCTGTGAGATCGCGGAATTTGTCTTCAAGGGAAGCGCAGAGAGGTCCCGTTGTGATCCAGCCGGACTCCAAACATTTTACAACTTCACTTTTTTCCTTTTCGCCGATTGATGGTCTGCTCAACGGGAGAAAATCTTTTCTTATTTTCATAAATCAAATCCTTAGGAATCAAGAAGAAATAAGTTATACGGATTGCGCCGTAATGTTGTTTGTTTTCAAGGCGTGTTGAAGCGCGCATAACGAGTTATGTAAGCTTTGACAC
>JGI24025J20009_10001824_pt1 | contig 15822 bp, 13 predicted proteins | sample Cruoilmetagenom3_FD_20009 | JGI IMG/M metagenome (IMG submission 20009)
CCACATGCCCTGTTATGCCTTGGGTTTGTTCAAGCTGCTGATTTACATAATATTGAACCGCATAAGGGGCTAAAGCTCTGAGTAAAATTAACCCCAAGGCTGTAACCACTAAAGCATAAAACCATTTTTTGCGTGTATTTTTAAAAGTAGAAGCCATTATCTATCCTTATGTGAAGGCTTAGCATCTCGGCATAAGTAAAAAATACCTGCATAAGTGAATTAAGTACCCACAAAGCAGCGAAAACCGAGCGAATAAAGGTGTAATAGATTTTTACGAGCAAAAGCTATACCAAAAAATGCAATTCATAGGAGTTGTAGGTACACACAATACATAAATATTTACAAATAAGATTATAAATACATAGCTTTACTCGAATTCACAAGCAACCTCAACTACAGTAAAAAGTAACTAACACAAGAACATATAACCTATGAGCCCAGTCTTTTTTATTTTAATTACTCTTTTACTAACCAGTATTGTTTGGTCAGTTATATTTTTAATGGCGTGGTATACGTTAGGGAAAAAATCATATTCGTTATTTTGGGCCAGTGCATTTATGTGCTCTGCGTGTCAATGGGGTACAATATTATTGCGGCCCTACTTCGAATCAGAAACCTTCTATTGGCTACTGGCTGTTAGCTTTTCTATGGGGTCTGTTATTTTGGGAACATGGGGACACAGTATACGTGCTCGAAGTCCTATCAAAATCGATTATTTGTTAGCATTAGCCGTGATTACGTTAGCTGCAGTTTATTATTATAAAGCCGTGAACGTTCATGTTGGTTTGTTTATGTCTTTATATATTTATTACGATATTTTACTGCTGCTAATAAACGCCGTCATTATAATAAAACATAAACCTAAGTCGCTACCCGCTGAAATTGGGGCTGCCATTACTTACACTTTGTGCGGCGTATGTTTATTTATTGCGGCCACTACCGCACTAATGCAAGGCAGCCAGGTTAACCAAGCTTACTTAGATTTATATACACTCATTAATTTTATAACAGTCCCAACTGCACATGTTGGTATGGCTGTATTTATTATTTTTATAATGGCCTCAGATTTAGCGCAAGAAATGCAAAAACTCGCCATGACCGACGTACTCACACAATGTATAAACAGACGTGGTTTTTACGACGTTGGCCAAAAAAAGCTTGAAAATAAATTAAGCTGCGAACAACACGTATCACTTATATATTGGGATATAGACTCGTTTAAAAATATAAATGATGAATACGGCCATGCAGGTGGAGATGAAGTACTAATCCAAGCAACAAAACGAGTTAGAGCGTGTTTAAATAAAGAAGATATATTTGCCCGTATAGGCGGAGAAGAATTTGTAATACTGATAGCCAGAGATTCAGAACTAAAAGCAAAGCAATTTGCCGATACTCTACGTACTACTCTTGCAAGTAAGCCCATTGAATACAAACAACAATTTATAAATGTTACAGCAAGCTTTGGCGTTATAGGCATTAAAAGTGCAACTATTCAAATAGACAAAGCGATAGATTTAGCAGATAAAGCGTTATACATAGCAAAACACGAAGGAAAAAATAAAGTAGTATGCAATGTCACTTAACTAAAATAACTAAAAAAGGGGTTAGCAATATGCTAACCCCTTTTAAATATACACTTTTAAATGCAGAAATTATTCACCGTCTACAATGATGCGAAGCATACGTCGAAGTGGCTCTGCAGCGCCCCATAACAGCTGATCGCCCACGGTAAATGCGCTAATGTATTTAGGACCCATGGCTAATTTACGAATACGACCAACAGGAATACTTAAAGTACCTGTTACTTTAACTGGGGTTAAGTCAGTTGCACTAATTTCGCGCTCATTTGGTATAACTTTAACCCACTCGTTGTGCGAAGCTAAAATTTCTTCAATTTTTTCTACGCTAATGTCTTCACGTAATTTAATGGTCATCGCTTGGCTATGACAACGCATTGCACCAATACGTACACATAAACCATCAATTGGCACAGGCTGTTTAGAAGAGCCTAAAATTTTGTTCGCTTCAACCTGAGCTTTCCACTCTTCTTTAGACTGGCCACTTGGCATTGGTACGTCAATCCAAGGAATTAAGCTACCGGCTAGCGGCACGCCAAATTGGTCTTGTGGTAAATCGCTTGAAGCCATTTTTTCGCTCACTATTTTATCAATTTCTAAAATAGCTGAACTTGGGTTATCTAGTTGCTCGGCAACACTTGAATGAATAGCGCCCATTTGTGCTATAAGTTCTTTCATATTACGAGCGCCGGCACCAGAGGCCGCTTGGTAAGTCATTGGGCTTACCCACTCAATTAGGTCTTGCTCAAACAAACCACCTAAAGCAAGTAGCATTAACGATACGGTACAGTTACCGCCTACAAAAGTTTTTACGCCTTGCTCTAAACCTTGTTCAATGACATCTTTATTTACAGGGTCAAGTACAATAATGCTGTCATCAACCATACGAAGGGCAGAAGCTGCATCAATCCAGTAACCATCCCAACCCGATTCGCGTAATTTAGGGTAAACCGCTTTGGTATAATCACCACCTTGACAGGTAACAATAATATCCATTTTAGCAAGTTCATTTACATCACTTGCATCTAATAACGGTTTTGCGTCGCCAGCAATATCAGGGCCGAGTTGCCCAGCTTGTGAGGTGGTGAAAAAGGTGGTGTCGATATGTGCAAAATCACTTTGCTGTTGCATACGTTCTAATAACACAGAGCCAACCATGCCACGCCAACCGACCAATCCTACTTTTTTCATTGTTTTTTCCACTGTTTGATTCATAAAAGATGCCTTAATACATTAAAAATTAAAATTCATTGCGTGAGAATTAATTTTTATTAAAACCAATCATATTAAGTTATTAATCATTTATAGCGGCAAATAAATAGCAAGATAACCAGCCATATATTTTTGTATGTAGCTGTTCTGCATCAAAAATTTATAACGCCGTTCGCGCTTTATTTAGCACACTAGAATGACTAGTTATTTAAGTCGATTAGTATAAAGCTAACCTAACACCCCAAGCGCCCTAAAACTAGTGAATAAAGCGAAACTTAAATATTTTTCATAGTCATAAAAAAGCCCTGTATTAAATACAGGGCTAATCGGTAGTTAGGTTTTATTATATCCCCCTTCCTTGGGAAGAAAATTAAAACTCGTAGCTGTAACTTAAATCAAACGTTACACCTTGCTCTTTTGAGCGCACTATAATGTCTGATTGTGTTACCTCTTGATCTTCATCGAGTAAGTTTTTAACTTTAAACTTAATCTTAGAATTAAAATCAGGGTAATAAGTATAAACTAAATCAAGTGAGTGAAATGGCTGCTCATACGCGTCATCTCTATTAGCAACACCCGCTGCTAAAATTCGCTCACCAAATACGTTATAAACTAACGAACTGCTGTGCATGCCATCTAACGAATCGTAGTTTAATTGTAAATTAACTACATATTCAGAGTGGCCAGTCATACGTTTTTTAGGATTAGTTAATGTACCCGCAAGTGCTGGGTCAATAGACGCTTCAGAATCACTTAATGTGATATTACCGCTAGTAAATAGGCCTTCACTTACAAATGTTAAGTCTTGTAGCCATTCAGCTTCAATACCATAAACTTCTGCTATTTCACCATTTATAAACGATGCTGAGTAATCTTCATCACCAATGTTTAAAACTGTTTCAATTGGCGCAGTAATATCTTTATAAAACGCCGCTACGCTAAATGAATTACCGGCTTGTCCGTAATATTCATAACGTAAGTCGTAGTTTTTAATTGGGCTACTTTTATCCCCGTACGACCAAACGTTCTAATGTCGGTCAAAGGGTCATAATATGTAACAGGCACTACTTCACGAAAATCAGGGCGTACCACTGTTTCACCATAACCTAAGCGCACTTGGTAATCATCGCCACCTACATAGGTAACAGACAGTGCCGGGTACCAATCATCGGTAATAACAGAGCCTGCTTGAATTTTATCTGGATCGTAAAAGGTATTTAAATCGTCTTCATCAAAAATAAGGCTCGATGTACCGATAGAAGATTGTTTAAATTCTTCATAACGAATACCACCGCTTATTCTTATCCATTGATCATAAAATACATCGAAAGACGCATAACCTGCATCCACCTTTTGCGCAGCAATGTAATCATCGGCATCAGGGGCTGTTGGCTCATTAAAGTCAACTAACACAGCGTTATTATCAATAAAGTCGTCAGTTAAAAAACCACTATTATTAAGCACATCAGTGCTACCGTCGTTTATTGAAATACCTGAGCCGCCACTGTTGTTTATAGCAAAGCTTGAGGTATTAAATATTCGAGCTCTGTCAGAAAAATCGTAACCAACTTTAAACTCAACTTCCATAGACTCAAAGCTAAGCGGCAGCGTTAAGTTACCACCGTACGATTTAACACGCTCTTCATATTGGTGTATGACATAATTACACGGTTATCATCCCCTGTAATAGTTGAGCCGGCATAGCTGCCATCACTATTATAAGTGTCACGAAACTCAAAGTCGGCACTGGTAGGTATATCAGTCGTTGCTTTAGCTTCGGTGTACTGCCAATCGGCACCAATACCAAAATAATCTAAAAAGGTATGTTGGCCCATAACTTGAGTAATGTTTAATTGGCGTTCTTCGTAATTAAACTCATGATTACGGTTTGCAATCCCATCACCCGCAATACTAAACGTAGAACTACCCGCAGGGCTTTGCGAAATAGCAATTTCTGACTCATCTTCATTATCAATAATGTAAAGCTGTTGAGCAGAAATACTGTGCGTACCTAAGCGGTATGACAAGCTTAATGAACCGTTATAACTTTCGGTTTCAGTTGTCACTTGCGAATTTTTTACTGTGTTGTAACACGAGTTACTCACATCTTCACTGGTCGCTAACGACGTTGTACAATCAACATTGCCTTCTTCGTTTTCTAAATCTTGGGTGATAACTGAGCTAAAACGTTCTTCAAAATCCCATTCGTTTTTGTAAGCACCTGCCAGTAAAAACCCAACCTTGCCGCCAAAATAGCTCTCTTCAAAGCTATCACCATAATGGGCTTTAATATTATAACGCGGGTCTAACGACTCTTCTTTTAACTCATAATCGCGAGGAAGCGACTTTAAAAGTGCGTTATTAACAGCGGTTGCTTGTTCTGCACGGGTTAAATCGCCATCTTCAAAGCCTTCACTACTGACAATATTGCCAATACTAAAATCACCACGGTATGTTGAAATAGCCTGCGATAACTCACTTGGAATGCCATTTTCGTTACGATTGTAGGTAAAGCCATCACTTGATGCCGTATCGTAACCTGCACCCACTTCAATGCCTGCTGTAAATTCACTCGGTGCGGTTTTAGTTCTAATATCTATATTACCGCCACCAAACGCTGCTGGCATGTCTGGAGAGTAAGCTTTTTGAACGGCCATACTTTCAATTATACTTGCAGGGAAAATATCCAGCGGAATAACGTTACGGGTTAGATCTGGGCTTGGGATGTAAGCGCCATTTAAACGCGCACTAGAGTAACGCTCACCAAGGCCCCTAACGTAAATAAACTTACCATCAACAAGCGTTAAGCCTGTTACTCGACGAAGCGCAGATGCTGCGTCGCTGTCGCCCGTGCGTGATAATTGTTCAGAGCCTAAAATATCGGCAACAAAGGCTTGGTTTTTACGTTCTTCTACAACTGCCGCAGCGCTCCCTTGTAAACGCGTACCTACAGCAACAACTTCTTCTATTTCTTGTTCGTTTGTTAACTGTTCATCGGCTTGTGCAGCAATTAAGCTAGTCGAATGAGCGACTAAACCTAAACCAATTGCCCAGGTAATTTGATTGAGTCTATGCTTTTTAGACATGAGATAATCCTAATCAGGTTATACAAAAGAGGCGCCTGACGCTTAAATAACAAGCCACAAGGCGCCTTTAATCAGAGGTTATAATGGTGTGCTATTTAGTCAGCATTTGCTGCTGTAACAGCCGCTTCAACCCATTTATACCAGCTAGAGTCTGTATCCTGATCCGATACCGCACCAATGTAGTTTACGCTTTCAAAAAATGAATCGCTTGTGCTTAAATCTGTTGCAGTAACCGTTACTTCTGCAGCTGCTGTGTTCGTTGCAAAACCGTTATCTGCAAGTACTGCAACATCATCAGTTAAGATTTGGTTAGCACCGTCATTTTCAAACCACGCTGTTTTTGTTTGACCTTCTAATGGGCCGCTTGCAAACGTATCTGTATCAGTAAAGTTTGCAGAACACGCCATTACAGAGCTTGTGAATGAGATTTTATCTGCTTGTGCTTCACCGTCGCCTGAGAACTCAATACATTGCGTGTTAGTTGCGTTTTGCTTAACGATAACAGTGTTGTAAATGCTTGAATTAAATTGGTCATCAAACTTGTAAGCTTGTGAGGGGTCGTCATCACGTACCGAGTTACCATCTGTAGTTACAACCGTTACATTGGCAACCGTTGGGTTAGATGGAGACACTTGCTCGGTAGAAGAACCTTTAACACCATCAGACTCAAAGCCATTGTTACCCATGTTAACAACAGTGCCGTCGTTTAGTGTCACAGTACCGTGTTGAATAAATAAGTACTGAGCTTTACCTTGCCAACCTGCGTCAAAGTCAAACGAATCATCTTGTGTATCTGTTACCGCTACGTGTTTAAGCGTTGTAGCACCACCAAAAATTTCAATACCGTCATCAAAACCTTGGTGAATGTGTAGGTAATCAAACTCAGAACCAGAGCCAACTGCATTTAGTGTTAGTGAATTCAAATCATCGCCTTCACCACCAACGCGAGGGCCTGAACCTGCGTACCAAATTTTAGCCCATTTAATATTACCGCTAGAGTCTGCATTATCGTTACCACCAAAGTAACTTGTAATACCTTCAGAGGCTACGTTACACGTACCACCGTCACGCTCTGCATCAGTACATTGGTCAGTAATGCCGTTACCATTAATAATGATACCGCCCCAATCTGCGTAGCGTGCGCCTTCGCCTGCTGTATCAAAACGGTCAAACGCGTTTGCCGAAGTAAATACAACCGGCTTTTCTTCAGTACCTACCGCTTGAATTTTTGCACCACGTGCAATACGTACAATTGCTTCACCTGAGCCAAATGCTAAAACGGCACCTGGTTCAACAGTCATTGTTGGACCATTTGCTGGTACTTCAAAGCCATCTACAGTGCTGCCGTCTTCGCCAATTTGTAATGCATCTTCAAAAACGTGAACACCGCCATCAGGTAGCTCAGCGAAAGTAATGTTGCTTGTGATAGAAATTGTTTTGCTTGCAAACGAGTCGTTGTATAAACAATCAATGCCACTTACTACGCCTGTTACCGTACCTGCATCTGATTCGTAGCTTGCACAAACAGCTTCTTCTTCAGTTGTTGAACCAGTTGTATTGTTTGAATTATTAACACTGTTATCTGTTGACGAGCTGTTATCGTTTACAGTAGGTGTAATTTCGATATCGCCGCCACAGCCAGCTAGTGTCATTGCAGTTGCTACTAGGCTGACCTTAAATAAATCAGATAATTTCATTGTTCACTCCGTTAAAGTATTTAATTATTTTGTTAGTGCATTAAGTAAAAACTTAAGTCACTTTAAGGCACGATACTCATGCATTAAGGTGACCTGAGTTATCGGATGCAAATAAGATACTGTAGAGATATGACAAAGCAGTTACAGTTTAGTAACCATAAGATGACAATAGTAATCAATTTAAATTCAACAACTTAAATATTTTAACAACGAAAAAAACCGCCCTAAGGCGGTTTTGGTGTTGCGATTATGAAATAGGTAAACGCTTCTTTATTTGTAAAATAGCGTTAGGGTATAAAGTTAAAGTAACGCGGCTTTAAGTGTTTGCGCATGCACTTTTTCACGCTTAACATATTTAATCCACTGCTTTGCTAAACGTTGTGATTTATCATGCTTTTGGGCTTGTTCAAACGCTAAAATAGACGCATCAAAATTTTGCATATTGTACTGTGCCATACCTAGCGCAACGTAAGCGTTTGATTCAAAATCAAGNCCGCCTTTATCAAGCGCCTTACGCGCAGCATCAGCCGCTTCTTCGTATTGCTCAGTGTTAACAAACACTTCTGCTAGGCGTTGATCGTACTTACCATGCTCTGATAGGTCAGCCGCTTTTGCAAAGTAGCTAATCGATTTTTCATCTTCTTTAGCTTGAATCATGGCCTCTGCAATAAAGGCATAGTTTTTCGCTGATTTTTCTACAATGCCTTTTTCTATCGCATCACTCATTGTTTTAGCTGCTTTGTATGCCAGGCCGTTATAAAGGTAAGTTTGCGATAATTGTCTTAAGTCAGACTTGGTTTTTAAAAAGCCTTGTTGATACGCCGCTTCGATTACTGCTAGTTGCTCTTTTTCTTTGCCGGTTTCTCCGTACATACCAGCTAGCTGAACCCAATACTCTGGTTTATTGTAAAGCTTAACCATGCGCTCAAGCACTGCCACTACTTTATCTGTTTGATTAAGTGAGTAATACATAGCGCGCTGTAGTACCAGCCAGTTTTCTTTAGGGGTTTTACCTTCGCTGTCGCTAAGAGCAATAACTTGATTAATGTACTCAAGCCCCTTTGGGTATTCTTTTAACTGGTAGTAAGTTTGCGCTCTAAGTAAGTAATACCCTTCTGTAATAGGTTTGGTATTTATTTCATCCCACTTATCTAAAAACGCGATAACTTTTTTATACTCGCCGTTGGCCATTGCAAGCTGAGCTAAGCTAAACGTGGTACTTAAACGTAATGATTCAGGAATAGCCTCCTCGGCTACCACTTTTTCAAACGAGGCAATGGCTTTTGGCAAATCATTTTCGTTGTAATAAATAAAGCCATAAAAGTTATGCATCATGGCAATTTCGTACGAGTTCATACTTGAAGCTCGCTCTTGAATGCTATCAAGTGCTTCAAGGCCGGCTTTTACATCGCCATCATCAGCGAGCTTTTGCGCACGAGCAAGCTGGCTATAAACCTTTTCGCGCAGTGCAGGTACACGCTTTGTTTTTTGTTCTTGATCTGCATGGGCAGTTGCTACGTTTAGCCCCGGCACAAGGCTTAGTGTACTTGGCACAACAATACTTGCACTGATCGCGGCAGTGCAAAATAATGCCAGTTTTAAATTTTTAGCTGTAGGTAGTAATTTCATAATCGCCTCGCTATTTCATCCAATTAAGATAAGTTAACCATTAATTTGGAAAGATATTTTGTTTTGAACACCCGCAACTTCAACGGCTTCACCATTGACTACGCGCGGTTTATATTTAAATTTAAGTGCGGCATCCATCGCTGCTCTATCAAACAGTGACTCAGGGACCGCTTTTACTACTTGCGGGTCACGAACAGTACCTTGCTTAGTTACTGTAAATTCAACAATTACATAGCCTTCAATACCACGCGACAAAGCACGACGCGGATAAACTGGAGCTACTTTTACAATAGGTAGGTATTCACCATCACTTGTTTCAAGCGCTAAGCCACCCGCCAGGTCAACGTCGCTGCCTACATCCGCGCCAAAATCAAAATTATTGCTGGCCGCGTTTGCATCATTATTTTGCATTTGCGGCGACTCCATCGGTGGTGGTGGCTCTTTTGGTGTAGGTGGCTTTTGCGGTTTACGCTCTTTCTTTTGTACCGTTTCTTCTTTTTTCAAACGTACAAAGTCTAAAACGTTTCCTTTTACTGGCTCCGACATGGCACCTTCACCACCGGTGATCAGTGCTTGCATGCCTAAAAAAAGCATAAAGGTCACTACACCCGCTACTATTAATGCTACTAAATATCGCAACATGGCTAACCCTTAAGACGCATCTTGTGCAGCAATTGAAACATCAAACGCACCTGCAGCACGCGACGCATCCATTACTTTGATTAACATATCAGTGGTGGCTTTTTTATCAGCTTGAATAACCACGCTCCCTTGTGGGTTTTCTGCTTTTAAGCGTTCGATATTGGCTTGCACTGCACGTACATCGATTTGACGTTTATTAATCCAAATCTCGCCTGTATCAGAAATAGCCACTAAAATATTAGCGCGTTCTTTTTTAACCGCTGTTGCGGCTTCTGGGCGGTTTACATCAATACCGGCTTCTTTAACAAACGAGGCGGTAACGATGAAGAAAATAAGCATGATAAATACAACGTCTAACATTGGGGTCATGTTAATTTCTTCTGCTTCGTCTTCTTGTAATAGGTTTCCTAACGGGGCTCTCATTTTTATTCTCCTAGGATGAGCGACTCTATAAGCCGCTTATCAAAATGTTACTTAATGGTCTAAAACCATGCTGTCTTCAAGTAGTTCAACTTCGCGCTTGGCTCTGCGCTGTAAGAACGTAGAGGCAAATACACCCGAAAGTGCACCAACCATACCTGCCATGGTTGGAATAGTTGCTTTAGAAACACCTGATGCCATAGAGCGCGCACTACCCGTACCGGTAATTGCCATTACATCAAATACTTCAATCATTCCCGTTACTGTGCCTAACAGCCCAAGTAGCGGACACAATGCAACCATTACATTTATCAGTGCTAAGTTGGTGTCTAAACGCATTGAAGCACGTGAAATCATCGCCTGGCGTATTTGCTCAGCATTCCAGCTATTGCGCTCTGCACGGTTTTTCCACTGCGCTTTTACGTTTTGCTTGTAACTACGAAAACCTTTGAAAAAATAAATAAATCGCTCGAGTATCAATAACCACATCGCGAAGATTAACACCCCGATGACCAAGAGGACTTGGCCACCAGTGTCGAGAAAATCACGGATAGCATTGATTGAGTCAATCAATAGCACCATGGTTTATGCTCCCTTCTCGCTTCGCTGTGCGATAATACCTGCGCTTTGCTCTTGAATAGTAAGCAAAATGTTTTTAGCGCGTGTATTAAGTAGGGTGTATAAAAATACCGTAGGAATTGCCACAACTAAGCCTAGCACCGTTGTTACCAATGCTTGCGAAATACCACCAGCCATTAGTTTAGGGTCGCCTGTACCAAATAATGTGATTGCTTGGAAGGTGTTGATCATACCGGTTACTGTACCTAGTAAACCTAGCAGCGGCGCCACCACCGAGATGATTTTAATAAGCGTTAAATTACGCGTTACTTTTGGCATTTCACGTAAAATAGCTTCGCTTAATTTAAGCTCTAACGTGTCGTGGGCAACATCAGGGAACTGATCTTTTACTTTCATTACGCGGCCAAGTGGGTTGTCATCGCGTGCTACATCATCTTTAAGTTGACGACGAATTTTACCACCCATAATCAGTAATGAGAAAAAACGTTCAAGTGAGATAAGTAAAGCAATAACACCTACACCTAAAATAACGTAACCGACTGTACCACCTTGGTGTACACGCTCTTCGGTATCTGGTGCTTGCACTAATAAACCTAAAATTGAGCCACCCGTTGGGTCAAGTGCGAACTGCACAACACCATTTTTTTCATTTTGTAACTCCTCAGCTGTTGCAGTAAAACGTGCTACAGGCTGGCGATTTAACTCGCTTAAGGTATTTGTTACTGGGTTAAATTCTAGGTATTTACCGTTAGAGATTAAGTTAAAAGCACCTACACGTACCACTTCTTGCTGTGCTTTTTCACCACCTTGTACAATTACATCGGTAGTAAAGCGGCTTACTTTACCTTGCTCTGTCATTTCGCGTTGTAGCTCAAACCATACTTTTTCAATATCTTCGATAGAGGCAAGCTTTGAAGTAGAGCCCATTTTTTGTGCTAGCTCATCCATAAATGTGCTACGACCCGCAATTTCAGCTGATACCACAGAGGTAGCGAACTTATTGCTAGAATCACCAGCAACTTGCTGAAGCACACCAAATAGCTCTTTTAAAGAACCCATTCGTTTAGACAGTGTATCTGTTAAGTTAGCAAGTTTAATTTCGTTTTCTTCAAACTGTGTTTCTAAGCGCTCAGACTCAGCAAGCATTTGATTACGTTTTGCTTGTGTGTTGTTAAGCATTTGCACTTGTTCGTTTTGGCGCGCCATAAATTCTTGTTCGCGTTGCTTGTTTTGCGCGCTTTGAGCCGATTTGCCTTCTTCAAGTGTTTTTAAAAGTGAGTCTAAGTCCATAGGCTCAGCTGCCACACTTGCGCCTGCAAAGCTTAGGCTTGCAGCAAAAAGGGCCATTTTTGTCATTTGAGTAAACAGTTTCATCTTCAACCTCTTATTCTGCTGCGTGTACTGGCAGAGTTAACATATCTGGGGCAAGTTGCTTACGTGCGATACGTAAACCTTTGTTGATTTGGCTAATTGTTGAGTCTGGTAAAGTAACAAACGACTTTGTTTCTTCATCCCAGCTACCAGCTTGCTTACCATCACGTGTTAAATAAATAAGCTCTAAGCGGCCAATGCGTAAAAAGTCTACTTCACGCTCTTTACCGTCTACCGTTAGCAGTGAGGTGTAGGCTTCAATAGTGCGTCCGTAATCAACTTCTACTTGATATGCTTCTAATACGCGGCGGAATTTTTCGCTTGAGTTAATATCTGCACGGTCCATCATGGCGTTTAAAGAGCTAATACGCTTAGTGCGCTCTTCTTGCAAAAATGGCACATCAAGTGCTACAAATTGCTCAAGCCCTTCAATCATGCGCAGCATTAGTGGTGTGATCTGACGCTCAATAATAGAGACCTGATCCATTGAAAGGTTAAGTGACTCCATTTCTTCAATTTGGTTATTTAACTGTTTAGTTAATTGCGCGTTATAAACAGTTAAACCATCAATTTCTTTATTAAGGGTTTTAAACTGTTGAAGACGTCCTTGCATTGAATCAGCAATCTTGTCTATTTTTGTTTGTGATTGCGCAGCTGATTTATTTATTTCACTGCTTTTATCGATAACCTTTTCTAAATCATTGGCATGTACTGCAGCACTTGCTGCTACAATACCAGCTAAGATCAATGGTTTAACGCCTTTCATCGCATACACCTTTACTCGTTAATTAGCGGATTTGCTAGTTTGTTGTTTTAGCCTAAACTGACTTGTTTTAGGCTAAAGATTTTCAATGAGTGAAATTGTATAGATGAATAATGACAGGCATGTTGCGCAAAAAAGTCTATTTTGTTACAGCTGTAACATTTGCGTCTTATATCGGGGTGTTTATATGCAAAGCGTGTATTAAAGCAGCAAATACACGCATTTTGGCTAGTTGTTAAGCTAATAGTGCGTTAATTGTGTTTAGTGTTTGCTGGTGGTCGGTGTAATTTATTTTAATTGCAATGGCTTTATTATCAGTTATTAATACTAACGAAGGAAAGCCTTGTATTGGCAAGCTTGCACTAAATGCTAACTCCTCATGTAATTTTTGATTCAAAGCCTCAGAGCAAAGTTCCTCGGTAAACTGTTGTTTATCTAGGCCTATTTTTTCAGCTAAGGTAATTAGAGTACTTTCATCAGATGGGTTTTGAGCATGTAGATAATAAGCATGTTGAATTGCCTCTATCATTTGTGGCTCTTTATTATGCGCTCTGGCAATAATCGCCGCTCTGCAGGCTGGGTAAGTAGAACGCCTTGGCTGACAAACCTGCCAAAAATCAAAATTAAACTGTGTGCCCAACATCGCACTAATTTTATGCCACGTGCTTTGGAGCATGGCGCGCATATTTTCTGGCATGGGCTCTTGGCTATCTGGAGCAAGCCCCCCTACTTTGTATTCTATAGTCAGCTGCGAAGCTAATGCGGCTTTTAGTTTTAACCACGTCGGTTTATATCCCCAGCACCAACTGCACATAGGGTCGTGTACATATATAAGTTTAGTTTGAGTCATAGTGTTCCTGTGTGATTTGATACAACTTTGTTACGCCCTTGCTCTTTAGCTAGGTACAGGTATTCGTCTGCTTGTTTAAGTACACGGCTGTAATGATCCACATTATCAACCTGTGCCACCCCAATACTAAAGGTAATAAATACCCGTTTATTATCGCTGGTTAAAATAGCTTGTTTTTCGGCACATTGTCTAAAATCATCGGCTAATTTTGTAGCCACTGGGGCTGTTTCTTTAGGTAAAATCACCACAAACTCTTCGCCTCCATAACGGGCTTTAACTGCGGAGTTTGGAAATTGTGAATCAAGTAATTTGGTAAATTCTATCAACACTGTATCGCCAAAATCATGACCATAGGTGTCGTTTAGTCGTTTAAAATAATCTAAATCAAGTAATAAAATAGAAAACGGCAGGTAGTTTTCGGGCGTTTTAGCAGCTAATTTTAAAAAGTGAGCGGTGATGAAACGCCTGTTCGCGCCACCCGTTAACTGATCTGTATAAGCATCTTGCGTTTGCGCAAGGGTTATATCAGCAATTGCCAGGTGACTTTTATGCCTGAAATACTCACCTATAAACGAAAAAATAAACACCAGTGTAAAAGAGGCTAAAAACCGAGACTTTTCAATACCGCCATAGTTAACTTGCCCAAAGTCAGGCCCGTATAAAATAACACTGCAGCACAGTAATAAGCCTAAGCCAAGCCTGCAGCCATGCTTTACACCTAAAGAGGCAAAACACACTACAGGGTAAAACATTAGCCAATAAAGCGCGGTATTTTCTTTTCCGCCGGTATACGTAAGGGCCACACACATAATAAACACTATACACATACTTATAAGTGCAACCATTTCCAGCTTGGCTGTTTTTATAAAATAAAAAGTGCCGCTAATAAGGGTAATATCAACCGCGATTAACGAAGCGGTAAGAATAGGCGAATACACCTTGTAGTTAAACACCACCAACATAGAGATAACAATAATAGCAATGGCTATCATGGTGAATAGTGAAAATGCTTGGCGCTGTTTATCCGAGCTATACACCTTATCTATGTTAATAAGGCTTAACCAACTTTGTCCTGTAATCGATTTTTTTGGCATATTTTAAACTCTAAACTTTTGAACCATTTGCTCTAAATCACTAAATTGTTGTTTAAGTTTAGTACATTCATTGAGGGTGTTTTTTAAATTTTCTTGGCTTTGTACCGATAACTCACTCATGCTTGTAATGTCTGCGTCGAGCACTTTAACAAGGTCGTTTTGCTCAACAGTGGCATTGGCAACACTATGATTAGCACTGCTAATTTGTTTTATTGACTCTATTATTTGGCCCATTAACACGCTCACACCTTCAGCGTGCTCTACGCTTTTTTCACTGTCTTGAATACTTGTTTTCATCAGCTCTACCGCTTTGTTTGAGCCTCTTTGTAGTTGCCCTACGGTATCTTCAATCTCTTGGGTTGATTGCTGAGTACGATGTGCTAATTGGCGTACCTCATCAGCCACAACAGCAAAACCGCGCCCAGCCTCGCCTGCTCTTGCAGCTTCAATTGCCGCATTTAATGCAAGTAAGTTGGTTTGCTCGCTCACACCTTTTATCACCTCAAGCACTTGCCCAATACTAATTGTATGCGCGTTAAGGCTATTAATAGTGTGTTGCGCTTGTTCCATATTGGCTGATAACTGATGAATACTATTAACGCTGTGCAATAAGGTTTGCTGGTTTTGTGTTGAATGCTCATCTGCATTTTTAGCTATTACAGAAGCGTCACTGGCGTTATTAGCAATAGCCATAGCCGATTGCGAAAAATTATTAACCGCCATGGCCACACTATCAGTACGTTTTGTTTGGTCATGGTGCATGGCTAATGAAGAATGTGTTTGCGACACCACGCTGGCTATTACGCTATCGAGTTGTTCAGTCGTTAATTTAACGTGTTCAATAGAGTGCTGAATTTTTTCAATAAAAATGTTAAACGAGTGACTAATTTGGCCAAATT